>Ga0154007_1000065_pt1 | contig 12910 bp, 14 predicted proteins | sample TSNC091MetaG_FD_104676 | JGI IMG/M metagenome (GOLD analysis project Ga0154007, IMG submission 104676) | Attine ant fungus gardens microbial communities from North Carolina, USA - TSNC091 MetaG | ecosystem: Host-associated > Fungi > Mycelium > Unclassified | place: USA: Connecticut, Klassen Lab... | reverse complement strand
GAGTAGGGAATGATGATCGTGATGAGCTGGGTCGAGCTGCATAGTATATATGAGTGGAGTTGTCGATGGAAAGGATGAGAGGGCATACATAGCTTCGACACCATTTTCCTTGGGGGATTATCTAAAGCCTTCTTCATCACCCGATGCCCTTTCCTCTCCTTGGCGCCAGATTAGTTTAGCGAAATCATCTGCTTCACTTTGGTCATTGTTGTCCAATTTACGCGCAATACTGTTATTGGCGGGATAATATGCAATTGGATTACTGACGCCTATTTGGAGGGCCAAGACTTTGCGTGGGATAGCTGGTAATTGTTGACACGAGAACTCTTTCTCTTGCTTGCCTATGGCGGAAACTATCTTCTTTGATACCTCAAATACGGAGGCCTCGAGAAATATGGCATCGGCAAGGGACAAGCAAGCGTTGACATCTGGATTGCATCGTAGTGCTGGAGGCGGTATGGAACGCCGACGAGGAGGAGAATGGGCAGAATAGAGGCGTGTTGCCAGTCAATTAGGCCGACAACTTGGCAGCCAGAGTCGGGCAACCTCGACACGATGATGTTGTGCTGAAGGTCTGGATGGGGGATGCAAAAGCGACTGAGAGTGGAGTCCCTAGGGATGAATGACGAGGCGAGGCTGGGGTACCGCTCCAAGTTCTGGATTTGAGACGACGGCAATTATTGCTGGTACCAGTAACCGCGCCTTCTTTCACGCCGCCGCGGCAGGATTGGTTGGCCGAATTGCCTCAGGTAAGCAATTTCCTTGCACGCTGCGTTACGAGAGCTGCTTCAGCGCTCTCATCTATGGTGATTGGCCAGTTTCAGGACATGGTCATGAAAAGACAGAAAATGACCTACACGGTCCTTCAAGCTTTGCTCTTCTCCCGTACCACAGCGGCAGTCTTGTATCAGGACCAATGCAGAAATCCTTGTCGTCCAGCAGTACACCCAGCCCCGTGACAACCTTATCCAAGTCTTTGCTGAAATATTGGCTGGTACTTCCCATGCTTCCTTTTCTGCATCGAGTTCTTTCAGGTGGACTGCTGCGAGGCATTCAATGAGCCGTTTCTTGATCTTGTCGAGACCAAAATCTTCGACATCATGGAAAGCTTTGTCGCATATCATGGAGGGGGGAGTAGGGAATGATGATGATGAAATGAGCCAGGAAATTGAGGTTAGCCACTCGATCTGCACAGCGTATGTGAGTGGAGTTGTCGATGGAAGAAGATGAGAGGGCGTACATGGTGTCAACGCTCCCTTGGAAAATTCTCTTGGCCTTCTGCGTTTCCTACTGCCAGTCTTCCTCTCCGCGGTGCCAGACTGCATAGCCTAGACCTTTTTCTTCAGATCGGCCAAGTTACTATCGTCGTCCAGTTCACTCTTGGCACCGTAGTTGGTAGGGCTTGATGCAGCTGAATTACTGAAATCTCTTTGGAAAGCCGACAGTTCCCGTTGAAAGGCTGCAGATAAACAAGAAGAATTCTTTCTGTTACTTGTCCACGGCGGACGCTACTCTCTTTGACGCCTCAGATGTAGAGGCCTCCTTGGGAGAGCGTTAGCGGCAAGGGACAAATGAGCTGGCGTGTTGAGCATAGTTAAGTGAATAGTGTGAGAAAAGGGAGAGGGCGAAAAAGACCAATCCAACTTGTCGATGTATTGATAATGCCAACGAGGACGTCGACCATCCAGTGGGTGCGAGCCTCGGGCTATGTCCTGAAAATGGTCGGGATCTTGATGTAACCTTCTTTCCTAGCTGGTTGCAGGACACCACGAGCAAGCCTGTCGAGAAATCATGGAGCGGCCTGTTTTGTAGGTGTTTCCCTGTTAGAACGGGGAGATATTGGAAAGAGGGTAGGAATGTGAGAGAGGAGGATGATGGGGCTGAGAGTGGAGGAGTTTTAGACGGGCGAAGGGAGATGAGACAGGCCTGGTTTGAGCTGTGCGTTGGAGGTTGTGGTACCAAGGACTCGTGCGGCTGTTGAATGGTGGAAAGAGGAAGACGAGTGTGACGAGGTCAACGAGAGCATCGCCGATGTCGTTGTCGATGGGGATGGGGAGATGCAAACGAGGTCTGGTTTGCAATTTCCTTCTACCGCACACTATGACACCTGAGATTTCACAAACAGTCGCCTGTGATCTGGCTCACGTGACAGGCGAACAATACACGACCAAGGCGAGGGTAGAACAAGCTCACTCGAAATCCAGTGAATTCAAAGGAACGGCAGCCGAATAAGAAATAGAGCAGGCTTTTTAGTAAGCTCACGACAGACTAATCTGATCCCGTTAACCCTTCCCATTTCTTCCTTCCCAACAGGAACAACGGACAATTCATTCCAATTACTTCGACAGAGGTTTTGGTATAGTAATCGCCAAAGCAAATATGTTTTGAGAGGGACGAGAAAGAACTCGAATAGGGTAGCTCATGGGACTCGTCCTACTTTCTAGCTCATCTACCCATTTGAACATCTCCAAATACTTGGGCTGAGGGCAAGACGCACTTTTCCAATAGGTTTGCCACCTCTTTCTCCTTTCGCTCGAGTTCTCTCAACCGCTCTTTGTCAATGCATTCCGTCCACTTTCTCCCAAGTCTTGAGTTAGAGAGGTCCACCCTTGTTGTCTCCTCTTCGGGTATCTCGAGTACTACTCTAGGCGATGGCACGTATAGATTGTCCCTATGCTCGACTGGGACCCAAAATAGTGGCTCATTGTCCCGACCCACTACCAATCCATCTTGCATGTCTTGTAGTATAGGCTTATATCCATGAGCAGAATGCCAGTGCTCATCCATGAGATCTGCTATGTCCCACATCCTCAAGCCAAAGTCAGGGGAATAACTTGCCAACTTTGTTCCATCTTGTATGAACGCCATGTCTGCGCTTCCTTGACCCAAAATCTTAGCGTACAGATGGCCGGTATCTACATCAAGGAGATGTATTGTGTTTTTAAATTCAAACCAAAGAGCGATGAGTCTGTTGCCAGGGGTATGTTCAATTAGAGTAGGTGAGAGGGCCATTGCATCCACCCGGGACGTTGGAAACTTGGAAATGAGTCGGCCGGTTCCTGTGTCCCAGACTCGGACGTGAGAGTCTTTGTGAGACCAACATGCAAAGAGTCTCCCGTTGGGTGAGTACACAGGTAAGCGTAAGAGAAAAGGTGAGGTATCGCAGCAAATATGCGCTTGATCGTCAAAGTCGACAGGATGGAGCTGGGCAGTGTCGTGATTCCACGAATAACATGCGGCAGAGGAAAATATAGGCACGATGACGACGGTCAAGCCATCGGGTGCCAGGAGTGGGTGCAAATATTCTTTGGGCTTGATGTCTAAAGAATACATGCATTCGAAACCTGCGGGACCCTGCCGATGCCAAACTTGCAGTAATGCCGAGTCAACATCTGAGGCCCATATAACCATGTCGTTGCATGTTTGGAAGGCGATCTTCCAAATCCGGATATTATTTCTCGGCCAGGGGTTGAATAAGACGCAATTTTTTGGGTGCATTATGTCGCATATGATGACGCGACAACCAGACCAAAATGCTACCTGATCTTCATTGGAAAATGCGATCTCCATGTCATCGGCGAAATTCATATGCGATATGACTTCCCCAGTAGTTGTACTCAAGAATTCAATACTGTGAGATTGCTTTGATTTTGTAGCCACCATCTTTCCAGATCGTGAGAATGCAGCAAATTGTGGTATATCGGCATCAGCTTGAGCGTCCATAGTGTCAGTCCGATCCATCACCAAATTCTCCAGGTCCAGTTCCAGCATCCTCACACTTCCATCCCAACATCCAACTAAAAGCCTGTGGCCATCCTGTGATGGCCGAGTACTGCATATAGGTGAAGTGGTTGGAGGATTTGTCTCCCAGATCAGTTTTGAGCCAGTCATGCAGACGTCCCATATCTCTACTGTGTATCCTTGTTGTATAAATACGTAATTGGTGAGAGGTGAATGAATAACATGTGAATCATGGGTGAAATCATGGCTGAGGGATGCCATTTCTTGTGCGTTCAGTCGCCAAAGGTAGATATCATTTCTCAAAGATACGGCCACCAAAGAGTCACTGGTCGGAGAAAAGAAGAGTGATTTCAGATGTCCAGGAGGATACAAGAATCGTCTGGGATCCTTGCCATCTCCCAAATTCCATAATTCGATGACACTCTCAGACTTCCTTGCTACGGCCAGCAAACGCCCATCAGGAGAAAATCGGGTGTGGAAGACATCGTTCACCTCGAACAACCTGTTGCATGCTAGGGCACCACTACTAGCATCCCATAACTCGACCACAATCCGAGTTGGATATCCACCTTCATCTTCAGAGCATTGCCAGGCAATGGGGTTGCCATATTTACCTATCCAATGGATTGACGCGATTCTTCTGTCATGATGGATGAAGACAAAATCCCAGCCCTCAATCCGAAACTGCTCCTCACCCGTCTCAATGTCCAATACTACTGCATAAGATGTTAATTTGAGAAGAATATATCTCCCATCAGGGCTGAAGCAGGCATCATATACAAACTCATCTTGAGGCAGCTGAAATGGGCCTGAAATGCAATGACCGGTTTCAGAGTCACAGACACACATAATTCTATCACCGTATGCTGATATGGAAGCAAAGTTGCTTTCATCGGGTGAAAAGACCATGCGGTGCACACGATCCTTGTGGTGCTCTGCAGTGAATACCACCATTGGCCATTGACTGGGTCTCCCTTCAGTGACCACAAGAGTATTAGGGAAACTTGAACGGAATGTTTTGGCGACAAGAGACTGTTCAGGTGCAAAGGAGAGGGCAGTAACGTAGATTTGGGGGGCAGATTGAGAGATAGGAATGATAAATGCAGAAACAAATCGGAGGGCATCACGAATAAACAATGTCAGCTCATGATCAGGGTTCAGTGTCTGGCCAGCCAGCATCAGAGATGTATTACAGGGGATAAACTGGAGACCTACCCGTCTCAAAATCAAAGACGCTTCATAAGTCTTACCCAATAGACTCATCGCCTCCAACCAGAACAACAACTTCTCATATATCACAAATTTCACTGCTTCCATCAACGTTTCATCGGACGGAGTGTTGACAAGGTGATCAGCCCAATATTGACACGAGTATGAAACAAGAGGAGGAATGGTGGTTTTCGCAGTAGCCTGAATATCCACATTCTTAATGATAGAAGATTCTAAGCTGCACATATTAAAGTGGAGCTTGGGTGAAACCAGAGTCTTCAAACATAACACTGTGAGCTGATATTCGTGATAGCCTTGATTCTGAATAGCCGAAAGGTTAGGGTGTTGTTGTAGGAAGGACGAAGATAAAAGAAAGTCTTCAAAAGACCGATGATGGAAACGAAGGATAGGGCCAGAATCAATGACCGACACAAGTCCTTTTCGGATGAGCCCTAACCTGTGCGCATTGAAACCAGGAACCTTAACTCCGGGAAGCATAATAAGCGCATCATCATCGAGCGGTTGCTTGGCAAAAATCATTGCACCCATAACGGAAATGACAGCCCTGGGCTCTTCCCCTTTGAGATCCTGTCCAAATGATGCTTCGACGATTGTTGAGTACAGGGAATGCAAGCCGTCCAACTCCATCCTATCATCCTTTTCAAGCATGGCAAATCGTCCTTCGGGATCTCGTTCAAGGAAATTGGCCACAGTTGTTGCCCAAATAAATATACCAGCAGCACGAGGAACCAAGTAATCGAGCGCCTTTCCAATCAATGTGCGTTTCATTCCCATACTCTCGAGGCGTGACTTGAGAAGTGCACGGATGTCTTTAAAAGCACTATCGCCAGGCTTGACATTGCTGCCAGAAGGAATCTCGTGGATACTAGCAGAATCAGGTAGGGTAATACGGTCCTCTGGACGGCTGGTAATGACTAACTTGAACTTCTTCAAATGTTCGGCCTGAATCCAACACTTGAGTGTATGCAAGAGGCTCTGGAGATCTTCCTTCCCAGATGTGTCATGCCTGAGACCGCCACATTCATCTAATGCATCTATCACAATTACTGGAAGTTCCTCACGCGGAACATCATCGCCCAGCATGGATAGTGGTTCCTCAATGAGCAATTTGAACAGCCGATCAACGTCGGACGAACTGTGCCCCTGGATGCCTTGAGTTAAATGCGGCTGAAGGGAGGGGTACAGGTGGGCAAGATCACCGGCGACAGCACGCCAGAGCGCATTTGTGGTGATCGTTGTAGATTTTGTGCGGTCGAACCGGAATGGTATTACATGTCGTTTCTGGTTCTCTAGTCGAATGGCAATGCTAGCTGCCAAGGCTGATTTTCCAACACCAGGGGATCCTCTTATCCAAATCATATTGGGGCCATCAACATTCTTGATTTCGTTTTCAATCTTTTGTAAGATGGCGGCGCGTGTGCCTTCCATACATGGTTTATGTAGGGGAAGTCTATTTACCCCAAGGGTGCACATCAAATCCTCCAGCTCCTTCTTGTCAGTGGCTTTGGTTTGTGCTATGTGCACCTCCATAAGAAGATCGCGGTCGAATTTGTCCTTGAACGCGTCGAGTTTGTCCCGTAGATCAACCGCTTTTTCCTTTTGAGAGTCAACAAAGATGTACTTGACTGGAGCCAACTGATCAGTCACGAATGCATTCCAATGGATCAACACATACACATCTGACTTTTGAGCCATCTCCGAATGAAGTTGACCACTTCTTCCATGATCACAGGAAACTCTCTGATAGTACAACACAATTGATCTGAGGTTGGAACTCCCTTGAGCCTGTTGAGCTGACCAGCAAGCACTTGGATGCTGTTTGCAAGGCCTTTCATTGCCTCATGAGTTTCCTCTTGAGTCTTCAAATGCTGCCAAAAAAAATAAGTAATGTCATTGACGTTGAAAACACACAGAGAGCCAACTTTGTATACGACCTGGATACAAGAGAATACGGCATGTGCAACAGGATTCAGCTGCCTCAAGTCAGACAACATACAGGCATACTAGTCAACGATCAATCACCTTGCTGATTGCCGTCCCTAGCTCAACAAACATGCCAGCAAAATTGCTCGCAGAAGAAGAACGACGCAGAACAGAATGTAACTCGTTCAATTCTACCACCATCTCCTTGATCTGTGGATCCAGGGTGTTCATGTCAATGTCACAAACCTACCATTGTATCTTAGGAGGAAATAAACATAACAGCGATGATGATAGCGTACCTTGATGGCCAGCCACAGTTGTAATCCTTGAATTGGGTAATCAAATTTCACCTCAAAGTTTACTGAGGTCCTATAGGTAAATCAGGAGCGATCGGAGTAAAGATCCACCCACGATGCGTTCTTGTTGTAGAAGACAAATGTTTCCTCAAGTCGTCGAATTTGATATTGGCTTTACGTATTGGTCCCTCCTCTGAACCGGGTTCGCGAACAAGTTTTCTCCATCGATGAGAGTGTTTTTTGTGTATTTCAATATTCAGTTCACTTCCTTCCACGAGCATGCTGCACCACATGAACATGTACAACTGCTCAAGTATAATAACCTCAACTTACCACCTGTTTCAGGTAAGCGCCAAAGGCTGTTCATCCCTGATGCTTTTGTCCAGTTTTCTTTCAAGGCAACGATTGACGTTGTCAGAGCATTTGACAATCAGTGACTGTGGGAATTTGTTGAGCTTCCCGATGAATTCTGAATGTCAATTTAGTCCCTGATCTACGCCGATCGGCGATCAACCAAAGTAGCACTCACTGACAACTTGGATGGCTGAAAACTGTTCGACTGGATTTCCCATTACTTCAAATACTTCAACTATTGGAGAGTAAGAGTGAGATGGGAGTGTGGGATGTTAACACGCTGAGAACACAGACAATGATGGAAGCAGCTATCATTGTCCCAAGGTTTGGACTGGGTGGGAACTTGATCCAGATAGCGAAAAGCAGGAGCACTGGCACTGAAAATCCATTGAATTGAGTAGTTGTTCTAGTGACCACAGTCCAGATTGTATCGTTCGATAATCATGGCAGGTAAATCTTCAAAGACAAGTATGATGAGATTTGCCTTGCAGGATCACATGACAATAAACTATGTATCTCTCTCTTGAGATAAGACAGGATCGAGCATCTACATTTGTTTGTTCATCAATCTCAGCGAAGCCTCATCCCAACAAATCACAATTTATCTCCATTCGAAAGTCCAAGCAACGCAATCCCCAACAATTCGTGCATGGGGTTGAATGTCTGTAATTGACTACATGAAGCTCAGGCATGTTTTCAGGGTTCGAGGTCAATTATAAGTCTACAATCATATTTCCGTGAATGCAATTGCATGATCTTATAAACTGTTCAAAGGCATGATTGACAACCGAAGAGTGAAGGCCGTACCTTTGCTCGTACGATCACGGCAATCCAATCATATAACATACAGCTATACTACCTTTCTACCAGCAACTTCGTCCACACCCTACTCCCTTGGTCACATGCCTCTTGCAGACACGCGCCTGACATTGGACCCCATTTAGGCCCTCTGTGTCTTGGTATTAGTTAAAGAATGCTGAATCCAAAAAAATCTGATCACCTGGCTGCAGATTCAAGTCCATTTCCACAGCCATACAGAATAAAAATATTAAAATCCTTGAGAATGGTCAGCCGCGGTTGAGAGAGATGAAGGAGATAAATCGTCACACTTAATGGACTCATCGATATCATCCCCGGAGATCAGAATATTATCAAGTTTGATATCTTTCTTGCAATCAGAAACTAGAACCAAAACGCTGGAACGTCTTACCTGTATGGATGACACGACACTGCCGTAGAAATCAAGAGCCTCGAGCAATCACCTTGATACGTGGAATAGTTTTTATCGTGTTGGAAGAGAGCCAGGAAAGTCCACAACACTGAGAAGGGCTTCTGGGTCAGGACGTCCCCTGCGCAAGAGATATGCTCAAATTTTCGAGTGTGCAAACGTCCTCCTCTGTCACAGTGTGACAGTAACATTTATGAGCAACTGTCATGCCCAGTCGCCCCTGCCAGCTGTTCTGCAGTGCCTATGATGGTAAATTAAATCCCCAAGACACGTTCAGCAGTCAATAACTTTCTTCATACTCGTGCCTTTCACCGCCGCTCAATCCCATCTTTATAGACACGAGTCCTATTAATTCACCGAATGGCACTCATGGCGACCTAGACGACGTGAAAATGAATGAACGGCATCTGCCATGACATTCATGTGGAAGATGGCGATGCTCAGCTATCTACCCCTGCTCAACACTCTGACAGTGATCTCAGTGTCTCGCTTCGACCACGTTCAGGATTTCAGACGAGGGATGGGAAGCCTTAGCCACATCCTGCAAAGCAACAGAGAGTGCATTCAGACGCATCTTGAACTCAGAATGTGAGTGTTTTCCTGTCGTGCACCGTTGTAGGCACGCTAATCTCCTGCCACTCGCCATTCTCAAATTCGCAACACCATCTCCAGCCTCTGTTACCTCAAGTACTATGCCTCCCCTCAGCGCCACCATTCTATTTCTCTTCAACTCCTTTACGTTCTTCAGCGCTCAGCTGGGCTATGCCTAGTCGACTATCCAGAGTTTCAAAGGATGTAGCTCCTTTCATACGGCTTGTCGCACTTATCATTTCCACTCCAATGGAGTTGTCCACCATTGGATACCCGCTCGCAAGCTCTTATCCTCATAATCTTGATACCAGGAAATCCTCGTTACAATAATGCTGACGAATTTATCACCGATTTCTGTCTGATTGTTGAAAATAACAAAAGGGTTCCTTTCAAACATGCAACGACCTGGTTATGTGTGCTTCATGTGATAACTCAGCATTACTGCAAGTTTGGCATCGACGGGATCCTGCAGGTTTTGAATGCACGTATTCTTGAGAGATCGAGACTGAGAGATACCAGAACCCACTGCTGGAGTCTGATGGCTGGGTCGTCGCCATCGTGCCTCAGTCTTCCTCCGCCAAAAGTTATTCATGGAATCACGACACTGCCCACTTTCGTCCTGTCGACTTTGATTATCAAGTGTATATTCGCAGGTGTAAGAACTCATCCGACGGGAAACTCTTTGCATGTTGGTCTTCACGTCCGAGTCTAGGATTCACAAACTGGCCAACTTGTTTGCAAGTTTTCAGCGTCCTCGGTGGATGGAATTGCCCTCTCACCTACACCAATTCAACATCCTCCTTCGTCAGACTCATCGCTCTTTGGTCAGCAGACAAAAATGCAATACGTCTATACCGGTTGTCTGTACGCTCAAATTTTGGGTCGAACATGTACACACATGGCGTTATACGAGGTGGATCAAAGTTGGTGTGTTATATGAGCTTGTATAGCAAGGCATGCGAGATGGAAGGGTGATGGGTCGGAACAATGAGCCACTGTTTTGGGTCTCAGTCGAGCAGAGACAATCTGTACGTGGCCTAAAGCGAGAACAAGGTCAGTTGAGCTCTTCTTCCAAACAACCGGTAACCTGACAGTGCCTCACAGACTAGATAAGCTCAAACAAGTAATCGCCAAAGTCCACAGCGAAAAGTACCGGTGGGCTTGGGAGACGTTTCGTATTGCCATCGCCTAGAACGGTATTCGGGATAAAGGCAACTCTTGCAGAAAGTGGACGGAATGCATCGGCAAAGAGTGGTTGAGAGAACTCGAGCAAAAGGGGAAGGACATAGGAGAGCTGCTGGAGTAAAACACCAAGTGTGTCTTGTCCTCAGCTGAAGTTCTTGGAGGTGTTGGAGTGAACAGGTGAACAGGAAAGGAGGACGAGTCCTATGAGCTCGTTGGTCTACTCCAGTTTGAGTAGGTATCGATTTACAAGTCTGGATGCGACCGGTGATTCGGAGCGATGACATGAACCTTTCCTTGACGTAGTAACGACTGCAGACGCATCACACCTTTGTTTTAGTCCCTAAAAGCGTTATCAATGAACCGTGGTTCTATCTCGTAGCTTGAAAAAATTGGGCAATTTAATTGCGTTTTTTTCTTCACGCACCATGACTTGGGCTGAAACAACTTCTATCGTACCTGGACAGCAAGCCCAAAACTCATTGAATCAACCAGAGAGAAGAGTTGGCCGTGCCAGTCAACCACATGTCCCTGTTCATGTCTGTTGTTACGGCCAGCTCGCAGTCCTCATATAACAGCGTCTTATGCAGCTCCAGAAGCCACCAGACCATGCATCATGATGATCATGCATGCCGATGCACCAAGATCAATACAACGGCATCAGACTCCTCTTCTGCAGAAAGACATTTTCCTGCATCTTTGATATTGTGAAAGAACGAGAGCCAATTAGCCACAACTACAAACTCATTACATATACTTTTCTTCGTTAATGTCGTCCCAAGGCCAGTCATTCATAATCTCCTACGCCGACTCGGCCCCTACCAACGCCTCCTTCTTCCTCTTCTTCAAAAACGCAACGGCATACCTGTAGTCCCCGGGCTGCACCCAGCCATCCTGCCAGCTCTCGAAGACCCTTTCCGCTTGACTCAGTTCTCTACTGAACATCATCGTCTCGAATAAATCCTTCGTGTCGAATTTGGTGGGACACGACACACCTCCCACAAGCTCCTCCCATCTCTCCATCGCTTTGATGAGCACAATTTGCAAATCAGAACTTTCACCCTCCCAGGGAGCACTAGCCTGTTCAAAGAGACGGCCACGAAGTGCGTGCAAGGGGTCATTGAAGGCAAGGTAGTGGAGCGCGTTGCATTCTGCTGTGCTGGTAACACAATGATGGTGGGCAAGACGGCAACGGTAGAGATACTTTGCGTAGTCTCGCTCGGCAGCCTTCAAATCTTTGAAATTTTTTGTAAAGGGGGTGGCGTTATATACTTTGAAACGCCATCATCGTAGTGCTGGAGGCATTATGGAACGCCGGTGAGGAGGGGCATGGGCAGAATAGAGGCGTGTTGCCAGTCAATTAGGCCGACAACTTGGCAGCCAGAGTCGGGCGACCTCGACACGATGATGCTGTGCTGAAGGTCTGGATGGGGATGCAAAAGCAACTGAGAGTGGAGTCCCTAGGGATGAATGACGAGGCGAGGCTGGGGTACCGCTCCAAGTTCTGGATTTGAGACGACGGCAATTGTTGCTGGTACTGGTAACCGCGCCTTCTTTCACGCCGCCGCGGCAGGATTGGTTGGCCGAATTGCCTCAGGTAAGCAATTTCCTTGCACGCTGCTGTTACGAGAGCTGCTTCAGCACTTTCATCTATGGTGATTGACCAGTTTGAGGATATGATCATGAAAAGACAGAAAATGACCTACACGGCCCTTCAAGCTTCGCTCTTCTTCCGTACCACAGCGGCAGTCTTGTATCAAGATCAATGCAGAAATCCTTGTCGTCCAGCAGTACACCCAGCCCCGTGACAACCTTATCCAAGTCTTTGCTGAAATATAGGCTTCCACCGGCAGGGAAAGAGAGAGGAAATCATCCGTGACTCAAGTTGAGTGAGCTGGCGGATGGCGGAAATGACTTCTTCGTCGTTTATGTCGCACCAGATTTCGCTGAGCTTGGAACCTTGAACAAACTTCATCAAAATATGCCTCGTTCCAGCAGCGTTGTTCAAGTCGGGCGAGTATCCGTATATCTTGGGAACAGGCAGCACAAAGGAACACATGTACTGATTGTGGCAACTTCACTGGCGATGGCATAGTACTTTGGGACGGTCATAGGGTATGGAACTTGGGAGACCATCTGCTGGCCATCACGTAGAGTAATGAGAAGAGTTCGATTGAATCCGCCTCGGCAAACTTTGACAGGCTGACGACATTAGCGATACTTTGGTTGATAGCCTCAGCTGCAAGTTGACGTAGCCCGTCGACATCGAAAACGAACCTCCGTTCCTTATGGCAAAGAGCCTCGTTGTAGCTGAAGGGTAGAGATTACAGTCGGAGATGTTTTCAATTGTAATGAGACTTACACG
>Ga0154007_1000064_pt1 | contig 13017 bp, 15 predicted proteins | sample TSNC091MetaG_FD_104676 | JGI IMG/M metagenome (GOLD analysis project Ga0154007, IMG submission 104676) | Attine ant fungus gardens microbial communities from North Carolina, USA - TSNC091 MetaG | ecosystem: Host-associated > Fungi > Mycelium > Unclassified | place: USA: Connecticut, Klassen Lab... | reverse complement strand
GGATTTTTGCATAGCCTCAGACGTCGATCAATTTCTCGAACCGCCTCGACATCCGGCGCACGCCCTTCTGTCAGTATCATTCTTTTGATCTCTCCCAAGACTGGGAATAGCACATTAACAGATAATTCCTGCGCTGTGGCCTCCCCTGTCACTTTTGTTCGAACCCATTTCTCTGCCAACTCAGCTGCTCCGAGCGAAAACGCCGCCAATGCTATCTGTGACGGTGAATACAGTAGCTCTGCATCAGTTAGCCGAGAGGCTCGAATGTGATCTAACGCAGTGTCATAGATAACAGGCTCCTGTACCTCTGTGAGGCTCTAGGCAGATCAGATTTTTTCTTAAAAGATTTGCCCATAATACTTACCTGTAAGTCCAGCCAAATTCCCCATAATGCACGATGAGCATGCCATACTGTAAATTCAAAATTCAAGCTTTGAGCAACCAGGAATTCGAGGTCTAGTACATCCGAAGGGGCTGTTTTTGGTATGTGCGTAGTGTAGGTTTCCAAAGAAATTGGGTTGTTCGTGGTTTTGGTGGCAAGAAACAATGCCGTCAACCTGTCCCTCAAATCAGTTTCCGCCTGCAACCAAAAAAATCGGGGCATCCGCATACATCACATTCTTCGGGTGCCAGTCCATCACTGTGTTCTTGAGATAGAATCGCTTGAGGTACGAGATAGCCGTAGCCTCCACCTCTTCCGGGAATCGAAACATAGCGCATAATTGGGGTATTTTAGTCAAATACAACTTCACCAGAGTCACTTCTTCATTTGCGTGGAGGAATGAAACATGAGCCGAAGACCCTGGCTAATGAGCACAATCGTCATAAACGGGAAAAACAAGACTGAGAGATGAAAAATATACGAAAGGATTCTACAAAGCAGAGTGTTTTTCTTTTACCTCATCAACCTCGAATGTATTTCGAATCGCAGCAACGGCAGTTTCATTGAGTTTCTCTCGTATTTGTGTCAGACCTTCCTGTGAAAAGCACCAGTTTTGAAATTGAGTACTAGCTTCGTACAAGGGTTGTCTTGGTTCTGAATACTTCGCGTCAGTGGTTCCGGACGACATTTGGAAAGCATTGTCAACATGAACGCACAAGCCTCTCTGCAAGGTGACAAACAGATGTATATAACCGAGGCTCTTTGTCCTTGTACTATCAGCTCGTGGGATAACTGCTACTGAACGGATTTTCGTTCGCGGTATCCATGAATTCATGTTAGGAAGAAGACCTTACAAAGAAAATCTCCTGAAAAATAGATTCCCTTCCCATCCTAGCGCATTTCAATTCTGGACACTTGCTCCAGCTATGAATATTTTCTTCAAGTTAGTCTCAAACAGGACAATCAACTTGGCAAGTTCTTCTTGGACCTTGGAGAACCAACCTCCTTACACCTCATAATGCGACGAATCTTTTCCCCCCTTGGTATCGACCTCAACTTCGAGAGCAATCTCAGTCTGATTTTTTTCAAGACTAGTCTCCCTTTCCTTCCAAAGTCCTAGATTGCTATTGGCACTGGCCAGCTCGCGTCAACCGATTAATTTTTCTGATTCGAAGACTGATTGTCGGTTATATCATCATGCGTACAACTGATGAGTCCAATCGGGCATGGTACTTTGTGATCATATCTCTGCTTCTTCCTCCTCGTCATCACTATCGTCGTCGTTGCTGTCATTGGATGTGTTGTGAAAACGGAGTCGCAAGTTGGTTTGACTTGGAATAAGGCGTATTCCGTTGCAAACCAATAAGTAGATACAGTGAATTACAAACTTATATACTAAAGAAATATTCCAGAACATTCCTGGAAATTCAGCCAGATCACGGCGTCGGCTTGATTTCCCAACAAGATGGACTATCACCTTTGCATTGAAATTATAAAGTATACATTCTGTCTGACAGTAGTGTGGATGGACTCAGCCTACTTTAACATAAAGATGAAATTATCACCATAGTCATTTGACTTGCACTGTTCCTTTCGCAATTTCTATAAAACAGTATACAGAGGTTCAAAATGACAACCTTATAAGTTTGATAATTATGAATAAGATAAAAGATGAAATGAATCCTACCCTTATTCTTCTTCAGAGTGATCAATCTTCCAGGCCTGAATCCAGTTGACGATCCTGGCAACATTGGATTCAAGCTGCTCCGATCCTTCACTTTGCAATTCAACAACAGGAAGATCGGGATAGGACGACCGTGCTTCGTCAAGTACGACCTGCAGAATCTCGACTTCATTGTTTTCCTGTATTTTCTTCAAAGGATATCCTCTTGCAAAAATGTGTTTTTGAATAACAACCAGACGAACCCTCGAAAACTTGAGACCTACCTTTTTTCTAATCGTTCCCAAAGTAACGTGTGATCACATCGCAGTACAACCACGAGATCAGGCCATCTTTCAGGATATATATCACAGGTATGCCAATCAAGGATAATTCCACCTTGAGCAACCATTGGTTCTAATTCGTCTAATAGCTGTTTTTTCATCCCTTGAGATTGATAAAATTGACATTCAGAAGGAGATTCTCCTATTTGAACCATACCTTATCTTCATCTACAGTATAACTCTGCCATTTATCATCGTAGTTCTCGTACAGCCCTTTTTCCTTGACCCAGTCACCCACATTGATATGTTCCAGTGGGATTGGTGACTCTTTCGCCAGCAATTGTGCATGTGTGGTCTTCCCAGTTCCAGGTGTCCCTGTTATTACGATGACAGGGCCTTTCTGAGTGGTCATCTGATGAGGGAGATGAATAAAAATAAATGCTAGCCGGATCAGTTACAACATTCGGATCTTCCCGGGATGTATTTCATCAATCCTTGAAATACGTATCTCATCATATGGAACCTAGCCAGGGAGCAGACGAGCTGATAACTGTCCTACCTGTTCATTTCACCAATGCACTTTCTCCCAATGTTCAGTTACATCAATTTCCTCTATTAAATCGTCCTCTTCAAGTTCCCCCAAGTGCTCAGATGAGCGGCAAAAGAATTACCGCTCGAATCAAGCCAGGAATACGACGAATAGAACTTCACGTCCCGGCAGATACACGCCCTGAGGTATGGAGTAGTGACAAATCACGGGATTTTGGGGCAGCGCGGATTGAATACGACGCAGAAAAAAGGCAAGAGCGGAAGGGACTCAAAGAAGGAGAGGAACCCCGTTTAAGAGAAATCCGACTGCAGAGCGAACAGTTGCCTCAACGAGGTATTCACATGCTCGGGATTATGCGAAACGGTCGGGAATCAACTGATTTCCATTTTTTTGTCTCTCGAGAACTCACAGTCTTGACGATCTAGGCAAGCTGAACCTCCATCCAATCAAGGAGACACATCAGTTCCGGCCAACCCTTACTTACCTTGATATATTGTCGCGTCGCAATAGACGCGGGCGGCAAGGTGGATCGGACTCAGAATCTGATGATGGACCACCCCTAGATCCAGATGATCCATTGCCAGTGGAAACACCGAAAAAAGAAAAGAAATCTACAGGACCTGGAAAAGAGATTCAGGTTTCTGCCCGAAAATCTGACGACAAAGGCGCTACTTCGACCCTCGGCAGCCTTTCAGTGATTCGCAGGGATATGTTACGAGTCATTCGCTCGGAGGAGGATGAAGAGTGGCAGGAGCTGCATTTTTTCGATGTGGCGGTTTGTTGTTCTTGATTCTTGAGTAAATGCCTTTCTCAAGATTAATTCTAGGAAAATGAGTCTATGGAGGCTTTTGAATCAGTCTTTTCCAAGAACACAGAATTCCTTGTTTCTAACGACGATATTACGCAATTCCTGGAAGGAATTGAAGGTTTAATGCCAAAAGTGGACACTTGACAGCTTAGAAACGAGTGATCAACTCCGCCAGAATTATTGAATTTTTTCTTGCCTTCATACACATTTTTTGTTGCGTACATGAGCAACACCGAATCTGATCAGGAAAACGATAATACGAAGGTCGATTTTGATGAGATTTTTGAGCCCAATGTGGGTAAGAATGCCTCGTTTGCGCTGGATGCCATTCTACAAACTCTTGGAAATGACGATCAGGCATATGACCAGTCCATAGATTGTATGCACTCTTATTACACTGTAACCACTTTGCATTAACTGTTTAAACATCTAGCACTGAGTGCTCTGGTTGGACAGTTGGATTTGCTTTTGCAAGAACACGGTCATGAGCAACGAGCTATTCTTGTCTTTCAACACCTAGGTGTGCTATATGCCCTTATAACATAGCATAGACTCAATCATTGTTTGTTTTAACCAGTAACCGGCAAAACAATAGATCAGTTGCTCCAATTACGGTTCAAATTACGTGGCCATGCGATTATTTCGAGAACTTGTTCTCCGAATTTGATTGATAAAGCTATCTCTCAAATTGGCTCTCTAGTGTTGCTTGTAGCGAATGATTCGGATGAAAATTGGAGTCATGCAACACCAGGTCAATCTCTCAGAAACCAGATGGAGCTTGATTCTGTGAGAGCTGCGAGTAAACTACCAGGTACCCACATGGACACTCTGTCTTTTAACATTTGCTGAAGTAACAACAGATCATTGGAATGATCTGGTATCCACGCTCACCTTGCATCACGTATCTCCTGCTGCTAAACGGTTGATCATTCGCCTCCTATTTGGTGTCCTTGTTATGCAACCAGACCTTGACAGGAGTAGAGTGTCCTCGAGGTACCCTCGGTTGCGTCATCAAATCGACATACTAGATCCTGATTCCCGTTAGTGATCATGATTATAAGCTGCTCTCTTCAGCGCTCGAAACCATCATTGGAGAATATGTCGCCTTCGATGCGATGACAGGGTCTCCGATCATACACAGAGATCACCTTGATTGCGCGTTCTTTCTCAATCTTTACGCTGTGAGGTTTTAAGTAAATCGAATTTTTTGTTTATTGAGTATTCTTTTCAGACAGTTCGGACAATAAATCCAGATCCAGCTGATGATCAGGCCATCTGTAAACCGTACATTGAGTCCCACATGCTTGCTTTGATCGACTCGGTCCTCTTTCCTACTGATCATACCTCGGAAAAAGCACCATCATCTCAAATTGCATTTACTGTTTGTTTCTGTTGGGGAAAATTACTATCCTGGAGCTGGGTGACATGGGCTGATCAACGGATCGTCAGCGCAGAAATCATCTGCTTTATGGTGAGTATATCCAATGCAAAACTCTTACATGTATTCTCATCGATTTTAAGACTCAGCAGTGGCTTGATACTATCAAATGCAATGCAACTTGCTCGAAACACAGAAAATGTGTTCTCGCGTTTGATTATCTATCAGAAAACATGTTTGCAAGCTTCGCCGTGCTCTCTGTGAGACTATCAAGTTGTTTCTTGGACCGTCTGTTAACTGTGCTTAGGATACTCTTGCTCATTCCGTAGGACAGTGGCAAATAGATCATGAAAGTCAACGGCTAAAGTCGCTTGATCAAATCTGCTCCTTTGTATTGTCAAGCCTTCACAAAGGATCTAGAGGAGATGACTATCAGTCGACTGATCGCCTTCGACCGTATGCATCAAAAGTATGCCGGAGCGTTTTGCTCCTGTGTATCAGAGAGACAGTTTCGAACGACAGGGACAAGGGTATGCAATCACCCTTTCTTCACCATGCTACGATTGACATACTTTGATCAGCGAGAGACAACTATTTAGATCTCCTACTCTCAATGGACGAAATCATCTTGAGACAATCTCTTGCAGAGCTACAAACCGAGCGAGCGGCTCAGTTTTCCGGAAACTTGGACCGTAGTGTGTTGCGTTATGATATTAAGTGTGCTCCGGTTGACTCCTTTGCAGTTTACTCTGAGGCGCAGAGGTGGGTGGATGAAGTGCATCAACCAACCGACGGTTGCATCTCATGCAACTATAATATTCTTAGTCACTTAAACGAAGTATCGATTTCACCGGCACGTCTGTCGATGATCCGCTTTGCTCTTGGGTTCCTAACTATCCTTTGCAATGCTGATATACGAGGGCTTTTTCTTCGGGAGAAAATTTCATCCTTCTTTATGAGACTTTTCAAGCGTCTAGTCGATAATGAAGGATACAAGAAAGCCTTGCTTGGTCCTCTGTTAACAGCTCTTGCAGCAGCTGAAAACTATTTCACTCCCTCCAAACCATTTTCCTTCCTGACAGAGGATGATGGTTTCTGGAGATTGTGTCTCAGGCAACCATGCGATAACTTCCATTCTAACGGTCAGCTGTACCTCATATAGGCCCTTCTGACAGCTAACTAGTGATATCTTCCAATTTTAGTGGCATTAGCCCAGTACATTCTGCAGTGCTCGTACTTTCCTGATGGTCTCCTATTACTGGAGACCTTGGATCACTTTCGTACCATTGTCCTGAAGATCTTAGGGGACGAGTTGCCACGGGGTCACCGGGATGTCCTCAGATTATCTCTTCCGGTTTTCTGTCAAGTGATCGTCCACCTCCTTAGCCGAGGAACTGAACCTTCGCAAGCCATGAAGCAATATTTCATCAGTTCTCCGTGGACCATAGTGCTTTTGAGGGAGACAAAGCAGATGCTTGCCCATCTACCTATGTCAACTGCATCTGGCGAAGAACTCTACTTTCTGTGGGACATGATAAAATCTGCTGGAACACTCCTTGAGCGGGCGGTATGTGAACAGTGCTCCTGAATAGCCAATCTTATAGTAGCCATTGAAGCTCTCGGACGACGCTGTAGCGAGTCAAATGATAAAGGTGAATAAAGATGACCATGATACAAAGATGCTAGTTGACTTTAGACAAGGTTCCCAAGACCAAACTTCTCTTGCATCAATCTCAAATCATTGCCGTTGCAGTTTCGTAGATAGTTGAAGCAATGCCGAAAGTCATTGTCATAAATAACAGTTCACTGACACAACGGCCATTGCAAGGGGTAGCGTAAAGGTACATTATGAGATGGGCTCAATTGCCGTTGATGTGTCAATTGCGGCCATTGTAGTTTGAAACTGGAGACAGAATGGTCTATGGAGCAAGAAGAAAAATCTCCACAGCTGTCAATGCAAGGCCTCCGTTGATTGGATGATAGAGTTGTTTCGGAAGACAGTCATTGGTTTTCATTCAGGCTATCAATTGCGCCGTCAAGTCGACTTGTTCGTCTATTTATCATTTGGTGCATCGTTGACAGAGTGACGTCTGGACCAATTGACTGCGTAATATAAGGTAGTACCTTGTGTGATCAGACGTTTACGAGTTGTGTGAATATAATGTGGATACATTTCCTCTTTGGTTGTTCTAGTCAACGGTTCTGATCATCCTCTGGACAAGTCTATTCATTGAGGGTTTAGGATTACTCACGGCCTTGTCTAATCTGTATCGGTCATCGCAAGGAGCGCAGAATCAGATTGAGGAACATCTTCCCCTTATATGCTACTGGAAAGTAGCTAGGGTTGTATGTGCCATGATACGCCAATATCAATCTATCAGATCGCTTCATGGAATGATGCCTAACATTATAATCCTGTGCTAATGCTGAGACGCGAGAATAATTTATGTTGTCCTTATGAGTGCTCTCAATTTTCTTTGAACCTGTATAGCAGCATCATGACATGACGTCATTGCGCGCAAGACTAATTGGTATTTATCACGCATCCTTCTCGAGCCAGTATGCCCCAATTTCCTGACTACTACAAACTTCTGAATATCACACTAAGTGCTACACAGGAAGAAGTACGTCAAGCATATAGGAAGGAATCTTTGAAGTTGGTTCTCTCTTTATGCGTAACAAGAACTGCTACTTCAATTACATTAACCCAGGACTCACCCCGACCGCCTTGCTAACGCTAATTCTGCCGAGAAACAAGAGGCGACAGAAAGATTTCAGGTCAATTTACTGTCGTTTTTCTCTGAGTCTAACATATTGACACGTGGAGCTAGGCCGTAGCAGACGCCTATTATGTCCTTTCCGATGCCCAGAGACGCAAGGAATACGACACTCTGTATACCGCCCGATCAGACCGCACAGACAATCCGAACTCAACATACAATCTTTTTGCCCAGTTCGCGAACATTTTCAGTGCAGAAGCTACTCAGGCCTCTGGTGAGGATGGTACTCGGCCAAATGCAGACGGGGTGTTTGCCGATGTGTTCGAAGAGGTTAGCTCACTACTTATCTATGATGATGAACCAATTCTTAGCGCTGATTTGACAGCTCCTACGTCCCGAAGTTGAACGGCGGGTCCCCATCTGGGGTTGGGTCGGTGCAGCGTGCGGTGGTGGACTTGGATTCATCGTTGCAAATGTTCCCGGATTGATGCTTGGTGCCTTCGCCGGCAATCAATTAGGAGCAGTTCGTGATGCGAAAGGAAAATCTCTTGCCGCTGTTTTCAGTGAACTGAGCGGGAACCAGAGGGCAGAGGTAAGCTATCATAACCGACTCTGACGATCCCAGCTGGATAGTCTGCATTTCTAGATCTTACGAGCCTTGGCTTTGAAGGTTTTAGGATCTGCTTTATCCTAGCTTACCGGTACACGAAGAACAATGTGCAAGTTCTGATGGGAACATCATTACCTTAGTTATGCATAAATGTAGTTATTAATTCAATACCGCAGGCTTCTGACCTCTCGTCATCACTGCTAAATTGATCGAACCTTTTGTTTCGGCACCTCCATCTTCGCATCGCTCCCGAGGAACTGGTTTGAAGTTCAGGTATCCTTCCCGTTGTTGTTCGTTTTGACCCCAATGTTCGAACTTCATTGCTCGGCTGCGCAACAGCCTACGAACGGATTGTCGTTTTCACCGGGTGCAAACAGAGATCAGAAAGAAATACAAGAACAACCATACGCGACACTAATGGGCATGTCCAATTTCAGGTCATAGTTCCTATCATGACAAACTGATATTCCCCTCAAAGATCGTGTTTTAATCACACCCATAAAGAGACACAGTATGTCCTGAATGGTTCCCTCATCAGTCTATGGTTCCGGTCCGAGGGGCATGCCCAGGTCATTCACATCTGCATATCCGAACCAGTCGCTCTAGGCAGACAACCCCTTCACGCTCTTTACGCCATCGTCCGCAGCGCACAACCTCTAACCATTTATGTGCGTCAAATCTAGGATCATGTCCATCTTAACCTTCAAATCTCAACAGTTGCACCTTACCCCAAGAGAAATATAAATAAGAAAACGCCCCCCAGGACACCGAACAAGAAGATGCGGCGGAGGTTAAGCGGTATGACATCCCGGATTTACAAGACCTATATACTGAACCATGATGTGTTTACCCTCGATTGAATGAAAACAGCACACGGATATCTCAATGGGTTGGTGGCAGAGAGATCAAAGGCACGTTTGCTGCTAAACAGGCCGGTTTCACCCAAGCGACCAGGGAGATGGACTAGTCTTTTTTGTCGCAGTGACCCTCTGTCTAAAGATACTGAGCACCAGAATTCATCTTTGAATTCTAACGCCTGTTTTTCGACATCAATCCCTTCGGAAGAAGTCACTACTAACCCGGCACAGGGCAGCTCTATAGACATCTATTCAGAGGAGAATATCCAAGGCATCCATGAAATGGACCTCGAACTTGATTTCCAAAGTCTGCACATCAGGGAGCAGACTGTTGGTGTCGAATCAAGCGATTCTTGGTTGACTCCCGGTTCAGCTCACGACGCCGAGGATATCTGTATATCCACGCCCGGTAACCCCTGGATTACAGGAACCTCCCGGAAAAGTAAATGCCCCATCACACGTCTGTACCTATGTCTAGTGTCTCCGGTCGTTCTGCTCACAATTTTCCGTTTTGGGAATTTCTGTGTCCACCTCAACTCCCCAAATTGCCCGATCCTCTGTTATTATTGAATTATATGGACTCTTCCTTGACCAGGTTTACGACGTGCATTAGTGGCAGAAACGCGTGCCCGACAACGTGCTGAACATGAGCGTCTAGAGGAGATGAAGCGTCGAATTGAGATGGAAGAAGTTGTCGCTCAGTTGCAACGTGAACGAGAAGAATTGATACAACTGTTGGCAGTTCCGGCTCCGGCAGCAAGCTCACCAGTCCTTCTGCCCAGTAGCCCGTGCACTTCCTCGAGGGTCATTATGACATCAACCCTCGGATTTCCGACATCTACCTCATAGTAAGTAGATTCCAGGTATCATATTTAAATTAACCAATATCTCAAGAACAGGCACTGAATTTGATCTCAATCAACGATGTATGTTCTGATCTAGTTCTGATCTATCCAGGAGGATTAGTCACGAACATTTTAATGTATATCCGTAATATGTACAGAATGGTTACATGATCGAGGAAACTGAAGAACTTGTGGTAAAAATCGAGGGACTGCATAAGTATACAAGGTCTGCCGAGTAATGAAATGAGAAGGAGCACAGTGATGTAACTTTAAGTCTGATATATATACCAATGAACTGAAAATAATCCTGAAAGGATAGGAAATTTAGAATAAAATCTGTTATGAGCCAGCAAATCCTGGTTGGCATTAACTGTGTGATTAATGCCAAAGTTCCCCTGATTCGCCTGCTCCTATGTGCTCGAAACTTGTGAGACTTTGGAGATGGCTATAATCCCTGATAGCACCTGCTCCATTTGCGAGGGCAAGTGTTATTTCAGATATAACCTTGTCGGAAGACAGGAGTGGTGTAGGATCAAGGGAGGAGGTCGAACCTGGGGGTGAAAGAGAGGAGGAAAGAGAGGACATACCGCTATCGGGGTGTTGAAATTGAATGGGAGACGAGAGCAAAGATGGGTTGGTAGACGAGAAGGAGAATGCCGAGGAAGAAAGAGAGGAATCAGAGATAGTTGGTAGGGAGTTGCCTTGAAGCATCGTGGAGGGTGGCTGATTTTGATGAAGAAACTGATTATACTCCTGCTCGCCACTTGTCAAACGGTGATATGAAACATTGATTGATGTAGACTGTTTTCCATGGCGAGGGGAGTTGGATCTGGGATTAGTGGACAAATCCCCGGCGAGAATCTGGATATCTTCCTCGTCGTCGGATTCATCAGTATCAACAGTATAAGATGTGTGTGGAGTAGTCTGTGGATGAAGTCGTTTGCGTGGTCGACGAGTAGGCTCAAGTGATTGGCATGAGCGGACATATTCGTAATCACGCATGCGCTGGACGAACCCTTCTCCATTCTCTGTGATGCTCTGATGCAACTCCCAGAATGCACTAGAACGAAGATGAGTTAATTCAGATTGACTAAGCGAATCTGAAAGCCCCGCTTCAGAGCTAGGGGGTGAATAGCTTGCACGACGCCTTGAAGGTCGATTAGACTTAGGAAATAAGTTGAAGTCAGCAGACGATGAGGGGAGTGTCGACCCTGAGGGTACAGTTGTACAAGGAAGCTGCTCCGGGACCTCAGGAAAACTCATGCTAGTCTCTGGGGACTGATCATGGGCGTCAACAAGGAGGATAGGCAAGAAGAAGTATGATATCTACCGAAAGATTGCAGCGCTTCCGTTTTCCATGCCTCCAATTGATGTCCCAACTATGTGGCAGCGAGATATTACATGGACCAAGGATGGGATATACACGCTTGGCAGCTATCCTGAGAGAAAAATCGGAGGAATGACGGACAGTAGGAGAGGAGACCGAAGCTGAGCGAGATCTACGACGACGAGCTCCAGAGCGCGCAAATGCCATAACAATGGGGGACTTGTTTCTTGATCCAGGGCCAGCTGCTATATATATGAACACTAACGCCAGAGCCCACGTGATCGAGACTTATACTCCACCTGTGATGACACAAAAGTATTTTGCTGAATGTCAACGTAATATTCCTCATTTTGAACCCAAACTTTTATAATCTACAAACATATGGGAAAATGTAAATAATCGGAGTGTTTTTGTAGGGGTGCGCAAATGGCCACTCATGCACCATTTGAATTGTATCGACGTTCCGAGAACTCGCGATCCGAGGAACTCAATGCGATAAGACTATCCCTTGAAGACTGGCTACGAAATCTGCGCACCCGGATAGACATAACACATCACAAAAAGATATTTCATCCAGAGTGACTTCAAACCTCCCATTGATTCGAGACGCTTGGACCAGTAAGTTGTTTGACTAGGAACATTCCTCTCCCCTCGTCGATGCTCTTGGAATTCCGCATACCTATAGCGCTCTTGGGCCTTGCCTGAATGCCTGTACTGTACTGTTTTGTTGGGCTCAAGCTTCTTGTAGTACTGATTGAACCACCTGTGAGCTGTTTGAGGAGTCCAGGCTCGGCTCCGGCACCACCCCCTAGTCCTGTGAACTGACGAGCGAGCGTAGTGCCACTGATTTGTCGTGAAATTTTTCCATCAAGTCCAACGGAAGTAGGCATAGCAGATGTCTGTTGTGGGCCTCCAACTCCAAGCATTAACTGAAATTACAATTGTAATTTCAGAATCACAGTCGTTGGCAGAACTCACCAAACATTCTCTACACCAGATGCGGCCGGTTGTATCGGTCTTCGCGGCACTATCAAGCTTCTTTCCACACCCAGGTCCTTTTTTCTTTTCTTCCCCTCGACCCAACATCCAAGAATTGGACTTATTTTGAGGCTGTTTTCCGCCACAAACCAAACAATTCACGTGCCATCTCGAGCCCTGAGGACCCGGTATCACACCTCTTTCCATCGGAGAAACTGACTTGAGGCATCCTGGGCACGACGTCCGACTACCAAAGCGAGGGGATGGGACTGTATTAGTTCCGGCTGAAATGGGACGTTCATAACGACTAGAACTTCCAGCTTTCCGTGGTTGAGAAGGCAAAGGACTCGTGATGTTGTTGGTTTTGAGAGAGGTTCTCTCACGAGAGAATGGCAGAGAGCCAACACTTGGAGACTTGTGGACTGTGATCCTTTCCGGGGGTGAACACTTGCCATGCCAGTCAGATTTCAACAACTCAAACGACTGAAACAGTGACGGACCTCGACATGAGCGGGTCCAGCGTGGGATTTCACAAAGATTGCCTGGCCAGTCGTGCTTTCGCTGAATACGCCATCACAAAAGGTGCATCGAAAGCAGTCCCGATGAAAAGTCTGAGAT
>Ga0154007_1000060_pt1 | contig 13353 bp, 11 predicted proteins | sample TSNC091MetaG_FD_104676 | JGI IMG/M metagenome (GOLD analysis project Ga0154007, IMG submission 104676) | Attine ant fungus gardens microbial communities from North Carolina, USA - TSNC091 MetaG | ecosystem: Host-associated > Fungi > Mycelium > Unclassified | place: USA: Connecticut, Klassen Lab... | reverse complement strand
TGCTTCTGTACTCATGTGTTTCTTATTTTCTTTGCCTTCCCTTCCCTCTGACTCACCACTGAGCTTCTAGCTCATGCAATTACTCATCCTCTTGGTCAAGTGCCTCATGTACAGTAGCTCAAAAAACTGTCTCAATGAGTGACTACTGTTGTAAAGTAAAGCTGTCACAGGAATGTGACATGTTTTTTTTTAAATCAGCAATTTATTACATGAGGCTTGTAGGCAAACCATGGCAGATACAACATATCTACTTAGATAACAAAACACAAATGAATGAATGAAAGAGAGGAAAAGGAAAAGGGAAGAACAAGGGAAAGAAAGAAAGAGTTAGGAGATGTGGGGCTGTGTAACAAGTTTACTTTCTATGATGTTTGGATGACGTAGTACACTGAGGAGGATGTGAGGATGACGTTCGTTATGACAGAGGGGTGATGTAGAGAACACGAGGACTAATGTAACATATATATAGGGGTTAGTGTAGTAGTACAGACTCAGCTTCATTCTGGTTTATATAATTCTTTCTTAACTCGAACACCAGGTTTGGAGGGAGTTCGTAACAGGCTGTGTCTTATGAAGACTTTAACTGTTGTCAAAACTGAAGGCTGTAGAATTGTCCACCAGAAAGTGGATAAAGCTATTAATGATGATATTGCATGGTCTTGTGGAGTGGTCATAGAGGTCGCACTGCATGATAATATGTTCATGTGTTTGCATATTGTAAGGGGCACTCGGAGGCGTCTTAAGTTAGATCAATGAATAGCCCAGGAGATCAAACTAATGTTGAGGTAAGGTATTCTACCGTACATCACTAGCTACTTATACTAGACTAGCTTGGTCTATGCGCTGGTTGCTATGGGAACACAGATCAAGACACTAATAACTACACTACCTAATAAGGCTATGTAGTATATACCATGGCGACAAGAACAAGAGGGAAGGGAACTATTAATAGCGGACTCTGAGGATCCGAGAGCAAGCTAGATAATGCTTACCTATACCAGGTTATCTAAGTTACTATAGGCTGTTCCCTTACACATATCCACTTAGTGTTAAATTAAATAAATATTGTACTGTGTATTACTGTAGTTTAATATATGAGCCGTGCTTACATAAGCATGCTTGCTTTTTTGTCTCAACTGCCATGTCACGGAACCTCTCTGCTTTTCTTGAGATCTCTCTTCCCTATCAGGTTGTCTATCAATATCTGTTGGATAATCCAGTAAGTGGGCCATCATTTGTCTCCACTGTAATTGCTGCTCTCCATTCTTCTAACACTTAGCCACAAGGACAGCTAAGAGAAAAGTTAGGGAAAAAGCATTGATAATACTCACTAATAGAGGTATGGCCTGTAGTCATGTGGGTGAAACGGGCACACAATGTGTTAGTAAACCCTATAAGAGAGAGCTAGGAGCCACCTTTAGCATAGATAGGTTTAATAATGTGTTGTTTTTTATCCTCAAAGTCCAGGAAGAGTTGTTCTTTCTTTTGACTAAAGGCAAATGAGACTTGCCATTCCCTAAGAATATTGTCATATTTCTTCTGTCACAAACTTCATTTGGCCATATCTCTATCAGTTCTTCAATGGTTCCCATGGTCTCAATGGCACCTGAAAGCCCTTGAAAAGACCTTTCAATAGATACCAGTCACATCTTGAAGCAATCAGTAATGGCCAAGATATTAGGCAGATCAACTGGTAACCACCATAGTACCATTTATTAAATCACCAATATCTTGGAAACTGCCACGATCTAAGCTTTGCTTTTAGGCATCAGAGAAGCCCTTTTTATACCTCTCAGAATAAGCCTAAAAATGTACCAAGGTGATTAATATTCGTGGAGATATAAAGACCTCAATGTTTGCACATGGACTTTATTAATTACCCATAGATAGTCATCTGTCCTTTTCTTAGAACAAAGGACAGCCTCCATATGGTTAGGTTATCACTATTTCTAACACAAAGACACTACCATATGTAGAACAATAGGTAGTAGCATGTGATGCTCTGTCCTAGTGCACAGACCATCACTTTTCTGTATATAAGGACTCCCTGTCTGAGGATTAGACCTCAGACTTAACAACATCTTTTGTCACTTGTCTAACTTTGCATTTTTGAACTATTTGAAGTATCAAAGCATCCATCACAAATAGTAAGTGACCATTTGTGATATTTTCTTTTTATTGGGGAGAGTTGGTGTGTTATCAGTAGCCTTAACCTGGTCATTAATGAGTCTGTGTTTGGGCCATTTAACTTTACTTGGGCAGTGCCAGAAGTAGATAGCATTTCTGTTGTTCTTACTTAGGAAAGACTTGATTTTGGTAGCGAGTGGTATGGCAATATTTTGGAAAGAGTTGATATTAGATTCAAAAACCTTAGAGGCAGTGGTAATAGAGTCAGTAATGACAATAATGTTGTATGTGTCATTATTTGCTATGACAGGGATAAGGCCTATGCAAATGGCCATAAGCTTGGCTTTAACAGACATGATGTTTATGGTTTGATACTAGAGTTGTTTTGTGATGTGGTTGTCATACCAGATATGGGCTATGTGTGAGACTTTAGCCAAGATGACTTAAATCTACTCCAACTCCAAGTTGACAAGAAGAACTTGATAGAGTCCTCATTTATTTCCTGTACACTACTTATATAACTACTATATAGTCTATGCACTACTTTCCTATACTTCTCATATGACTTGGTCATGTGACATGACACTGTGATATTCCATCATGTAACTGTGACTATGTGACACTTGTGATGTGACACTTTTCTACACTTCTCATGTATAGTAAAAGAAAAAAAAAAAGAAATATAAATGATAACTTAGCTGTTTTGCTAAGTCATGACACTATGATGTATGCAACATTGGATTTTTTGATCCTACTATTTCCAACAACAGCTACATTGTGTGGAGAGTTTTGAGATTGACAAAAGACCTGATTGAGGTACTGAATATGTTCGTAAATGTTTTTAGAGAAGAAAAAGAGAAAAGAATGAAAGATTATTCTACTAGAGAAATAATTGACTACTCTTGAACCAGGGGAAAAAAGAGGGTAAAGAGGATCAAAACACTCAGTGATTTCTGAAAAGTGTTTATTAATATCCTTGATAGAGCTTTTGAGTTTTGCTTGTTGTTTAGTAGTGAGATTGGATATCAAGAATTTATGGGAAGGGTAGTTTTTGGCATGAGGGATATCTAATATAGAGTTAATAGTATATGATGAGGGGATCGAGGTGTAGCATAGATAGTACCAGCTATTCAATTTTTGCAGATAGAAGGTAATGAAAATAAGATCTGTAATAGCTTTGATATCTTTTGATAGTGATGTGCAAAAGGCACCTGTGATCTATAAGACAGCTCTTTGTTGCATTTTTTTGAGCTTAGATGAATTCATCAGAGTAAAAGCACCCTTGAAGAACCAGAGCTGAAAGCCATATAATATAATTGATAAAACACATGTTCTATAAAGTAGTAGTTTTTGAATGGGGAGAATACCTTGTGATAAGTTGTCTAGGAGCTTCATGGCATTTAGGGTTGAGAGGCACTTAGTAGCATAAAAATAAGTATAGTAGTGAAAGTTGAGTTTGCAGTCAAAGTAAAAACCCAAGTATTGCTAGATTGGTTTAGGTATGAGAATAGGGCTTTCTACCAAGGTAAGCTCAATGGGAGGATCTCTATGACATATAATCACTGCTATTTTGGCCTAATTTTGGTCTAATAGAATGCTGTGAGGGCGACTGGAGTGGAGTACTCTAGGAGATTCCTCAGTTAAATTATACTATAGAATATGTTACAACTCACCTCCAGGAGATTTCTCAGAGAATTAGATGAGGCTCCTGGAAGGAATAATCTATAATATATACTAAAATGTCCTTGCATTCCATTCTTTGGTAACCAGGGGCTGCACAATGAAATTGTGTTGGGAGGCAATGGGGGGTGCTCCGGGGTCATGTGTGAGGGATCCCCTTACAGAATATTACAAATGTTAGAGACTCAATTAAAAAGAAATAGAAAAGAAAACTCTTCATTCTACCACTCTCTCTCGTGTCTCTCCTCTATAACACCACCATGCAGCCATGACAGCTGTCACTTTCCTGTCCTCCCTACCTTCTAGACCTGACCATATGATCCTGCTCTACCTCCATACTTCACTCCTGCCCATTGTTCCCCAAACCCCAAACCGGCTCCCTTCTACTCTGAATACAGTCTAGAAACCCATGACAGTGTGTCCGAGCATTAGCAATATGATCGTCGTCCGGTGGTGCGTCCATTTCTTGACTGAGTCTAGTAGTGATGGAATCACTAGTCACTGATAGACTTTTGATCTGCTGTCTTGATGTCATATTAGTCTAAGTCTGCTCTAGATCGAAATTATCTCACATTCCAAAGATATCTCTGAGCCTCTGATTTCTAGAGCTTCTACATTGATAGTTTGTATCTGAGAAACCTGATGTTAGCTCATCAATCTTGCCTCCCGAGGTATATACTATTCTAGCATGTGGCAGCTTGGTCACTACCTAAGAGAAGTACCCAATCTTGGATCTAGATTATGTCTGGGGCTTGTAGGAGATCTCTAGAGTGGATTCCAATAGTGAAATTCAGAGGTATAATGTGTATTCCATACTACATTTCTGCAGAAAATTCTCTAGCAGCATAACAGCGTTGGAATGAAGTGCACTTGTTTGGACACTAAATCTACCACTGTCATCACTGTGTTATGTTCAGAGGAGAGGGGGAGTTCCACAACGAAATCCACACTAAGCATGTCCCATCATGAGTTTGGGATCTAGAGAGGGTGCAATTTGCCTACCAGAGCCTGCCTTATCAGCTTCGTTCTGAAGCAGAGGTCACAGGTGCTGACGTACTGTCCGATGTACCTAGACATTTGTGGCCACCAGTAGTCCCTAGTGATCAACTCCAGTGTTTTCCAGCGTCCAGAGTGTCTAGCAACCTTCGTGTTATGACATAGGGAGACCACTTGTTTTCATAAGTCTGCATTCTGGAGAATATAGATCTTGCCTCTGAACCAGAATAGTCTTTTGTCTTCCGACCATTTTGCAGAGCGGACCATTTTATCCAATGCTTACCAGAGTTCCCTTGCTGCCTTTGCCACTGGCTCTTCCCGGTCGCCTTTCTAGTTCCCTTGACGAATTTCCCTAAGGATGTCCCACTCTAGTCCTTCCAGCTAGACTCCTTTGAGAGCCTGGATTGCAAGAGCTCTGGGAGGACCACGTCTTTATTGTCAGAGGTTCCATTGCCATGGTCTAGTCTCCGTGATAACACGTTTGGCTTCCCTATGCAACATCTAGAACAGTGGACCAATTTGAAGTCGAAGTGGGCTAAGTACAGAGACCAGCGAGTCTAGTGATGGTTAAGTTTCTTAGTACTCCAGGTTCTTGTGGTCTGTTCAGATCTCTACCAGATGCCAGGCTCTTTCCAGAAAATGCCTCTACTCTTCTAGTGCATGGATGATAGCGAGCATCTCCTTGTTATGGATCTTGTAGTTTTGCTCCACCAAAGATAGGGATTTGCTGTAAAAGGCCACTGGGTGCCATTTTTCCTCTCCAGGCAGTTGCTGAGAGAGGACAGCTTCAGAGGTGAAGTCAGAGCTGTTAGCCTCGATGCAGAAGAGTTCTAAGCCCTAAGATAATACCAGGACCGAAGCAGTGGTCACTACTATCTTGAGACATTTGAAAGCTTCCTGTTCCTTGGTATCCCAGTTCCAGGCCTTGTCGGAATGAGTGAGGTTGAAGAGGGGTCTGGCTATGGTTGAGAAATCTCAGATAAATCGACAGTAGAAGTTAACAAAGCCTATAAAGGCCTACACGTCAGTCTGGTTCTCCGGGGTAGACCACTCGTAGACTCCAGCGACTTTAACAGGGTCCATCGCTACCTTGTTCTTCAAGATGACCAGTTCAAGGTACTCAATTTGCTTCCGATGGAACTCACACTTCTCTGGATGGAGGAACAACTTGTGCTCTGCTAGTATTTCCAAGATCCTCTAAACTACTCGTTTATGTTCCTTTTCCATCTTCGTAAAGATCAGAATGTTGTCCAAGTACACTACTATGATCCCTTTGGCTATGAGAGTCCTAAAGATGTCGTTCATCATAGTTTAGAAGGTAGCAGGAGTGTTGGTCATTCTAAAGAATATCACAAGAGGTTCAAAGAGGCCGTGGTTGGTATAGAAAGCTGCTTTCCATTCATTTCCAGGCTTGATGTGTACATTATTGAAACCCCAGTGGATGTCAAGTTTTGTGAAGTACTTGGCTCCACAGAGCTAGGAGATGAGGGGAGGGGGTATTTGTTCTTGACGGTTATGGTATTCAGTGCGCAATAGTCTTGGACTAGCCAGAGTAAGCCATCTTTCTTCTTAATGAAGAACACAGGGGCTGCTATGGGGGATTTAGAAGGTTAGATTTGTCCAGTATGTAGGTTTTCCTCCAGGAAGGCATCCAACTCAGCTTGTTCCAACAGAGACAGGGGATAGACTTTTGATGACTTAGGCTCTACTCTGGGGATCAGTTCGATAGCATAATTTCATTTGTGGTGCTCTAGCAGTATGTCAAAGTCCTTCTTGGCAAACACAGATTGGAACTTGTAAGGGGACATCTAGGGTTGTGCTTAGTAAGTTCTGAGGGTCTGTTCTATTAGTGGCCCAGTGACAGATCGTGTATCGTACTCCCACTGTTCCTGAGTCTTCCCTGTCTGTGTCATGCAGTGCAATGCCTTCTCTCTATTATTAGAACAATTGTGATTACTGATCTATGTACATGTGACTGTGCATGTGATCGTCTAGTATAGAGTATATATACTAGCAAGTTGTCATAGATATACTTCACTTGAATCTCAACTTAGCTTCCGGGACTATCCATTAGCTTGAAAGGTAATCGCCTCTGAGTGGTTCCCTTACAGAACTCCATGACATAGGTGGGCAGTGGAGTAATAGCGGTGAGTGTCTCCTTACTACACCTGGCTCCTTCCGTAAGATGCTAGGAGGTTGTAGCCATGGCTCGGAGATCTACTTGGATAAGCTCTGGAAAGAGGTGTATAAGTTGGTCTCTAAGCTCCTAACTGGGGCTATATATTTGTGGAGGTGTTTGTTTCTTTAAGGTCTAGCTTTTCTTGGAACAGAGGTGCGGGTCCATCACGACACAATTAGAGGGCCTGGAGTTCAATCCTCTTCTGGCAGGTCTGTTCCTTCTGTAGGGCACATCCTCCTTCACACCAGAGTAGACAATGGGTCATTTTGACTTCTCCCTTTTCCCAGTCAATCTTGGGGTTGTGGTCCTTAAGCCAGTTGTAGCCTAGGATTAGACTCTGTTTCCCAAGTCTGGAGATGGCTAAGAGCATTCTTTCAGAGTGGGTTTTGTAATGGAGAAGTACGTCTACAACCTCGGAGATCTGTCTGGCCTCGTTAGGAGAACCATTGACATTGAAGACTAGGATATTACATGAGAGGGTCCAAGTGTTTATCTCTTTCGAATGGATAAAGTCCCTGTTGATGAAACTTCTGGTTGTTCCGCTATCTAAGAGAGCTTTGATGGAGTGGAGTTTGCTTGTGTTTATAGTTCTGATTTCTACTGGCAGAAGTAAAGAAGTTCCTTGGGTATCCAAGGTGCTGATAGAAAGGAGCTTGGACAGTCTCCTCTCCCACTTAGGTTTATGGAGCAGAGCAGGGACCAGGAGGAGGAGAGGTAGTGCATCTACTAGTTTACTGTCAATTGTATTAGGGTCCTCTATAGTCAATACAGTGAACTTATTTACTGGCGACCAGGATGCACTTATTGCCAGCTATGCTATGCAAAATCCTCTTCCTCTAGGGGACAAGACTCTTCAATCAGAACTATATCCTTCAATACCAACAAATCTTCAATCAGCTTTTCCTGCTGTTCCAAGGTGAGTTGACCGACGTCTATACAGTAAGGACAGTCTCAGACTAGATAGTTCACATCTCTGCATTGGTAACATCCTCACAGAGGTAAGGACCTTGTTTTCCTAGTCATGTCAACATCCATAGGGACTCCCATAGATGGAGCAGGTGGCAGAGGTTTCGGAGTGACTGAAAGAGGTGGATCGGGAAGCAATCTTGCTACAGACAAAGGTGGGGTTGGGCAGAAACAGTTTTGGGTAGTGCAGAGGGGGCAGAATGCGACACGGACTGAAAGGACTCATTGGTGAGACGCACCTGGTCAATCCTCTGCACTGCTCTATACCACGCGTCGGGGTTGGTATCAGCTGGTGGTCTGTAGGGCATAGTGGTGATCTGGTTCTGGATTCCTAACTGGAGACCTTGTCAGAACTTTACCACTAGCATCTGAGGATCTGTGTAACCTGCGTTGGAGACCAGGGCCTGGAAGTTGTCCAGATAGTCGTCCACCATCCGGCCTCCTTGGTAGTATGTGTTACAAACTTCATTCAGCCATATCTCTACCAATTCTTCGACGATTCTCACAGTCTCAATGGCTACAGAAAACCCTTGAAAAGACCTTTCGATCAATACCAGTCATGCTTCGAAGCAATTAGTATTGGCTGAGATATTAGGCAGATCAACTAGTAACTACCATGGTACCGTTTATTAAATCACCAATATCTCGGAAACTGCCACGATCTAAGCTTCAGTTCTAGGCTCATCAGAATCCCTCCTTATACCACTCAGAATGAGCCTAGAACAACCTCAAGGCAATCAATATCAGTAGAGATATGAAGGCCTCAATATTTGCACATGGACTTTATTAATTACCCATAGATAGTCATCTGTCCTTTCCTTAGAACAAAGAACAGCCTCCATATGGTTATGTTATCACTATTCCTAACACAAAGGCACTACCATATGTAGAACAATAGGTAGTAGCATGTGATAATCTGTCCTAGTGTACAGACCATCACAATTCTGTACATAAGAACTCCTTGTCTGAGGATTAGACCTCAGACTTAACAACATCTCTTGTCACTGTCTAAAACTCGCTTTCTAAGCCTTTTTGAATATTCCAATATCAAATCACAAATCAGTAAGTGGTCTTTTGTAATAGTAGGAAATACCTTTCAGAGCATTGATGGCATCTGCTTCCGCGTTAACTGGGAAGAAGTGAATCCAGAATTGTTGCTCAAAGTCTCTCCATGTTTAGATGGGAAAACACCAGTGTTCGCTTCCTGACGAAACATGTTTTCGGACTACTTGGCGGCACAACTACTTTTGAAGAACATAAGAGCCCAAAGAATTCTTTCTTCTTCATCATGGAACTGCTCCAGGGCCAGGCAGATGTATAGGGAGCAGGAGTTCAGAAATGCATGGCTGTTGTGACATTCTCCGCCGAAGTCCAGAGGGCAGGAGAGCTTGGGACGCATTTATCTCACAGTTGGAGCAGGGGACGGAAACACCAGAGGAGATGGTATAGGCAGAGGAGGTGTGTTTGATATGGGCAGAGGGGGAGAGTTAGCCACTAGCTGTATAAGCTGCTGTAGCTGTGTGGTCAAGGCTGCCAGAGTGGTATTAATGTTATTTTCGGAGACGTTTTGTCTCTCTGTTAGTAGAGATGGTGTTATAGGTACCCTAAGGCATTGGCTATGCCTTGGGGGGTGCCCGAGAGCAATGACATCTGGAGAGCAGATTTTTTGGAGAGCTGGGTATGGCAGGAGAGGGCGACCTATTGGGTGGCTGTCCACTGGGATAGTCCAAGGCTCTATTTTTAAGGATCCTAATCTGCTATAAGGGCGACTGGGGCACTAGACTCCAGGAGAATCCTCAGTTAATATTACAGTTTGTAGTTATAATACAACTCATCTCCAGGAGAATCCTTAAAAATTAGGATGAGGCTCCTGAAGGGATATTCTACATTATATACTAGGTTTACATTCCTTGTGTCAAGGTCAGTGTAATCGGAGCTATACTAGTGTGTTTAAGTATTACTTTAGTAATACTTGAACAGGCTTAGGTTGCTCTGGAGCATCGTTATGCAGTTCCAGGGTAGAAATAGAGCTGTCCTCTTACACAAAGTGTAACTGGAATTTTAAAGGAGGTAATCTTGTTGCATACTATATTATTACAAGTTTCCAGTACTACTTTCGACTTTTGCGAGCTAATTGAGGGTATACTATTCTCTGACTGTAAATCACAGATGTCATACTTTATAGTTCCAAGGGAAAATCCAATTTGGGATTCTAGGTCGTTACTTTCTTCTTCCAATAACTTTATCAGCTGTGCTCTAAATGACTGATTTTTATTTTTACTTGGACCTAGTGGAGACAGTTTCTGAGAAGTTTTATGAGTATGTTTGTCCTCATTGTCAGGCTTGTTGTAACAGTTTACAGAATTATGCAATTTTGCCTTATTCTTAAAGCCTTTTCTAGTGCATATCTGGCAGTATTACAAGTTCTTTCCTTCTTTTTTCTGAATCTCATCTATTTCCATTGCATCTGGGTCTCTCTTTCCTTTACTCTTCTCTACATTTGTCTCTGGACCAAATATTGCACCTTGGGCCTTGTTCAGATATAAGGCCTTATATGCTTACATTAACAATTTTAGATAGTTGTTCCAGTTCTTGGGAGATTAATTTGTGATTTCATATATGATGAGCATATTTTGCAGCTCATCAGGGACGATTTTTTTCATTTTGTCAATGTGAACTTTATTACTATAATTGACAATTCTTGCTAATGTTCTGTATCATTCAGCATACTTGATAAAGTTCTTTTTAACTAGGTCTTTGTTGACCCAAAGCACCGTTAATTCATTCTTCACTCCCCCCTTGTCATCTCGTTGTCCATAAATATTTTTTAATTCCTGGGCAAAGTCACCCCAGAATCCAACACCTTGTCCTACTTGCACCTTGTCATAATATGACTTCATGTATGTGCTGGTGGGAGCACATAAGCAGGTGAAAGCACATATAATTTTCTGGTTATCTGCAATAATTCCAGATGCCAAACAATACAGAGCAATTTGGCTTAACTGTCACAGTTGTGCTATGGACTAGTAGTCATATACTGTATGGTTTACTACTACACCAAAAGGGTGATGTTAGCAAGACTACTTGCTAACAAGGGTCCAGCTATTTATGTAGTTTATTTGAACAGGTATTTTGTTATACCTCCATGATACTATTTAGTAGTTACTTTTTGTGACATTAACCAGTCATGCAGTTGCATCTTGTTTTTAGAGCCTGCAAATGTTGGTGGCTCTGGTACCTTGGTTTTGGAGGCGACATTTCCTTCAGGGAGCCTTGACAGCTCTCTCTGAAGATAGGTAACTTCTGCTTCCAAACTCTCAATTCTGTTGTATGCAGTAGAGAGGGTGCCATTGTAGTAATTAATTGCTCTGTTGAGCACCTGATCCACATAATTCTTGAGGGTATGAGTGGTGCCTCAATATGTATTTCACAGCATCAGCATCTCAACTTCATCCCAGAAGGTGTTCTTAGGGTTTGTGCTGTCCCTGACAAGTGCTTCCCAGTTTTCAGCACTGAAGTCAGCAAAGGGAACAGTGATGGTAAAGTTGGTAAAGGTCAATATTTCTATTTTTAAGTAGTTAATTTACAGTTCTTAAGTATATTTTTAAGGGGGTAAAAGGAAAAAATGCCCAATTTGGCCTCTTAATGCCATTATGTTACACCTGAATACCATTCCAGTCATATTATGTTTATGGAATAGTAATGTTGAGCTCTAGAAGAGCTTTACAAATTTCTGGTACTCTAGTAGCTGGTTTGGAAAAATCTACATTCTTGAGACACTTACAAGCACCTTTTAATATTCTCCACTCTTTAGCTGTAAGCTTGTGACCAATCTCATCTAGCTCTATGATTATATCCTGCAGTTAATTGAGCCATTTCCACAGAGAATCATACTGTGGATCCTCAGCCCAGGTTTTGTTTTCACTCATCTTAGTAAAGAATAGTGATATGTGATCCAGGGTGGGTTCTAGGGGTTTTTTGTACTCCTTTATGTATAATAGTTTCCGAAAAGTAAAAGTCATCTACTTTATGCCAGCAAAGGTCTGCTTCAATGAGTTTGTTGTATAATTTTGTAGATAGAGTGGGGTCCATTCTAATTCTCTCCAGCAATGACTTATCCTTCACACTCTCCTGTTTCAGCAAGAGGCATTCAACAAGAGCCTTCTTGGTATTTCTGATAGCAGGCATAGCTTAGAGACAAAAGTGAGCACAACATTTCTATTTCAGCGGATGAAGTATGTGAGCAGAAAAACTATACTACACTACTCTAAAAGTGTCCTTCCAACATCGATGAGAGGTTCTGTCTTGAGGGGGTAGAGTCAACATTATATCCAGTTTCTCTTACTGGCTCATAGAGGAGGAATAGGGATCTTAGAATGGTTCCAGCTACCTGCAAGGGTTTTTTTAGAAATGTTTACACAAATCTGAAGTCTTTCAGGACCAGCTGTAATACACAAGCTAGTCTGCTCTCATTATTCTGAGAGACAGACCTTCCTTTTTATGCCTGGAGTCCAGCCTACTATAGAGATAGGTTCTTGACAGAAATCTACTCTAAGCCCTCAGTAAGTCTTCTGTCCTTTTACAGAAACAGAGACACCCTCAATGCCCTAGAACTCTCATCTGGAATGAACACAACCCCCAAGTTCTTTATAGAATCAAGAGGACAGAAAACAGTAGACTTAACAAACTATCACAAAAGGTCACTTACTTGTTTTGTGATTGGTTAAAATGATAAAGACATGGAGCAGGTGATAATCGACCTAAAGCTTATATAAAGACCTCGAGAGACAACTAGGATGAGCTGGTATCGGATTACAAAGAAAGTTACTAAGAGACTATGCTCTAGATCCACATTTGAATGGACTAACTTAAAGATATAGCAGACTTGTACTCTAGAACTAGTGGTATTCAGACAACAAACTTAGACTAATAGACTTTGTGCTTGTAAATAAGCATTGATGGCATCAGCTCAGGTATATTTAGATAAATGGCATTTGGGATATGACTTAGAAAATTCAGACAATGGTTGAAGCTTATTAATGACTAACAGATAACTAGGAAGCTACTAATCACAAGATAACATCAAGAGGAAGCATGTGGAGAAAAGAGAAACATTCTAGAAAGAAGTTTACTACAAGACACGTCATCTTTGATAGGAAGGTCTTGGTGAGAGGATGTTAGGGGCTGAAGGCACTCAAAGGCATCTTAACCCTAAGCTAAGGTAAGTGTCCCGGAAGCTAAGGTGATATTCGAGTGAAGCTAGATCTAACTATACAAGCAGTCTTATATACTAAAACTGATGGTCTGTGTGCACTAGTCACGTGAACACTAACTAATAATACCACTGTCCTATTTATAGATCAACAGGCACATCAAGGCGGACATAGGAGAGAAGGGAAGGAGAG
>Ga0154007_1000059_pt1 | contig 13548 bp, 8 predicted proteins | sample TSNC091MetaG_FD_104676 | JGI IMG/M metagenome (GOLD analysis project Ga0154007, IMG submission 104676) | Attine ant fungus gardens microbial communities from North Carolina, USA - TSNC091 MetaG | ecosystem: Host-associated > Fungi > Mycelium > Unclassified | place: USA: Connecticut, Klassen Lab... | reverse complement strand
GTCTCATGCCTGCAAGCCGCTTTTTTCTTCCAACCTGCATCTAATCTTTTTTTGAATCTTCTAACCTAGTATGTTGTTATTGCTGCTATCCTTCCCCTCACTGATCCTAATTATTAGCTTTCCCTACTTCATGTATCCCTTTGTTGTAAGCTAAAATCCTTCTTCCTTGTATCTCTATCCTAATTTGTGTGTTGCCTAGGTGTCACGGTTAATACTCAATTTACTCGAAGCAAATTGTCCTTTGGATGAAAGTATAGATTCCAGTACACTGGAGTCCCTCAGATTCCATCATTCAGAGTCCAATAGGGACAGTGAAGCAGATATGTTGTGAAAAGATAGAGGAATTACCTCCCTGGGTGAAGAAACTCAATAATGTTGGATATAGACTGTATAATAACTATGTTTCATTTTCCACCTCATGACTAGTGAGTTGTGATGAATTGAGCAAGACAATTGGTACCAACAAAACAGGGAGATAATTCCTGGATAACTGTCAAGACCTCCACCAGATACAGGGTTCTTATAGTGAGAATAAGTTTGTGTTGAAGTTAGTCTGCCATACTCCCTTCCTACAATAGTTATGCCACCAGCAAATTTTCACTCCTGAGGCTTATGTGTCTCTCTCCTTTCTTTATGATAATGTATCCTCTCACCAAGTCCTTCCCATCAAAGATGACATGTCTTCATCGCCACTTCCTTCTAGAATATTCTTCCTTCTTATCCTATCCTTTTCTTGATACTGCTTTGTAATTTGGACTTCCTTAATTACCTATTAAACAGTTAGTAAGTCCCAATAAATGTCTAGTATCTCCAAGTCATGTCCCAGAGGTCATTTATCTAAATATAATTGATCTGATGCCATCAATGCTTATTTACAAGCACAAAGTCTATTAGTCTAAGTTCATTATCTGAATACCACTGGTTCTAGAGTACAAGTCTGCCATTTTTCTGAGTCCATTCAAAGATGGATCTAGAGCATAGTTCCTTAGTAACTTTCTTAGTAACTCAATGCCAGCTCATCCTATTTGCCTCTCAAGGTATCAGCACGAGCTCTAGGTTGATTATCACCTGCTCAATGTCTTTATCATATAGTATTACGTTCTGAGAATTATAGAAAGGGTTCTAGAGTGAATTTTAAATAAGAATCTCTTGGTATAAAGTGTATCAAATGTTATCTTCTGCAGAAAATTTGTTTGCAGCATAACATCATGTCTATGGGGCCTTGGTAGTGTGCCTGTGCCTTTGCAATTGATTGTTTTAGCTTCGCATAGTGTTAAAGACCAGAAAACTTCATAAGAAAAGGAGAGTAATTGAGGATTTAGTTACAACCTTAAGGGTTGAACCAGCCTCTGTACCAATCCTCAGCTTCAAGTTGAAGGGATTAAGGTCCAGGCTAGGGTTACAAGGGGTTAGAGTGAGGAAGAAGGAGTTGATTGAAGTTTTGCCTATGAAAAAACAAAACTAAGATGTACTGACTAAATCAATGCGTACTTCAGGTATGCTAACTAATCTTAGGTAATATTCTGCTAAGTTTGGGGTCATGGTTAAGGCCATGACATATAGGTGAATTCTAGCTCTGCTATAAAGGAGCAAACTAAGTTGGATGGTAGGTCATGATCGAGATGTGTTTGCAATTTGGGGTAGTATCCCTTATTGGCAAAAAAGAGAGAGACCCCCATAGTCATGGATGTCATGTTGTTATATGTGAATTCTGCTAAAGGAAGTAAACGTGACCAGTCAGATTACTGATAGTTACAATATATCCTGAGGTATTGTTCAAGGGTCTGGTTGGTGCATTTGGTTTGCCCATCTTCTTCTAGATAGTATCCTAAGGTGAAGTGCAATTTCATATTTAGTGTGGCTACCAGAGAGCAGAAGAATCTCAAGATAAATTCTGAGCCTCAGTCTAAGGTAATGTCACAACCCCATGACAACTAGAGGTCACACCAGTCTGTTGCCATCAGAGTTAACTGTACAGTTCCTTAGGCATTAATACCTCTAGCCTTACTATAGTCTTTAGTTTCGTTGTCTCTAAGCAAAAGTCCTAGAAATTCCTACTCCTTCGCTTACCCATCATTTGAATCCAGGTTGTGCAGGGAAGAGACTCATTCAACTGACAAACTCTCTTCTGTTAAATTGAGGCTTGACAGGTAACATGGGATGGTACCCCATATTTAGAAAAGACATACACTATGAAAAGTTTAGCAAGCCCTGGTATATTGATCCTTTGGTATGTTGGAATAAAAATAGCCTGCTTTGTCAGTCAGTCTACTACCACCAGGATATCTATGAAACCATCTGAGACCAGAAGTCACTCGATGAAGTCCATCGATATGGACTTCCAGAGTTGAGGGGTATTGGGAGTTGTTTGAGATAACTAACTGTAGGGCCTATGGTGGCAAGGTTTGTTGCACAAACACACATTGCAAGACCTGACATAGTCTTTGACATAACATTGTAACCCAGGCCAGTAGTACTCCTACTCTATTAACTGTTATGTTTTCTCTTGACCAAAATGGCCAACCAATATGTAATTGTGTTTATACTTGAGAACCCTCAATCGTAGGTTACTTGTCTCAGGCATGAAAATTCTTCCAAGGTAGTGCACCAAGCTATCTTCACTAACAAACCATTCAGACTCTTGATCATTCATGGGACTTGTGAGAAGTAGAGATAATAATGGATCATGGGGGAGGGATTGTCTAATGTCATCGTGCAGAGACTCAATGTCTAGGGGGGGTGCCATTGATGAGGAAAGTTAGTCCAGGTGTGCTGCCCTCACTGGGAATGCTAGTTGTTTCTAGGTGAACAAGGGACAATGATTGAAGAGATTTGCTAGTCCAGGAGGTTGGTTCTCTCTTGCAGGGTAAAGGTTAGGTCTCCATGTTAATGTATTGGGTTTTGTCCCCAAACATCCTAGTCTGAATCAGATCAGCAAGTTGAACTGTGCTAGATATTTAGACCAGCACACCTGCCATCTTGTCAAAAGCTTGGACCCACTGGAGTATACCAAGTTTCTATGGTCGGTCACTACATCCACTGGCCTTGGGGTACCCTTGAGGTAATGACACCACTTTCTAAAGGCTTCGTAGATCATGAGTAGCTCCTTGTCGTGTACATCATAGTTTAATTCTACTGGGTTGAACATTCTGGAATAGAAGGTGACTGGATGGATATCTTCTCCAACGTGAATAGACAAGATAGTGGCCAAGACATGGTCTGAGGCATCCATTTCTACCATGATAGGTGCTTCTAGGTCCCAGTGAGCTAAGATTAGGGCTGTAATAAAGGTTCTTTTCAGCATATTGAAGGTGTTCTGACACTCCACTGTCCAAAACCAAGTGAGGTTCTTCTTGGTCAACTAGATAAGTAGTACAGACAGTTCTGAGTAGTTGTAAATAAATCTCCTGTAGAAATTTGTAAAGCCAAGGAATATCTGGACGTCCTTGACTCGGCGAGGTACAGGCCACTCCTTGATAGTACATACCTTCTCTTCATCTATTTGTAAACTCTGTGGGCTAAGTATACATCCCAGAAACTCTACTCTTTCCTTATGGAAAACGTACTTCGAAGGGGATGCATATAGTCTGTGGGATCATAGGCACCATAAGAATTCTTCTATGTGCTGCTTGTGGGCTCTGAGGTTATCCAAGTAGATCAATATATTATTTAGGTAGATGACAACATATACATCCAGTAAGTCAGTGAAGATTTCATTCATCAACCTCTGGAAGGCCAATGGGGCATTGGACAGCCCAAAGGGCATGACCAACCATTCGTATAAGCCATGCTGCATCCTGAAAGCAGTTTTCCATTTGTTGCCCTCTGCAATTCTTATGAGGTGGTATGCACTTCTTAAGTCAAGTTTTGAGTATATCCTGGCCTTTTGGGGTGCATCCAGAAGGTCTGATACTAAAGGAATGAAGTAGCGATCCTTCCTAGTGATCTTATTCAGTCCTTAGTAATTGACGCATAGTCTTAGTGAACCATTTTTTTTCTTAACAAAGAGGATGGGGATCTCATATGGGGATTGTAATGGTCTAATCAGTCTGGTCTTGAGGTTCTCATCAATGAAATCTCACAGGGTCTGGAGTTCAAGAGCAGATAGAGAATAAATTGGGCCTAGGGAGGGAGTTTTCCCATCCTTAATTTGTATGAAGAGGTTGAACGGGCAATGCTGAGGTAATGTTTTTGTGCCTTGCTTACAGAACATGTCTGCATACTGATGGTAGTCACAGGGGATGTCACTGAGATCTGCATCCAATGAGCTAACATACGATGCTCTCTCTAAGCTTTTTTGCCCTAGTACTAGGTTGATCTGGAAGAACGCGTTTTCCTTATTTTGGCAGAGGCACTTATATGTGACTGTGTTTATCATGGAGATATGGGGTCAGGGAGTTTTGATAGTTGTGACCATCTTTAGTTTGGTATTTCTAGGCTATAGACTTCATTCAATGGTAATTTTTTCTCCTGGCCTCTGGACTTGCATAGTACCTTGCTTCCAGTCTATCTGGGGGTTACTCACCCTTAACCAGTTATGCCCCAGTACTACCTCACATGAGCCATTAAAGGGGGTAACAAAAAACTTAATCAGGAAAGACGCGCCATAAGAGAATGTTATTGGTAACGTTATAATCTAGTTTACACAATTGTTTACTGTACCATCTATTAGAGAAAGAGGGCAGGGTTCAATACCTTGATGTACCAACTTGTTTTTTGAAGCAAACACAGAATCAATGAATAAGTCTGAGGAGCCCAAGTCAACTAGGCCAAGGAACGTTCCTGGGACCAAGTCTGAATTAACTGGTACCAACAGGGTCTTACAATCACTAAGAGAAGCTGCATTCAGGCGCAGCTTGGGCTCTGTGGAAGATCTCAGGTAGACGACTCCCTGAGGAATAAAATGTCCACCAATGCTTTTTTTGATAATTCAGATGAAGTTAATGGGTCCTCCACTAGTGTGGCTTGTGTCTCCATTGTTAGTGGAGGTCTCTGGGACTGTCTCGGACAGTTTTTTGCTAGGTGGCCCAACTGGCCACAACACATGCATAGCCCCAGGCTCATATGCCATTGCCGTTCCACAGTCGTTAACTAACCATCTGGTCCTAGAACATTTGTGGGTATAGCAGAGGGTACTATGGGGGGTTGGGAAGAATTGTGAAGATTTGGTGGTCTGGCCCAGTCCCTTAACTGTCTGTCCAGGACAAGAGGTTTGTTGTCAGGGCTATTTCTGGGAGGTTTATGTAAGGGGACCCCTCACACATGACTCCGGAACCTATATTAGTCCTTCAGAGTGATTCTGTAGCTGATCAAGTATTACTATGTAATATTTGGTCTTATCCCCATTACTCTAAGCACACTCCGTTGCCTCCTAACACACTTTCATTGTTCAGACCCTAGTTACCAAAAGTAGGGACGTGAGGACACTGTAATATAGATTATTCCCTCCAGGAGCCTCATCTAATTCTCTGAGGAATCTCCTGGAAGTAGGTTGTAACATATTTCATAAACTATAATTTAACTGAGGAATCTCCTGGAGTGTTCCGCTCTAGTCACCCTTACAGTTTAGGTTGGGGGGTGCAATAGAGGTGACCTTGCAAGGTACAAGCTAATCATTGTCTATTCTTTTCTTCCTGAACCTGCTTCCAGTGGTCATTGTCTATCTTTAAAACTGCTCGTTTGTAACTCTCAAATGTGGAGAGATCCTTCTTGCTGAAATAAAGCTCCTCACTGATTCTGGCAGAGATCACATCCTTAACGACCTTCTGTAAGGAGTGATCATCCCAGCAGATTCTGTTTTGATATTTGGTGAATTGTATAAAATAGGTCACATCCTTGCCATCTGGGGAAAAGGAGATGGCTACAATAGCATTTTTATCATCGTCTTTGGGTAAGTGTGACCTGAATATGTTTGAAAGTTTCTGAACAAAGGCATCCCAGTCTTTCAGGAAATCCATATCCTGATATAGGTCAGGTTCATTTATGAAGGGTTCAAAGTAATCTAGGGCAATTTCTCTTAGGTACAATATAGCAAAGTATATCTTCTCAGAATCCTTTTTGAATTCCCCCTCACAGACATGAAAGTAGATCTGGTATTGAAAAATAAATGCCCATAGGTCATCAGCACTGCCCCCACTGAAGGTGTTGGGCTCTTGGATACTTCTGTGTCTTTTTTGTGAGCAAGAGATTGTTTGTTGTGCCAATGCCAATAGGGCTGTGCGTAACTCTAGGTTCAAGATTTTAGCTTGAGAGTCTTAGAGGGGTGTCAGGAAAGATTTGGAGGGGGGCTTTGGGTAAATCCAGAAGTTTGGGAATGTTCTCCTTCAGGAAAACAGTGTTGTTAGAAAGGTTCTGGGAGCTCACTCATTGAATTTGAGCCTGGGATGCAGTGAAGGATTGCTCCACTAGTATAGTAGAGGTGCCTTGGGGGGGATAGGTTGCTGTGTATCACATCTTATGCATTGTTTGAGTTGAGAGTCTAGAGTAGGAGAGTACCTAGACATAGGTAATAGGTGGGGTTTTTTCAGTACAGGGCTTTAGCTTTGTTTTACTATTAGGGACCAGAGCTTCATAGACAATTGTCAATGTTGAGGGAAAGGCTGCAACCTTAAGGGTCAAGCCAACCACTGTACCAGCCCTCAACTTGCAGGGGCCTTTAAGGGGCAGAGGGTTCAGGGGACCAAAGTGAAAATGTTTGTTAGGGAATATGAATTGTGAAGTTGCCCTATGGGAGAACAAAGCTAAGGTACTTAAACTAATAGAGGCCTACTACATGAGTGCTGACTAATATTAGATAATATCTTCTGCTAAGTCTAGGGTATCATGGCTGAGGTATGATACTATGAGTGAGTGCTAGGATTTTTCCTTGTAGGTTGCAGAGAGCCAGGTACTCTCAAGCAGCTATTAACCATTGGTTATCTTAATATGTTGTGAGGCCCAAAATATATTCAGGCCTAAAATAAACAAATTTTGTGACTTCACACCCCAAAATTAGGACTAAAATAGAATTACCTGATAGGTAGCAGGGTAGGCACAGAGAACTTCATGTAATGATCAACCTCATTGTCTCCAGGTGTTCTACATATGAACTGCTTCTTTGTTTCATATTACTTCATATATCTAATAGCTCAGTCAGCGCCTCACTGGTGGGGCATGTTCTTTACTCAGCAGACCTCATGTCTGCCATATATATCCCTCACATACTCCTCATAGTACATAGGTATATATACAGTAGATACTCTCCTGTATTCCCTATGCTTTACCAATTGTATCATTCTCTTCCTTCCTCTACTCTCAATTCATCCTCGAGTCTTTACTTGAGTGTTGCAATCTGAGTTACTCCTTAAGGTCATAACACTTTACTACCAAAGCTTGCTACTTAGCTAGATAGCAGTATACCTAGGGATATAAGATCACTATCACTGATAGGCCAATCACTCAAGAACTAGCAGAGTCAAGCCCACAGCCCTATGGCATTATTGCCAAAAATAGTAGCTTAGTCAGAAAAAAAAACCTTATGTAGAAAAGTCTGAAAAAATGCCTATTACAAAGGAACAAGACCAATGGTCCAGCAGAGAATAAGAATAGATTTGGCATCACTCAATTAGTAATGGCTAAGATTAGGAACATATCAAAACTGATTCATTGCAATCAGAAACAAAGGAGTAACAAAGAGCCTCAGGGAGCTGAAGAAACAACACCTGAAGCTCCCTAGGTAAGAAAGCAAAAAGGAACAGGTCTCAAGTTGCTGAGATAAGCTAAGGAAAGAAGAAATCACCATGGAGGCAGTGGTAGGTAACCTAGTAACTTGGCAAGGGCAGAGTGAACCTGGCAAAACTAGTAGGAAATAATCAGGAAAAGACAAGAACATGTGAGATTCTCTATCACAACTAGAACTATCATTGTATTAATAGAATCTCCACTTAGTAGAGAAAGGACAAGCAATCTCAGTTATCTCTTTCCTTTACTTGGGTTTTCAAAAGTAGAAATCTATTTTTAGAGTTATTAGATCAGTGATTAAGGTGCTTCAACTCAAGACTGAGTCAAAAACAAAAAAGACTATAGGACAAGTGACTTAGCCACAGGGATGATGTTATAGGAGCTCTAAGACAGAGTTTGATATTGCTAGAAAGTCAAGTTATACAGGGAGGATTCAAAGTCTTATATCTGATCACATAGTCAAGAGTACTACTATGAGGATAGTTTAATCACATAGCCAGAGAGTGCTACTATGAGAACAACTTTGAAACAGGGAGTTAGGGCAATACCAGGTATGCAGAATTCAGGAACAAGACAAGAACAGTAGTCTAGAATCAAGAATTGGATTTTGAACATTATCGCTACTACAGTACATTGGCAGAACTTTATTTATAACTTCTTTTCACCTTTAATTTCTGAGTTCATTTCCCCATGAGTTTGCACAAGGGACACTGTTGTAAGACTTTAGCAAAGACAACTTAAATCCACTCCAAGTCCGAGTTGACAAAAAGAACTCAATGGAGTTCTCATTTAATTCTGTATACTACTTATACAATTACTATATAATCTGTGCACTACTTTCCCATGGTCCTCATGTGACTTAGTCATGTGACACTGTGACACTTAGTCACATGATACTTTCTTACACTTCATCCTTGTGTAGTAAGTCTAGAAAGAAAAGAAAAGAAAAGAAAATATAAATAAATAATGACTTAGCTGTTTTGCCAAGTCATGACAACTATGCTGAAACATGATGTTAACTAAGGTACTCTCTTAGAAGATCACACACTTTATCTATTAAATCTTTTATATTCACCCTAGACTTAGCAGAAGATATTATCTAATATTAGTCAGCACTCATGTAGTAGGCCTCTGTTAGTTTAAGTACCTTAGCTTTGTTCTCCCATAGAGCAACTTCACAATCCATATTCCCCAACAAACATTTTTACTTTGGTCTCTCAAACCCTCTGCCCCTCAAAGGCCCCTGCAAGTTGAGGGCTGGTATAGTGGTTAGCTTGTGTTAGGGAACCACTCAGAGGCAATCATCCTTAAGCTAATAGATAGTCCTTGAAAGCTAGTTTGAGATTCAAGTGAAGTATATCTACAACACATTGCTAGTATATATAGTTTACACTAGACAATCCCATGGGCAGTCACATGCATATAGATCAGTAATCACAATTGTCCTGAAATAGAATAGAAGGCATTGCACTGCATGATACAGACAAGAGAAGTAAGGAATGATAGGAACATAATACAAACGGATATAGAACTCTTAGTAGATATGAGCTCACCAGAATTACTAAGTGATACCCTAGATGTCCTCTTATACCTATGGTTACCTCAAACAACTCCCAATATCCCTCAACCCTGGGAGTCCATATCGATGGACTTTATCGAGCGACTTCTGGTCTCAGATGGTTTCATGAACATCCTGGTGGTGGTAGACTGACTGACAAAGCAGACTATTTTCATTCCAATACACTGAACAATCGATGTGCCAAGGCTTGCTAAACTTTTCATAGTGCATATCTTCTCTAAACATGGGGTACTGTAAGGGGACATCTAGGGTAATGCTTAGTAAGTTCTGAGAGTCTGATCTATTAGTGGCCTAGTGACAGATCGTGTATCACATTCCCACCGTTTCTAACCTCTTCTGTCTGTGTTATGCGGTGCAATGTCTATTATTAGTTATTCTAGGACATTCTGTTGATTATAGGTCAGTGTAAGGGAACACCTCCATTTCTACCCCTGAATGACATGACAATACTCTGGAGCTACCTTAGCCTGTTTAACTAGTAATACTTAAACACACTAGTTTAGCTCCAATCCTGCTAGCCCTGACACTAAGGGATGTATATAATGTAAAAGATCTCTCCAAGAGCCTCATCCTAATCTCTGAGGATTCTCCTGGAGATGAGTTGTATCATAACTACTAACTGTAATATTAACTGAGGATTCTCCTGGAGTCTTGTGCCCCAGTCGCCCTTATAGTCGGTTGCCATGGTGCTGTGTGCCTGACTATCTAGTATAGTATATATACTAGCAAGTGTGTATAGATATATCTCTACTTGAATCTCAAACTAGCTTCTAGGACTATCCACTAGCTTAAGGGTGATTGCCTCTGAGTGGTTCTCTAACAGATACTATCCCATGTTACCTCAGACTGAGGCTCAGAATTTATCTTGAGATTCTTCTGCTCTCTGGTAGCCACACTAAATATGAAATTGCACTTCACCTTAGGATACTACCCAGAAGAAGATGGGCAAACCAAATACACCAACCAGACCCTTGAACAATACCTCAGGATATATTGTAACTATCAGTAATCTGACTGGTCATGTTTACTTCCTTTAGCAGAATTCACATATAATAACATGACGTCCGTGACTATGGGAGTCTCTCCCTTTTTTGCCAATAAGAAATACTACCCCAAATTGCAAACACATCTCAATCATGACCTACCATCTGACTCAGTCTGCCCCTTTATAGCAGAGCTAGAATCCACCCATGCAAGGCTGAAACAATCAATTGCAGAGGCACAGGCACGCTACCAAGGCCCTACAAACACGAAACATTCTGCACCCCCTGATATTAAGATAGAGGACCTGGTGTTCATCTTAGCCAAGAATATCTGAACCACACGACCTTCCAAGAAGTTATCCAAACACTACCTAGAACCTTTTACAGTCATAAGGAAACCAGGATCTCACTCCTACCAAATCCAATTACCAGACCACATGTAATTGGTATACCCAGTCTTCCACATCTCCCAACTCAAGGTTTCTCCACCTAATACAATCCCTGACCAAATCAACTCTCCACCCCCTCCCATAGAAGTTGACAGTGAGATTGAATATAAAATCATGCAAATACTCGACTTGAGGCTAGATCACAGGAGGAGATCACCCCTAATGTATTATATACAGTGGGCTGGCTATAAAGGAACAGCAGATGAGTACTCCTAGCTTAATGTGTCAGAGCTCGACAATGCAGCAAAGCTTGTACAAGACTTCCACACATAATACTCTGAAAAACTAGGTCCCTTATCACTACTACCAGCTTGATACCCTGTCATATCACCTTGAAGGCCAACACCCTGTTGATCTTAGAGAAGGGGTACTGTCATACCTCAGCTATAACATCCTAGACTTAGCACAAGATATTATCTAATATTAGTCAGCACTCATATAGTAGGTCTCTGTTAGTTTAAGTACCTTAGCTTTGTTCTCCCATAGGGCAACTTCACAATTCACATTCCCCAACAAACATTTTCACTTTGGTCCCCCAAACCCCCTGCCCCTCAAAGGCCCTTGCAAGTTGAGGGCTGGTACAGTGGTTGGCTCAACCCTTAAGGCTTTCTCTCAACATTGACAATTGTCCATGAAGTTCTGGTCCCTAACACATAGGATAGGTGGGATGCTGTTATGAGTTGGCAAAACGGCTAAGTTATTATTTATATTTACTTTTTCTTTTTCTTTTTCTTGGAGACTTACTACACAGGAAAGAGTATAGGAAAGTGTCATGTCACAAGTGTCACAGTTACATGATAGGAAGTCATGGGGTCACATGGCAAGTCACATGATGAGTATGGGAAAGTAGTGTACAGACCATGTAGTAGTTGTATAAGTAGTGTAGAAAATCTAATAGGAACTCCATTGAGTTCTCCTTGTCAACTCAGATAAGAAGTAGGACTAATGTAAGAAGGTTGACAAGTTCAAAGAGAAAAAGTTATTTAGGATAGAGTAGTTGAGGGTAAAAGATTCTTTTTTTATTTTTATTTTTGTGTCATGTCACTTTTATTCTATGTAATTACATAATTAAATAGTTGAAAACAATAAGAAAATAATAAGAAACATTATCATTATGCAGGTAGCCCAAAGGCTAACCCTACACCAAGTTATCATAGTTAAGCCTTATAATTCTAGTATATGGCAGCTTGGCAACTACCTAATACAAGTACCTATTCTTGGGTCTAGATTATGTCTGGGGCTTGTAGGAGGTTTCTAGAATGTGTTCCAATAGTGAAATCCAGGAGTATAATGCATATCCCATGTTACATTTCCACAGGGAATTAGTAAGAGAAGTGTAAGGGGATGCTCTAGGATAGCTTAGGTAACCTGGTATAGGTGAGTATTATCTAGCTTGCCCTCAGATCCTTGGAGCTTGCTGTCTCTAGTTCCCTTCCCTCTTGTTCTCGTTGCCATGGTTAGTATTACATAGCCTTATTAGGTATGGTAGTTATTAGTGTCCTGATCTGTGTTCCCTTAGCGACGTGCACACAGACTGGCTAGTCTAGTATATATAGCTAGTGATGTACAGTAGAATACCTTACCTTAACATTGATTGAAACTCCTGGGCTATCCATCATTCCTTCTTAAGTCCACCTCCTTCACTAATATTAAGTGTGGTTAGGGGTTGCCATCGAGTGATCCCCTTACAAGAAGGAGGCGATAGAAATCCAAAAGTAGCAATAGTTCCCTTTTTATCTTTATTCTTTGAGTTTTAGCCATTTGTAATATCTTTAATATAGTATCCAGAGTGCAGTTAGATTGGGAAGGAACCTCTTGACTCCTACCTCCATTTATACTGCCTCTGGAATTGTGAATGCAGATCTATTGAGAGTAAGAAGACTGGGACCAGGGGGATGTCTTGAGAAGAACACTAAATATATCCAGAACTCGATCTAGAGAGAAATAGCAAATACAACTTGGGCAGGCTTTGGAGAGGACAGTAGGCTGGGAAAGCTTGGCTAGGTGCACACTTGGACTGTATCACACCTGTAAGGTTTGGTATTGGGGGTGCAGACAAGGGGGCAACTGAGTATAGAGGGTCCATGAGTGATCAACTAACTGTATTTTCCAGTTAAGTTTAGTCATGGTGTGTAAAGGTTGACACCTTAAGGAGGCTATGCGATGACGATTTAGAGAGATCTTACATTTATTTTACAACAACCAACATATATTTTACTGGAGCTACATATAATTCTACTTTTCTAATTATTTATAAACCTTCATCTTTGATTATCTCCCCTTGGACCTTAGCACACAATTGGGAGCTGGCACATCATTATTTTGTTTGTCCCAGTGTACAATTCCCTTTTGCACCCTTTCAGCGAAACATTCTGCACCCCCTGATATTAAGATAGGGGACCTGGTGTTCATCTTAGCCAAGAATATCTGAACCACATGATCTTCTAAGAAGTTATCCAAATACTACCTAAGACCTTTTACAGTCACAGGGAAACCAGGATCTCACTCCTACCAAATCCAATTACCAGACCACATGTAATTGGTATACCCAGTCTTCCACATCTCCCAACTCAAGGTTTCTCCACCCAACACAATCCCTGACTGAATCAACTCTCCACCCCAGGGGCAATAGTCTTATTACCACGCCACCGTCTGTGACCCTAGTGGATCCCATATCTCGGTTGCCTAGTATGTGCTCGCTCTACTTCAACAAGGGGACAACAATTCAAGTGCACTTCTCAATCCCCATCACAGCTCAAACCACGCATGGCTTCTTCACCAATCAGCCACGGGCAACCGATCACTTGAATATTTGGAT
>Ga0154007_1000058_pt1 | contig 13563 bp, 14 predicted proteins | sample TSNC091MetaG_FD_104676 | JGI IMG/M metagenome (GOLD analysis project Ga0154007, IMG submission 104676) | Attine ant fungus gardens microbial communities from North Carolina, USA - TSNC091 MetaG | ecosystem: Host-associated > Fungi > Mycelium > Unclassified | place: USA: Connecticut, Klassen Lab... | reverse complement strand
GAGCCTTCTTTCTATCAACGCTAAGTACATACTTCTCCGACGTTGTACATTACTCCGGAACGGAGTGTAGTTTCTCCCTATTATCTTTCACTTCCGTTCCTCCGGATTCCGTCCTTGACAATGTTTTGGTTGTCTTCATTTTGTCTTTCTGGTGCTTTTTGTAGTGATTGATGATATTCTGCAGCTATTTTGCACATTTCATTTGTGTCTGTTATTACTTTTCCATTTTTGTTTTGTAGAGCTTTTATTATAGATGGGTCTTTTTTGTCTCTTTTAAGGTTCAAGAAGTATTTCATGCTTTTTTATTTCTACTTTATATATTTTGCTTTGGCTACTATCTGTGCAGTTTTGATTCTTCCTTTACTATCATTGTTTAGTTCTTTTATTAGTTCAATCATTTTTGACTACTTATGTGAGTCATTGCTGTTGTTTCTTCCTTCTTTTCTGATTTTGTTTTGTAGAGTGTTTTTCTTTTTTGTTAGCATTCTTTGTCTGTTGATTGATTCTTCTTTTCCAATTCTTTTGATTTCTTTTTTTGTCTTCATTTATATTTCTATTTTTGATATTTCTTGGTTTCTGTCAGACTAGCTAACTCCAAAGCCAGAATTAAGCCAACTGCTCCTTTATTAGCGTTTGACAAGGAGAACTCAATAGAGTTCTCGTTAGATTTCTCTACACTACTTATACAACTACTACATGGTCTGTGCACTTCTTTCCCATGCCTATCATATAACTTATCATATGACATCATGTGATATGATGCTGTGACTTCCTGTCATGTGACTGTGACTCTGTGACACTTGTGACATGACACTTTCCTGCACTTCCTTCTGTGTAGTAAGTCCAAGATAAAAGAAAAGGAAAAGAAAAGAAAAGAAATATAAATAATAACTTAGCCATTTTGCCAAGTCATAACACCACTCCTCTCTTAAGTTTCCTTGTCCTAAGGAATTTCCTACAACTTGTAGCATGGGTCCATCATATTGCCTATCTCGTCATCATCTTCTTCTGTCCACTCTCTAACTCCTGATTTTTCCTCCTTGATCTCTTCTTCTTCCAGGATTATCTTTATTGTTTCTCTTCTCACAGGTTTCTTACCCTTCCATCATCTTCAGTTTTTCTCCATTCTTCCCTAGTATTCTTGGTCATATTGTTTGTCCGACCATCTGTATAATTTTCTTGCCATAAATCTTCCTGGCAATTCTCCCCGTTGGAACATTCCCTTTTCCCGCTCTTGCCACGCCACATCTTCCATGTCTTGCCAATATTCTTTTTCGAATTCTTCGATCACTTCTTTTGCATTCTCTAAATTCTCCCTTCCTTCCCAAGTATCAGATTCTGCTGTAAATCCTTTCCAGCATACTAGGTACTTATCTTTCCCTCTTACTTGTCGCTTATTCAGGATTCTCTCTACTTTCCATTCTTCTTCCCCTTTGATTATTACTGGGGCTGGTTGCTCCTTCTTCTGCCCCTCTACTTGTCCTATATATCTACATATTCTACTAACATTGACTACTGGGTGTATTCTTACTATGTTAGGTAGTTCTAATTTGACTGTGTTTGATGATACTATTTCCTTGATTTTGTAAAGACCAACAAATCTCTCTGTCAACTTCTCTGTCCTCCTTCCAACCATCTAATATTTCAGATCTTTGGTACTGAGCATGACCAAGTCTCCTACTTTATATTCGTCTATGTCTGATCTCTTTCTGTCAGTGTACTTCCTCATATCTTCCTGTGCTTTCTTTAGTGCTGCTTTCACCTTTTTTTGTATCTCCTTCATTTTCTCCACAAAATTTTCTGCTCCTGCATATTTTCCTTTCTTCCTCCCCTTGAACCCCATTCTGGGGTCTTGTCTGTAATTTGCCTTGAAAGGCAACATTTGAGTACTCAAGTGCGCTTTGTTATTATACGCGAACTCTGCCGTTCCCAACCATTCTGGCTACTGTTCTTGCCTATGGTCAATAAATATTCTCAAGTACTGTTCTAGTTCCTGATTAACCCTCTTTGTCTGTCCATTTGTTTGAGGGTGGAATGCTGTTGACAATTTACTCTTGATCCCCAATATCTCATTTAACTCCTGTATTAACCCTGCTGCAAATTGTGGTCCCCTATCTGATATGATACTTTTGGGTAAACCATGCAACTTCCACACATTATCCCTGAATAACCTGGCCAGTCCTTCTGCCAATGTTTTCTCTGTAGTAGGTATGAAATGTACCATTTTCGTCAATCTGTCGACTACTACTAAGATCGAGTCGTATCCCTGAGCTAAGGGCAACTTCGTAATGAAGTCTGCTGATATATGTGTCCAAGGTTTCTCTGGTATTGAGTTTGGCATTAATTTGCCAGCTGGTTGCTCTATATGATTCTTGTTTCGTTGGCAGGCATCATACCCTTCCACATATCTCTTCACCTCCTTGGTTACTCCTGGCCACCAGGAATTTCTAGTTACCAGTTACCATCTTCCACTGCCCCCCATGTCTTCCTATTGGTGTATCATGGTGTAGTCTAATGATTTCTGCCCTCAACTTTTCATCTTTTGGCATGTAGACTTTTTTCTCTTTATACATGATGCTGTCTACTTCTCTCCACTCTTTATCTCTCAGCATCTTCACTCCTGCTCGTTTCATTTCTTCTACCACCTTTACCACTTCATCATTCTTCACTTTGGACTTTCTAACTTCCTCTAGTAGATCTACTCCATCTACTATGATTTCTACTGCTTCTGTCTTCCTTACTTCTAACCACTCTGGCTTCACTAACATCTCATCCTCATTATCCTTTTCCACTCCAATCTCCCAATCTGGTCTCCTGCTCAAACTGTCTGCTTTTCCCATTTTACTCCCTGGAACATGTTTCAGTGTGAAGTCGAACCTTGATAGGTATAAAGCCCATCTTGCTTGTCTCCTGTTTAACTTTTGTGCCTTCATGAAGTATTCAAGATTTTTGTGGTCTGTCCAGATCTCGAATTTAACTACCATTCCTTCTAGGAAGTGTCTCCATGCTTCTAGGCATCTAACGACTACTAACATTTCTTTATCATGTATCTCATAATTTCTTTCTGTATCACTAAGAGATTTGGAAATGAAAGCAACCAGTCTCCACTTTTCGTCTGAGCACTTTATTGATAGTACTCCTCCAGTCACATAGTTTGAAGCGTCAGCTTCCACCCTAAATTCCTTGTCTAAATCTGGGGCTGCTAGTACTGGTTTACTAGTAAAGATCCTTTTTAGCTTATCGAATGCCTTCTGTTGCACTTCCTTCCACTGCCACTTCTCATCCTTCTATGTAAGCACATTCATCAGCCTAGCTACTCGGGCAAAATATTTAATAAACCTCCTGTAGTAATTTGCAAGGCCCAAGAATTTCCTGACATCTTTCACATTTTTTGGCTGTGGCCAATTAAGCACTCTATCTACCTTTTCTGCCTTCATTTCTATTCCATCGGGTCCTATGACAACCTCTAGAAATCCTATCTTTCTTGCCTTCCACACGCACTTCTCTGGCTTGATATACAAGTTATTCTCCTCTAACATTTCCTCCACAATTTTATCATGTCCTTCCTCAGTTTCTGTTCCTACCAACACATCGTCCACAAATGCTGCCACTTTTCCTTTGTTAATCAGGTCTCTCAGTATTTCATTCATCATTGCTTGAAATGTTGCTGGTGAATTTGTCATTCTGAAAAACATGACTGTCGGTTCAAATGAGCCTATGTACATTGTAAACGCTCCCTTCCACTCATCTCCTTCTTTTATCCTTATATTGTTGAATCCCTACCTTAGATCCATCTTTGTGAATACTCTTTTACTACCCATGTTGTCAATTAACTCTATGATTAGTGGTAGCGGGTAATTGTTCTTCACTGTCTGGCTATTAAGGTTGTGGTAGTCCATTACCATCTGCTTGCTTCTATCTTTCTTGCCAACAAAAAATACTGGTGACGTCTGCGGGGATTTTGAGGGTCTGATGTACCCTTTCCTCAGCTGATCCTCCACGAAGTTTTGAACCTCCTCTCTCTCATTCTTGGACAGAGGGTAGATCTTTCCTTTTTGTGGTTTAAACATCTCCTTGAGATTTATCACATGATCCCAAATCTTTCTGGTTGGCATTCTCTCAGACTCTACCTTCCCAAACACTTTCCTCCACTTTAAAAATTTCTTAGGGACCATTTCTTCAATTTTCCTATAGTCCTCTTCCATCTCTTTTTCCTTTCCCCAATCCTCTTTATCATCTATCACCCAACAGACAATTTTCTCTTCTTCCTCAGTTGCTACTCTTTTGACTTTCTCTTTCTTCTGGCTCTTCCCACCACACAGGGGCAGACATCTCGTCATCTTAACTTCTCCAGTTTTTCAGTTTATTTCCAGATTATATGCTACCAACCATGGTATCTCCAGAATTACTTCTGTTTTCCCTAGATCACACACATCCATTCTCATTCTTTCCACATGGCCTTTGTAAAACACATTGCACTCTACTTGGTACATAATGGCCCCTCCGCTGTTATTTGTACCATCTACATTTCTGATGGCTATCGGTCTTTCCAACTTTTGTAGCTTGAACCCATGCCTAGTTGCCGTCTGTCTATCCATAAACATCCCTGTTGTGCCACTGTCTAAGAGCACTTTAATCATTATGTCTTCATGCATATCTATCTTCTCTACTCCAATATTCAACCACACTTCTCTTAATATTTTGAAGGTTCTTCTGACATTCTTTCGACTACTCCCCTCTCTTGCTGCACTTTCCGGTTCTCCTGACTGTGTGCCACTTTGCTGTGCTTTTGCCTCTCTGGGCCGGGCTGCCCTCCCCTCCGTCTTCTCTTTGCATTCACACCAACTTAATTCTTTCCACTTCTGAAAGGGGATCACTCCTTGCCCCCGGTTGTCTTCTGCATGAGACCCCTTTTCTCCACACTTGCAAGTCAAGTATGACACTACTATCTCTTCTGTCATCTACCCCAACCCTAATAATCGTGCCTCTCTCAGGACACCTTTTCCACAATGCTCTTCTGCTTTCTTTCTTAGCTCTTCTATTGAGCTCCTTTTCCCTCCTTGCTATGCTTCTCCCTGTATAGGGCACGCTGCTTCACCTTCCTCTACTCTCCTCAGCCTCTTTTCTCCTTCCTGTGCCTTTTCCCTAATGGGACACACCGGCCTCCTCTCTCCTTGGTGCACTTTTCTGTAAGGGGATAGCTCTATCTCCACCCCTAAACTGCAAAGTGACACTCCCGAGCAGCCTAAGCCTGTTCAAGTATTACTAAAGTAATACTTAAACACACTAGTATAGCTCCGATCACAGAAACCCTGAATGCAAACCTGGTATATAGTGTAGAACATCCCTCCAGGAGCCTTATCCTAATCTCTGAGGATTCTCCTAGAAGTGAGTTGTATTATAACCACAGACTGTAATATAACTGAGGATTCTCCTGGAGTCTGGTGCCCAGTCGCCCTTACATTTTCCTTCCTTCGGGTGCACCATCCTTTTCACCTTTCTTTCCCATAGAGAATACCACCTGCACTTGTGCCCTTCCTCTCTATACTTAAAACACTTTACCGCTACCATCCTTACATTCCTTATCGTTCTCTCTTCCACTCCACACTGCATCACTCTGCTACTCAAGATTTTGAATTTATTTTGGGGTATCGTTGCCCCTTTTCCTTCCTCATTTTTATTTCTGCAATTTCGGGCCAGATGCCTGAACCCTTTGCATCATTAACACAACTTTCCACTTCTTCCCTCAATTTCTGCCCTTAATTTAGCAAGGGCATGCTTTTCTTTGAGCAAGTTGCTCATCAGGGATTAGTATTGTTCTTGAGACATAATGATGACGTCTCAAGATGGGTATAAATATAATGATTGATCTTACTAAAGTTATGTCTGTTGGGGCACAAGATCTTTACCTAACCAGACACCTACTGCCCTACTGACTACTGCCCTAATAGTATGGATAGACTATTACTCCAACGGGGAAGATCCCTAATCTAGATAGCCCACTAGTGGTAACTGTCACTCCTCTGTGTGTACCAACTTACAATGGAGTGCAGCACGAGGTTTATACTAAGAAAAGAACAAGTATTCTACTAAACACCACTTGATTGCAAGGTCAGGTCTCAGTAGTAATACCCAAGCTTGGTACTACACTTCTACCTGCAGTCCCTAACTGACTGCAAAGTCCCCTTAAGCCAAGGGCCCGGCTATGTATGGAGATGGTTACTGATTGTGGTGATCAGTAACCGAGAGTTGATAAGATAAGAGTTGAGAGTGAGCAGAGTCCAAGGCAGACAGTGCTCTAGATGTGGAATCAAGTTCTAATGTCAGACTAGCTAACTCCAAAGCCAGAATTAAGCCAACTGCTCCTTTATCAGCATTTGACAAGGAGAACTCAATAGAGTTCCCATTAGATTTCTCTACACTACTTATACAACTACTACATAGTTTGTGCACTTCTTTCCCATGCCTATCATATGACATCATGTGACATCATGTGATATGACACTGTGACTTCCTGTCATGTGACTGTGACTGTGTGATACTTGTGATGTAACATTTTCCCATACTTCCTTCTATGTAGTAAGTCCAAGATAAAAGAAAAGGAAAAAAAAAAAAAAGAAATATAAATAATAACTTAGCCGTTTTGCCAAGTCATGACAGTTTCCTATATCTGTTATTTTTTCTTTGGTTTCTAATAGTAGTTTTCTTATTCTGTTTTTGAATGGGTTTTATTTAATCGTGTCTTTATCTAATTTCCATAGTCCTTTTCCAATAAATGAAAGATTCATATTTCGTATTGTGGTGGTTATTATTTGGTGGTCTGATATGCTGTTGTTTTCTTCTATTGTCTATTCCATCATTGAGTCATATATTTCTTTGGTAGTATAAATTCTGTCTATTTTTGCTAGGCTGTTTCTTTGTATGTATGTGAACTGTCTTTCTTGTTTGTTTGATTTTTGCCAGCCATCTATTAGCTTATATTTATTTGTTATGTTAATCCAGCTTTCACTTATTCAGTTGTTATCTTTGTGTGGTGGTAATCTGTCTAGGGCATCTGTCACAAGGTTGAAGTCACCTGCTATTATCAGGTTGTCAGAATAGTTAACTCCTGAGCTAGAATAAAGCCAACTGCTCCTTTATCAGTACTTGACAAGGAGAACTCAATAGAGTCCTCATGTATTTCTTGTATACTACTTATACAATTACTACATAGTCTGTGTACTACTTTCCCATGGTTGTTATATGACTTGATTTGTGTGACATCACAGTGTGATGTCAGTCCTGTGACATGTGACACTTTTCCACACTCCTTTCTTATGTAGTAAGTCCAAAAGAAAAAGAAAAGAAAAGAAATATAAATAATAACTTAGCTGTTTTGCTAAGTCATAATACAGATTGTTTGGGTTCTCTATTTTTTCAATGTATTCTTTAATTTTATTTATAGTTTCTATCTTTTTCTTTTGTCCGTTTGGCATGTATACATTCATTATTGTGTATTTTTGTTCATTTCTTTTTATTTGTATAGTTGATACTTTTCCTTTTATTACAATAGTATGATTCCATTTTCCTGTATCTTCTTTCATATTGTTGTCATTGATTATAAAGGCAACTCCTGCTTTGCTGTCACCATTATTACTGATCACAGTTATTTTTGGGTTTTCTTTCATTATGTTCTTTTTTTCTTTTTCTTTAAGTTTTGTTTCTTGTATTGTGTAAGGGGACCCCTCACACATGACTCTGAAGCCCATATTAGTATTCTGGAGTGACCCTGCAGCTGATCAAATATTACTATGTAATATTTGGTCTTATCTCTATTGTTCTAAGCACACTTTGTTGCCTCCTAATGCACTTTCATTGTTCAGACCCTTATTACCAAAAGCAGGGACACAAGGACACTGTAATATATATAATGTAGATTATTCCCTCTAGGAGCCTTATCTAATTCTCTAAGGAATTTCCTGGAGATAAGTTGTAACATATTTCATAAACTATAATTTGACTATAAGGGGACATCTAGGGTCGTGCTTAGTAAGTTCTGAGGGTCTGTTCTATTAATGGCCCAGTAACAGATCATGTATTGCACTTCCACCATTTCTGACTTCTCCTGTCTGTGTCATGCAGTACGATACCTATTATTAGTTATTCTAGGACATTCTGTGATTATAGGTTGGTTGCCATGGTACTGTGTGCCTGACTATCTAGTGTAGTATATATACTAGCAAGTGTGTGTAGATATACCCCCACTTGAATCTCAAACTAGTTTCCAGGACTATCCATTAGCTTAAGGGTGATCGCCTCTGAGTAGTTCTCTAATATTAACTAAGGATTTTTCTGGAGTACTCCACTCTGGTCACCCTTACAGCAGAATTAGATCTTATCACCAGAGCCTTGGAAATTCTCAGTAAATAGCTGCCTTTTGGTTGCCCTCTGCTGATAAGCTCCGACCCTCTGATTACTCTGTTCTAAGAAGAGATATTGCTGCCTACGAATATTCCCCAGGCATAACCGACATCCTGGGCTACCTATAGCATCATCTCCAAGAGCTCACCAAACACCAGAACACTTCAGAACATACCATCAACACTACCCTTGTAGGCCTGACAGCCCAATTATAACAACTCACCCAACTCATGACCAGCCCTGCTCTGACTACTGCTCCACCTCTAATACCTGTATCTTATCCTTTGGTCAGCTCTTCTCCCCCGGTCCCAGCTGCTCTGTCTAAACAGCAAGCAAGGCCAAAACTCCCTTCTCCCCCAGACTTCTCTGGTGAGCAAAGTTCTGGTTGGGCCTTCTTCAACTCTTGTACCCTCTATTTGCACCTGGCCCCAGAGCAGTTTAGCTACAACAAGAAGAAAATCTTTTAGACTCTCACCTTCAAAGATAGACGAGCTGTGAGGTAGTCTGAGAACCTCTTTTGCTAGGAGGTGGACACCAGCATCTTTCCTATTCAATTCTGGACTGACTTCGAACTGCAGTTCTAGAGTCAATTCTTTCCAGTCAATGCGAAAGCGAATACTATTAACACTCTGAAAGGGTCCTTGTACTATCAAGAAAACTAGACAGTGGACAATTACTTGAACAGTTTCCTGATCTTGACCTTGGATGCTGGATACACAGACCCCTGGACCCTGGTGGTAAAATTCTGCCAAGGCCTCAAGTTAAACATCCAAAGCCAAATTACTACTATGCCCTTTGGACGACCCGCAGACACCGATCCAGAGACTTGGTATACAGCCACCCAGAGAATCAACCAAGCATAGTTGGCAAATAAAGCTTTTCAATCTATGCTCTGGTCGATGAATTTGGCCCCTATGTACTCTGCCCTTCCTCAGTCTACCCCTCTCTCGATATTTCACCCTCTGTTCCACCAAGGCCCCCTCTACCGACACTGTCTGAAGGAATACCCATGGATATAGATACAGTTTGGAAAACATGCTCTTTACCTCTATGCAGGTGCTATTGGTGCAGAAAGGCCAACCATCTTGTAAAGGACTACCCCCACTGCTTGGATGTCTGAAGGTTAACTGCAGAACAAAGGGAGGAACTAATCGAAGACTTGATGGCTCTAAAGAATGTAATGGAAGAAGAGGAAGTGTGCTCTACTTCAGAAAAGGATTTTGTTTAGTGTGGTCGGCAAAAAGTGCGCCCTAGTTGCCATTAGTAAATAGGTTTGCTGTATTGAATGTTAAACAAGCTAATACAGATGTCAGTGAGCCTATAGACACACCCCTTCCCTTCACTCCAGACCAGAAAGTTCTACCTCAGAAGCCGAAATGGGAAAAAAAACTACCCAAACAACTCTCCACCAACATCCTTGATGCCTGCAGAATATCTATTATTCTTTCTATTGAGATCATGTAAGAGGACACCTCCATTTTCACCCCTGAATGGCACGATGACACTCCAGAGCTACCTTAGCCTGTTTTACTAGTAATACTTAAACACACTAGTTTAGCTCCGATCCTGCTAACCCTGACACTAAGGGATATAAGCTTAGTATATAATGTAAAAGATCTCTTCAGAGACCTTATCCTAATCTCTGAGGATTCTCCTAGAGGTGAGTTGTATTATAATTACAAACTGTAATATTAACTGAGGATTCTCCTGGAGTCTTGTGCCCAGTCGCTCTTACAGATCAGTACCACTGACACCAGTAAGGTGCACTCTGTCAAGATGCTCTTGGACTCCAGAGCTATAGGCAACTTCATAGATAAAGACTTTGTCCATACTAAAGGCATTAGCACCCAGAGCATCTCCTGTCCCATACTGGTGTACAACATAGACGGCTCCCCCAACGAAGCAGGTCAAATCTCTAAAGTGGTAGATATAGTTCTCTGTTACAACACCCACTCCAAAAGAACACTTCTTGCCATCTCTAGCCTCAGAAAGCAGAGTATGATCCTTGGCTATACCTGGCTCAAGGACCACAACCTGCAGGTCAATTATCATGACTTGGTAAAACAGCTAAGTCATTATTTATATTTCTTTTCTTTTTCTTTTCTTTTCTTGGACTTACAACTACAAGGTGGAGCATGGGAAAGTATCACGTGACTTTGTCACAATATCACAATGGTGTGACAGATGGTTATGTCACAGGTCACAGTCACAGTGTGTCACATGACTAGAGTAACATAAGGACCATGGGAGAGTAAGCGCATAGCCACAGTAGTAAAATGTATAAGTAGTAGAGAAATAAGCAAGAACTCCATCGAGTTCTCTTTGTCAAACTCTGGACAAAGAGACAGTTGGCTTAATTCCGGTCATCGGACTTTAGATGCTGACATCAATTGGCAAACTGGAGAAGTATAGATGAACCGATGCTCTCCTCAATGCGAAGGATGCTGCATGATACAAAAAAAACAAGCATTGCGGAGGAAACTGGAGACTAGAGCCATCAATATCTGTCGATCTAGACCCCCTTAAGAGTATGCAGAAGACTCAGAAGAAGATGAGGCCCTCCTCTGGACATGCAAAGTTGATTACAAGTAAGGGAACAAACTTTTCATAATGAGAATCCTCCCAGAGTCCACTATGGAGGACTTATGTGCCACCTTCACAATCTCCCAGAAACTTGCAGAAGGAGCCTGTTGAGCCTTGGAGACACAGAAAGTGTGCAAAAGGGAATTGTACACTAGAACAAACAAGATAATGATGTGCCAGCTCTCAATTGCATACTAAAGGTCTAAGGGGAGATTATCAAAGTTGAAGGTTTATAAATAATTAGAGAAATAAGAATTATACGCAGTTCTAGTAAAATATATGTTGGTGGTTGTAAAAGGATTGTAAGATCTCTCTAGATCGTCGTCACATAGCTTCCCTAAGATGTCAACCTTTACACACCATGACAAAAGCTCCTCTGGAAAATACAGTTAGCTGATCACTCATGGACCCTCCACACTCAGTTGCCCCCTTATCTGTACCCCCAATACTGAACCTTACAGGTGTGATACAATCCAAGTGTGTACCTAGCCAAGCTTTCCTAGCCTGCTGTCCTCTCCAAAGCCTGCCTGAGTTGCATCTGCATCTTCTTTCTAGATTGAGTTCTGGGTATATTCTGTGTTCTTCTCAAGACACCCTACTAATCCCAGTCTTCTTACTCTCAATATATCTGCATTCATAATTCCAGAGGCAGTGTAGATGGAGGTAGGAGTCAAGAGGTTCTTCTCCAATCTAACTACACTTCAGATACTTTATTAAATATTACAAAGCCCTAAAACTCAAGAAATAAAATATAAAAGAGAAACTATTACTACTTTTAGGATTCCATTGACTCCTTTCTGTCCTAAGGCCTTCCAAATTCCCACTAATAATGTAGCTCTTTCCTTTCTTTGTAATGACATGTTCCCTCACCAAGTCCTTCCCATCAAAGGTGATGCATCTTCATCGCTGCTTCTTTCTAGAATATTCTCCTGTCTTCCCCTATTATGCTCTTGATGCTGCTTTGTAATTTGGACTTCATTGATTACCTGTTAAGCAGTTAACAAGTCTCTATAGATATCTAGTATCTCCAAGTCACGTCCTAGAGGTCATTTATCTAAATATAATTGATCTGATGCCATCAATGCTTATTTACAAGCACAAAGTCTATCAGTCTAAGTTCGTCACCTGAGTAGTACTGGTTCTAGAGTACAAGTTTACTATCTTTTTAAGTTAGTCTATCCAAAAGTGGATCTAGAGCATAGTTCCTTAGTAACTCTCTTAGTAACCCAATGCCAGTTCATCCTAATTGCTTCTCAAGATCTCAACATGAGCTCTAGGTCAATTATCACCTGCTTAATGTACTTATCATATAGTGTTACATTCTGAGGATATAGAAAGAGTTCTAGAGTGAATTCTAATTGAGAATCCATTGGTATAAAGCATATCAAATGTTATCTTCCACAGAAAATTTGCTTGCAGTGTAACACTGGCTGTGCTGTCACACCATACAAATGTTTAGGCAAAATAAATGACAATTTGCACCCTAATAACCAGAATAACTGGCTCAAGAGACAAGTTCGGCCTCCCTAGAGATGTTCCCTAGATGCCCAGTCATAGACTCAAGCATCTAGCTTGAGTAGCAGAGTAGTGGCTGTGACCACCGCTACATACACCTCATAGATGCTTGCCCAGGCACCCCATATCATATTTCCAATGGATTTTCCTTCTAGAAGTGCTCTCAAGGACAGAAGTGAACTTAGACGGGTTAACATGACCCAAGCGACGTCATACCTCAGTGGCCAGTAGTGTTATTCATAGAAGAGTTACAATCAAATCCAAGCCATTGTCACTGATGGCTAATTATAGCAAAATCAAGATAGTCAAGCCACCATAGAGTTGCATCGCAATGGCAGTGGAAGGAAATTGGAATCTGGAAAAGTAAGAAGACATAAAAGAGGTAAAGAGAAGAACAGGGAAGCTGAGGAGAGAGGCAGCAGGAAGGCTAGATGAAGATAATGTGCTTGAGAGCAAGATGACTTGAGATCACCATCTCTGTCTACGGTATGGCAAGAGGCTCGAGACCCGACCATCATGCGAGGAAGGGTTCTTAGAGTAGGACTAGAAGAGTGGGAAGCAGTTAGCCAGTGTTTAGGAGGGGTGCCATCTCATCATTGCGGCCTTGCTATGTTTGGGAATTTAGAGGTTTTCTTTGTCTCACTTTCTTTGTTGTCTCTTTGCTTTGTAATCATAATAAAATACTCTAGGGTACAGAAGAGAACTCAAGCACCATACCCCCATTATCACAAATGGTCACTTACTATTTGTGATGGGTACTTTGATACTTTAAATAGTTCAAAAATGCAAAGTTAGACAAGTGACAAAAGATGTTGTTAAGTCTGAGGTCTAATCCTCAGACTATAAATCCTTATATACAGAAAAGTGATAGTCTGTGCACTAGGATAGATCATCATATGCTACTACCTATTGTTCTATATATGGTAGTGTCTTTGTACTATGAATAGTGATAACTTAACCATATGGAGGCTGTCCTTTGTTCTAAGAAAAGGACAGATGAGTATCTATGGGTAATTAATGAAGTCCATGTACAAACATTGAGGCCTTCATATCTCCACTAATATT
>Ga0154007_1000049_pt1 | contig 13917 bp, 24 predicted proteins | sample TSNC091MetaG_FD_104676 | JGI IMG/M metagenome (GOLD analysis project Ga0154007, IMG submission 104676) | Attine ant fungus gardens microbial communities from North Carolina, USA - TSNC091 MetaG | ecosystem: Host-associated > Fungi > Mycelium > Unclassified | place: USA: Connecticut, Klassen Lab... | reverse complement strand
GTGAATAGCCTGACCGTGCACGAGCCCGTCTTCAATGACCGACTACCCCCACCAAACGCCGAGATCAAGATTCCAGATCCACCGTCTCGCTCACCGAGCCCCCCAACAAAGGTTATACCCCAAGGGAGAGGCAACAAGTACACAGAGGAGGACCGACAGTTCTTCCTCAAGTTCATTTCCTGGCGGTTGAAACAGGATCCTTCTCTCACGAGGATCGATCTCTGTAATATGCTTGCGGAGAAGGTGTGCTACTTTCTGGTCTCCCTTCATATCCACTCAACGGTATTCTAGGCTCCCCATCACACCGCACAGTCCTGGGCGTCTCATTGGTCGAATCGGCACGATGTGCCAGATAAAATTCTTGCTGCTGCCCGAGGAGAATCTGTGCTCTCAGATGAAGATGAAGAAGATGATGATGATGACGAACCCGAAGTTATAAGACCCACAAAGCGCAGACCCCGTTATAAAGAACTCTCAACGGACGAGGAAGACGACTCGGAAGAGGAAGAAGATGTCAAGTCTGAAGAGGATGATGAAGAGGATGATGGCAAGCCCATCCACCACTATTCAGAGAGCGAAATGGGACAAAAAGGTGACCCATTCACGGACGCAGACTTCTTCATGGTAGCAAAACATGCAGCCAAGTTCAGTAGGTGGCTTGACATGACATCCAAGGATCGCTGGGAGCCATTCACCGAGAAAGTACGCACCCCTTGTTCCTGACAATTTAACATTGCTCAACTCAAGTCCAGTTTACACAACGATCGATCAAGTCCTGGGCAGAGTATTACCGACGGAATGAAGATAGTCTGCAATTTTCATCATTGTTCTTTTCTTCTTCTGACGTTCATTCTCAGACATTCTCAAACTCCGTAAAAAACTCCGAAGAGAAATGCCACAAGGAGGATCCTCCGATAGCTGTGTATGGCCAGATCAATGACAAGCGAGACATAGACAATTCGAGTTTGGTTACGAGGAATCAGATGAGTGACAGAAACAAAGCGAAACTAACCCTTAAACCGCATCAACGCTCTCGACTCCATATCTTTCGTATTTCCATGACTGTAGTCATACCTCTTGGTAAGGAGTGGCCGGGATACACATGTTTGTTGATATCTTCTTGGGGACTTGAAGTATGCTCTGCATTTCAGTATTGATATAACTATCTTGTAGTCTACGCCTGCTTTTTTGTTGTTTACACATACCTTCACTTTGTGATAAGTTATCAAGTAGAGAAAGTAGCTAATGATCGGAAGCACGTGCCCCCATTCATGAAGATCGATGGCAGCCTGCAACAACCGGGTCGTTTCAGACACTGATACCCATTATCTCTTGACTTGACGATGGATGAAGAATACGATGTATGTGGTTATTGTAGCGGAAATTTATCTCCAGGCTGATGTCGTACACCAGTTTGTTGTCCTCGGAACCGGCTTGGCTGAATGTATCCTCTCTGGCCTCTTATCCGTTGAGGGAAAGAAGGTCCTTCACATGGATAGGAATGATTACTACGGTGGAGACAGTGCCAGCTTGAACTTAACGCAGGCGAGACAATACCTCTCCCATCTGACACCGTGTACTGATCTTTGACTGCCGTTCTCGAACTTTACCAGTTATATCGCAAGTTCAGGCCCGACCAACCTCTCCCCTCAGACCTCGGCCGTGACAGAGATTATGCAGTTGATCTTGTGCCCAAATTCATTATCGCTTCCGGTGAACTCACCAAGATCCTTGTACACACCGACGTGACACGATATCTCGAGTTCAAGCAGATCGCAGGTAGTTTTGTGTATCGTGATGGTAAGATCTCCAAGGTACCTAGTACCGAGATGGAGGCTGTCAAGAGTCCTTTGATGGGGCTTTTCGAGAAACGGAGGGCGAAGAAATTTTTCGAGTTTCTGCAGAACTGGAAGGATGATGATCCTGCTACGCATCAGGGTATATTCCTGTCTCGTTCGCATGATATGTTCAATAACTTGGAAATAGGCATCGATCTTGATAGGGATAACATGAAGCTCGTATACGAAAAATTCGGCCTCGAACCTGGTACTCAGGATTTCATCGGCCATGCTATGGCGCTCTATCTCGATGACGAGTACGCATTTGTTCAATATTCCATTCAATACCTAGCTCCATCTCTCTCTCTCAGACAAAAGACTCACATTTATCTTCCCTTTACAGTTATATCACCAAATCTGCACGACTGACATATGAGCGCATCATTCTCTACACCTCATCGATGGCTCGGTATGGCAAGTCGCCCTACATCTACCCTCTCTACGGTCTCGGCGAACTTCCTCAGTCCTTTGCCCGTCTGAGCGCCATCTACGGCGGCACATACATGCTTGACAAACCCATTGATAAGATCGAGATAGACGCTGACGGCAAATTTACTGGCGTCACATGCGGCAAAGAGACGGTCAAGGCTAAGCATGTGATTGGCGATCCCAGCTACTTTGGTGCTGGTCAGATGGCCCAAGGTGGCAAGATCAGGGTTGTCGAGCAGAGTAAAGTTGTCCGTGCGATTTGTTTGCTGAAACATCCTATTCCGGGAACGGAAGATGCAGATAGTGCCCAAATCATCATCCCTCAAAATCAAGTTAACAGACGGAATGGCAAGTCTTCATGTTTTTTTCTTTTTTGAGTTTTCTCTAATTTACTGAGTTATTGTGTTATATATACAGATATCTACGTTGCCATGGTCTCTTCGACGCACAATGTCTGCGCCAAGGACATTTATATCGCTATTGTCAGCACGATTGTCGAAACCGACAAGCCAGAAGTGGAAATTGCACCTGGTCTTCAGCTCCTTGGCTCTATTTACGACAAGTTTAGCATTCATTCATTCTCCTCGCGATTTTCATGGTGTTAACATTCTTGCTCTTTAGGTTCGTTGAGACCAAGCCCCTGTACACTCCCACAGCCGACGGTCGTGCTGATAACATCTTTATTACTCGCTCTTACGATGCTTCATCCCACTTTGAGACGGTTGTCGAGGATGTACAGGATGTGTGGAGACGTGTCATGGGCAAGGACCTTGTTCTCAAGAAGCGAGAGGTTGAAAACGTCCAGTAATAGAAGCGCGCTCTACTTTTTTCTCTCTTTCATTTATCATTTGCTGTTTTTTTGTTCGTTTGTCATGTTCTGATATGCAAGATCTTGCAACAAAAAATTCATACCTACTGGTTTGAAGTTCACAAGAGTTAGGACCTGAGGAGTTTACAAGTGAAGCCGAATTCATGGTTTGCTCCCATACGCCATTCAATCCCCACTATAGGCTGATTGGGGATTTCATCATACTGTTGTTGTTTGAGAATATGAGGTACCCAGATCAGAGGCGCAGCGACCCCAAAAAATTCCTCGAGAGATTCCATCGAGAAACATTCAATCATTTTGTATTATGATGGCGCGCGAGATTCAGGACCACCTACAGAATCAATATCATACCAGGGCATATAGTCCGAAGAATATGGCAGTATCGTCGTCCCTTCATGCACTTACCATTTCAGAAAAATGCAGTCATATCAAAGTCAGGAACCTGCACATCCTGCTTCGCAGACTTCATCAAACTACCCAAACCGGCTTTCCGCGAGAAAAGATTAGTTTCCTCCTCCTCCTCTTTAATACCCGGAGCAGTTGAAACGATGGGGGATGTTTTTGTTTTCTGACGAGTACCGTTGAGTGTAGGAGATGGAATGTCCATGTCTATCATGATAGATGAACGGCGGCGACGACTGGAAGGGTCCAGCTTGTCCCATGCTCGTCCTGAAGGCTGAGGGGACTCTTGTGTCTTTTCTCGAATGTAAGGCATAGAAGATTGCTCAAAAGACCATGAGCGAACAAGGTCAAGAGCGAGTACATGGCAACCTCCAAGTGGACATTTTAAGCTTACATGAGAACTGACATTAAATGATCATACACACACCCATTCTGCAGAATACGCGGGCCATTTGCAAAACAAAGTTGAATTCTGAGCGGCCCGAGATCTCACAGGTACCCTGAACAGCTTGTAACGTCTTTGACCGTAATTGAGAGAAAAGGAGGGCAAGACTCGGATCATCATAATGTGGTTCTCCGATCTCCTCCACTACGATACCAAACGCTGCTGCTATATCTGGCAATGGCGTCTGAAATTTCGGTCAAAACAGGTTTACTTGCCTCGAAGGAAATGGTACACATACCAAAAGAATCCGGACCGCCAAATCTCTGCGGTGCAATAACCAAAACGCCCACGAGCCAAGCCACCGATTTCCAGTCTCAAACGCGATAGGTAAGACAGAGCACTTGAGGATACTTTGAAGAGTTGGCCCTTCGTTAGTCTGTTCTACGACTCTTGCCAAGGCAATGGCCAACTGGAAATCGCCCAGTTGTTGAACACAAACATTCACAGCATCCTTGAGTGATTTACCAAGTAAGAAAAAGGCAGCAGCATATCCTATAAGTCAAAAGGCGGGTCAATGAACGTCTTCTTTCATGGTTGAAATCCAACAATTCGTACCAAAACGCTGTTTACCCAAAAGTGCATAGGCATTCTTCAATGCTGCAGTTCTCCACTTTGCCTGATTGAAATCATTTGCCAAAAATTTGAGCATCATAGCTTGTTCCCGATGCCATACTGCTTGTCTCCAAAGCCCATGCACAAGCTTATGTTTCCCTAAAGCGAAGTAGAATAAGGAGCACGCTACAGGATCCCGGTTCTCTCCAGCCATGTATTCATTCCTCGCAACGACTTCCATATGGTTTTTCTACAAACAAATCGCGGCGTCAGATCGCCCGTAGTTACAGACTGAACTAAACACATACCAGGGACTCAATAGAATTCAACCAAAGAGGTATGCCAAGTGCTCTCGTATCTGCCCATGTCATTTTCCCCCCGCATGCACTCACACATGCACCAACCAGCAATTCTTGGCTCTCACTATGAAACGCCCAAACGATATCTCTATACCTGAGCCTCTCCCGGAATCCTGTCGATCGTGAGATCGTTTTCCCCTGAGACAATGTGGGGTGAGTTGGTGATGAGGCGGAATTTTCAGGCGAAGTTATGCGTTGGTTAAGGATATAGAAGGAACGCATAGAAATGAGATAACGTAAGCCATTGGAGTCTAGTGCACGGCGTTGTTCGTCAATCTGAAAGTTATCGGTGTCAGATAGGAGTGGCAAGGAGGGGAGAACCTGCCTCAAGAGTTGCTTGAATCAAGACTAGTAAGTGAGCATGCTCATTTGGTGTGAGATGTGGTAACGGGTTTATTTCTAGTACTTCCAGTAAGCTTTCGACTAGTGACCTAGAAAAATAAGGTTTCTCTGTAGATCTATTGAATTAAGGTCAGTTCAATATTGTAACAAAAATGTTTATAGCAACTCACTCATCTGGAGAGTTGTTTGTAAATAGATAAAGATGTTCCCTTGGTACCACAACCGTTGAAGCTCTTGACTCGAACTCATCTTCCAAAAACCTTTCCACGGGTAGCGGTTCCCAGATGCGGCCCTCTCTCCTTTTTGCATCATTACCATCCTCCTTTCGCACTCCGACGGATTTTGCCAGATTCACAACAATATCCTTTACCAATTCAACTTTGCCTGGTCGTTCAGATCACAAGTATCAACATTTGCATATCGGCCGACTTCGTAACTTACCCCACAGGAGGCACTGTAATAACATTTGTGGATGATAATCATCCAATGGCCCATTCTGTCTTGCCACATACTCAAAAAGACTCTCATCATTCTTTTCGCTCCGTTTGTCTTCCGTCTTGATGCATCTTCGACCTAAAAAATTTGGTTCTCCGTACATTGTCATTTGATTCCCTGAACCAACGAGGAAAGAACCATGTGAAAGCCATATCGAATCGCTTATCGTGTATGGCGTGAATCTGGGATTAGGAAAATTGCTAAGTCGAATAAGGGAGTGATAGGATGTAGTAGAGTCGTACCCCGAAATGTCAATACGGTGGCATAAGGCCCATCCGGGACCTTCGTCAAAATAAGTCATGCGCTGTTGACATAATAATTCAACATGTCGAGCGAACCCGACTGCAAGAATTGATTGCATATCAGGCGTCGAGTTCCAGTCGAGGTCGAGAATCGGTTCACTATATGCGGCGAAGAGTTAGTTTATTGTCAGTAGCAAGTGAGATCATTACATACTCAAAAACACCACAATATTCCAACCCAGATGCAAACTCTGATTCCATTGAATCCCAGATTGTCAGCTCATGACCCTCAGATGAAGGTACGACTAGGAGAAATTTTAGGTCAAATCTCCGAAGAGTTAGGGAAGTTTGAATGGAAACAGACCCAGAGCAGTTTTCTTGGCAGAACTACACCTCGCGCGATTGAACCCTCTTCTCTCCGTCCTCACTCGTCCCGTGCACCTCCACCCATCGCCGGCAATATTACTCCCATCTGCTTCACGGGTCACAGAAGGTCCCACAGATGGGACCCAAAATCTCAACTCTCCAAACTCGGAAACACTCAATAGCACATCATGTTCTTCCCATGCTCCTCTTCCATTCCGCCTATTCTTACTCAATCTTGATCTTGAGTGTAAGTGTGGTGATGATGGTGGAAAAGAGGTAACATCATGATGATCCCAACTCCAACCCCATGCCATCGGATCGACAGGAATAATTTTCTTTATAGGATCAAGATGAGGGCAGGATGCACCGCTCATTTTGCGCAAGGAGTTGTTTGAACTGGGTGATTTTAATGTCCTAGACTTTGAAGTTGAAACAGGATTCGTTTCACTTCCGCTTCCGCTCTGAGTTCCGTTGGTAGGCGTGTTTGATGGCAATTCAGGTAACCTCACACAAGATTCTAACACCAATTTCGCAGTGCGTTTTTCTATTCGAATGTGTATGACGCAAAAGTCGGGTGTGATACCAAATATAGACTCGTCTATATATTCTTCTGCAGTCGAAATCTGTTGAGAAGCGTAGGTGGGAGGTGTAGGATAAGCAAACAACAATTCAAGTTTCGGTACGCTGAGTGTATTCATCCTTCTACTCGGAAGATGATGATGGTAATCGTGTTGTGTATGATCATGGAAAGTGAGAAGAAGTGTAGTTGAGGAATATGTAACGTATGAATATCCTGTTTCAAATTCATTAACAATGACGGTAGAGAAGTGCGTTTCAAGTTACCGTGATTGAGCACAACTACGAAATCTGTGTCCTCAAAATCACTAGCATGCACTAATCTCCCTCTCCCCTCTGCATTCATCACTATCTCATCCGTCTCAAGCAATCGCCAAATCTCTCCGATACGCCCGGAACGTATGACTCCCACCGCATGTCCTTCTGAAGTCCTGACGAACCGGACAATTTCACAGTCTCCGTATTTAACTCTGTTTGAACCTCTAGCTATCAACTCTAAACCCGTCGCGCCAACACCAGAGGAAGTAGTGCCAACGTGGTATGTTCTATTCCTATTAAATTGCCCTACGGACGAGCTTGATTTCGAAGTAGCTGAATTCATGCTGGTACTAGTTCTCGGTCTCTTGGTATTAGTGAACTTTGGCAATTTGGGCGACAGGGCAGGTGAAGCAGCAGGAGAACCGAAAAATTCAATAGGAGATAGGGTGTACGTACGCAATGGGTTTGGCGAGGTGATGAGGGTGAGTTTTGTTGGATCAAGGGCATTTGGAAGGATGTGGAGATGTGTTGGAAGATCCATTTTTGTATGAAGGCTTTGGTGAGAGAGGCATCGGAGAGTATATTGTTGCAAGAGAGTTGGAGGCCTTCTATCGATGTTCTAGGAGGGTCCGTTAATTTATTTTTGAACGGATAAGCCAAGTTACTCACGGCAAGCGAACTTGGAATAATAAACCCATCATCCAGGACGCGCAGAAATAAATCCCATCCCTCATTTATAATATCTCTAAGGACTCGAACCCTAACATCGTCATCTCCAGTATAGGTTTTCAGGAGATGTTTGAGGGTGGCATCAATCAGTTCGCGGTCGAGCCAGAAGACGTTTGATGTAGATTGGCATGGCATGATAGAAGTGGAAGAAAGGAGAGCAGAGGAGAGATCAAGAAAAGCGTGGAGCTGGAGGGTGTGTGGAGAGTCAAGGACAGGGAGGAAGACACGGAGCGTTGAGTCGACGGTGATGGTGTACAGTACGAGGTCGTCTCTAGTACTCGTCAGATTTGTTGCAATGAGAAGATTATGGACTTGCCTGCTGTACGCTCGAGGATGTCTCCAGGTTAAATTATTGATTGGACGAGGGTGCCCGATAGCTTGAGTTTGGCGGCCAGAGGCAGTAGAATATATTCTGACAACGTTCCTGTCCTGGAATTAAAAAGGAGGTTGAATCAGACGAAGGGTATAGGGGTAATACAGCCGCACACCTTGGGTACAGCTGCAATATGCATGAGCGACGGTGCAAAGGTCACGAGAAAAGGGGCAGGGCATCTAATATAGCGTTAGAAACAACCGGTATGGAAGGAGGATGTGTACTTGGTATGCCATTTCCTGGACCATGTCGGAAGATCGTTCTCAAGGACGGAGGTATAGACCGCAAGTTCATTCTGTGTTCCGATGGCCAACAGACCTTGAAATGTGGCTGATCAGATCGAGCATTGGTAACGAAATAGCGTGAATACCGGATTTGCTATCGAGGGTGGTAATCAACTGCATTTGAGGGAGAGTTAGAGTGGAGTGAATGCGCCATGTGTCATGCTGAATGCCGGAGAGACACCATGCAGCTATACGGAAGCCAAGTGCAACGACGACCTGAACCGATCAATGAGATATATATTTCAAGAATAATTTATGTGCGCACCAGCCGAAGACCAGGGTCGACAGAGATGCAGGAGAGGGTTTGTTGGATGTTTTTGCAGCCTGGGAATGCCTCCCAAAAGGCAAGGACACGGACAAGGGAAAGGTCATGGGCACGGAGGACGACGGCAGTGTCTGCGGAGGCGTAGAGCTGGGAAAATTAGAAAATTGAGGAGAAAAACATCCAGAGAGCATACAAGTAGGACCTCGCGAGGCAGGGGTAGGAAGACAAGTGAGGCGTGAGGATCTGGGACAAGCGAGGCTGCGAGACCGAGCATGGTCGAAGATAGGCACGTGCTCACCTTATATTGTCCACGTGCTCACCGCCTACATTGTCCACGTGCTCCTATTGGCACGTGTCCTGCACCAGTCTGCAATGGCAATAACCACCCATTCTCATATTGCTCCAGTCAATGCGTCTTGTCTTCGCCCTTGTCCTGGCAGCACACTTGTCCATCACCCTACAGTCGACGACACTCACAGACGTCCTTAGTCGTGACAAGGACTTTGAGAGCATTCTTGCTCTCTTTCAGCACGCACGCCTCATCCCCACACTCAACAGCCTCAATGGTTCTACCCTTTTCGCCCCCACAAATGACGCCATCGACAGACACAAGCAATTTTTGCCTCTCTGGTCATCTGTTCTTGACAATGATGGATTTGCAATCACCGACAATGTACGGGAGCAACTCCGCCAGCAGCTTTTCTACCATCTTCTGAACTATTCCATCGCCGATTACCCAACTGGTAATGACACTTTGCAGACGTTGCAGACACTTCTCTATCCCCACAGGCCACCTGACTCGCCTACCCATGACCCTCCTCCATATCCACCGTGGATGCCCATCCCTTCGGGCACTCTAGGCAAAGACTCCCAGCGGCTGCGGGCTGTACTTACCCACAAGAAAGATGCGGGAAGAGTCGGAATCGATGCATTCCGGAATGGTGGCACTCAGATCGTCAAGGGCATGATGAATGCCAGCAATGGTGTCATATTCGGTATTGACGGTGTGCTAGAACCTCCTCCAGACCTTGGTGTGTAATCCATCAATTTTGTCTTCAACCCATACTCATACACCCAACAGCTAGTGTCATATTAGCGCAACAATCCTTGTCCTATTTTCGTCGAATCCTCACACCAGAATCTGTTCAATTTCTCAATTCCACCTCTGAATTGACTCTCTTCCTCCCTATCGACGAGGCATGGGACAAAATTAACCCATACGAGAAGGTCTATCTCGAGAGTGGTTATGCTTCTGATGATGTGGAGCGTATTGTCAACATGCATGCTGTCGTTACGAAAGGTGTCAAATGGTCTGATACCTTTGTTGGAGGCCTTAACCGTAATGAAATATTTTTTCCCTTGACATCATTGAGCCACTGATTTCTCTCTTAGTTACAACCTTGGACGGCACAACTGTCGAAATTGCCACTTCTCAAGGTCACACAACAGTATCAGCCGGAAGTTTGATTCATCAAGACATCTACGCTGCCAATGGTGTGTTACACCTTGTTTCCTCCCTCTTGATACCAGAAGGCGCACTTGAAATCACCCCTGAGAAGTATCTTCTCGCGTTCAATTGCACCACTTTTGTCTCGTTGCTCCACTCTGTGAACTTCACAGATATTATACATGATACGAAGACTAAGTATACCATCCTTGCACCAAATGATGACGTATTTTCTATCTTTGGCAATGACCCTCTTCCAGAGAAAGGAACCTCAGAACTTCGAAAGGCGCTCCAATATCATTTCATTCCAGGTCATTGGCCAGCAAAGAAGTTGCATGATCGTATGCTGCTAGAAACCGAGCTGAAGGAAGAAGGACTCAGTGATGGCCGGCAAGTTCTTGCCGTTGATGTAAGTGGAGATGATGGCGGAAATATCGATGCGAGTATTGGTTTTGACGGTGCGAATGTTATCGGCGATCCTAGTAAGCTCCCTGACCTTCCTCCATCACCTATTTGACTTTGCTTTTAGTTGAAGTGAATAACGTCTTGATATATTTCATCTCTCGACCGTTGGTACCACCATCTGATCCTCTATCTACTGCCCTTCCAAACCTTGACCTCTCCACCTTCCTGGCTGCCATCCTGTCCTCCAGCCAGTCCGAGGTTCTCAGGACAACACCACGTACATCTCTCCTACTTCCACTCAATTCCGCTTTCAAACGCCTCGGTCTTCTCGTTAGCGCCCACCTTCTCAGTCCCGCAGCTAAACTTGACCTCGAAAAAGTACTCCTCCACCACACGCTTTCTGATATCGTCTATGCAGGAGCTCTTAGCTCCGGTTCCCAGTTCACCTATTCCACTCTTGAAAGTAGCGACATCAAGATTGAGCACAAATCGAACGATTCTATCTTCATAAGTCCAAGTGGCGGCTGGCCAGGAATGAAGTCCCTTCTTATTCCAAGTAATACACTCACAAAGACGGGTGTTATACACGAGTTGACGGACATCCTTATACCGCGTTCAGTTGAAATCACCATTGGTAAATTGGCAAAAGCGGCGAAAGGGAACACGATGATAAGTTTGGTCAATCGTGCTGGTTTTGACTGGGTCTTGAATGGTACTGCGCCACCAGATGATTCCCCATGGAATGATGTGTTTGGTGATGTGTTTGGTTCAATCAGATGGACACTCTTATGTCCGAGTGACGATGCGTTTAAACATGTCAACTTGACAGAATTACTCGAAAATCCCGAGAGATTGAAGAACATTGTCATGCAGCATCTAATTCCTTCACCATTCCCTGATTTCTGGGTTGCAACCACCTTCAAACATCTTGATAATGTGGACAGTGATAGTGACGGATCTGGTGGCGGAGGGAAGAAACCCGGGGACGCTGATCCAGACGATGTGATAAATAATAACAAACCATTGCCAATGGAAGACAGTGCTACGTATTCCACCCTTCGCACGACGAATTCTTTCTATGGTGATATCGTCTTTCGGGCAGCAGGGACTGGTGAAGATGGGGAATTTATAGTTGGGATCAAAGATGCGAGGGGCACGAACGGGGACGCAGATTGGGCAACGGTGGTCAGCTGGGGACGTGCAACGAAATCTGGCGTATCCAGCTCCCCCTTTATACCACCGCTATCTTCGCCCAACTCTCAATACCCTCTCACCTCTTCCCCCCAAGACCAAAAGCAATTTGCACCAACTGCGGCAGGGGGTGTTATTCTGATTGATAGATTATTATGGCCGTACGAACCGCCCTGGTGGATTGCATATGGTGCACCCGTATTTGTTGGTGTGATGGGTGTCATTGCGATTTGTGGGCTCTTTTATGGAGTTCGTCTCATCTGGAGATGGGACACGAGGGAGGCAACGTATGAGCCTGTTGGCGGGTTTGGAAGGGAAGATGATGAAGATTGATTGGCGATCCTGATTTCTCTTTTGGGGACTGAATTACTTTTGTAGCTTTTACCCTATGTAATATGTCATTCAATATGTTGATTTTTCACGCTGTATTATTCTTCGTGTCTAATTATTTCTGAAATTTGTCTGGAGAAATAGATTGGACGCACTGCTTAACAGATATCATCCGATCGTAAGAGTTTGGATGTTGCCGCGAAAGAGAGAGCGTTACTTTGATCCTAAGGAGGATCCACGTGAAATTGAGTTTCATTCACCTCCGGGATACAGAGCCCCGTGGTATATACTGGCACCGCGTCCGCTCTTTCATTTCTCAAACAACTCACGAAAGCCCGCTGTCTGCTGTCTGACTTGATCTTGACTCGTCTTGCCCTCTTGCTACTATCTCTTGTCACTCTAAGCTTCCGAATCTACCGCGATGGTCAGGCTTTGACCTCTTTGCCACATTGGACTGAATCTGATTACTGTATAGGGCAAAGAAAGGCAGCAGCAGCAGAAAGTCTCAGCAGTAGACAACATCAAGGCATTTATCGCTGGTGGATTTGGTGGTGTTGCCGCTGTATTGGTCGGTAAGTGTTTTTACTTCTTTTGGCCTACAAATGAAACTCGTGATTCCTTTCTTGACATCTTCTTTCCTCTTTCAATAAAACCACCCAGTTGAACTGATGGTTTATCAGGACATCCATTTGACCTTACTAAGACTAGACTCCAAACTGCCACCCCTGGTACATATACGGGCGCTATAGATGTCGTGAAGAAAACTCTGGCAAAAGATGGTATCTCCGGGTGGGCAGCTTACGTCCTCTTCTGAACCAGATGCTCAGTGAGAATTTGATAGTATGTACCGTGGAATGGTACCCCCTTTGCTGGGTGTTACACCTATCTTTGCTGTATCCTTCTGGGTATGTCTCATTGTCCTACCATGGTCACACTAGCAGATTATGCCACCTTTTTGGTATCGATGACAGGCTTATGATGCATCCAAACAACTGATTTATGCACTCATACCCAACCGGATAAATCAATCACTATCAACAACTGAGCTCGCAACAGCAGGTTTCCTTTCCGCTGTCCCAACGACCTTGGTTACCGCACCAGTAGAACGTGCAAAGGTGCTTCTCCAAGTACAGGGTCAAGGGGGTGCAGAGGTGAAATACAAGGGTGTCACCGATGTTCTCAAGCATCTTTATAAAGAAGGTGGGATCCGGAGTATCTACCGTGGCACAGGCGCCACGTTGGCTCGTGATGGACCCGGAAGCGCTGCGTGCGTCTATCCTAAATTCTGTGTTCACGAAGAGCTCATGCCACGGGTCACTCAGATACTTTGCTGCCTATGAAGTAACGAAGAAATTACTCACACCAGCTGGTTCATCTCCGGCTGACCTTCATCTTGGTGCCATTATCCTTGCTGGCGGTACAGCTGGTGTTGCCATGTGGGCTATTGCAATCCCTCCTGATGTGCGTTTCTCTTCTATATGAGAGCTAAAGCATTTGACCTTGCTTTGATCGCTGCTATGATACTGACTTCTGGTTCTGGTTCATCTCCTTGCAGGTCCTTAAATCACGCCTTCAGTCCGCTCCTACGGGAACTTATTCAGGCATCATGGATTGTGCACGTAAAACCATTGCCGTGGACGGCATTGGTGCTCTCTGGAAGGGCTTTGGACCCGCGATGGCCCGCGCTTTCCCTGCCAATGCAGCTACCTTTGTAAGTCTCATTCCCGATTTTGTTCACCGTTCAATCATGATTTATTTCC
>Ga0154007_1000043_pt1 | contig 14416 bp, 12 predicted proteins | sample TSNC091MetaG_FD_104676 | JGI IMG/M metagenome (GOLD analysis project Ga0154007, IMG submission 104676) | Attine ant fungus gardens microbial communities from North Carolina, USA - TSNC091 MetaG | ecosystem: Host-associated > Fungi > Mycelium > Unclassified | place: USA: Connecticut, Klassen Lab... | reverse complement strand
TGTTGTAGAAAATATTTGCAGACTGGTTTGTCTTGGAATGTAGGAGCGTTTGCAATTTATTCCTTTGCAAACCAGTGGATACGTACAATAAGCTACTGAGTCTATATACTAAAAAGGTGGAACATTCTAGAACTTTCAACAAGATTATGACGTCGACTCGATATTCCAACATAAGGAATCACATGTATTATGCAGGCTCACATGATATCCAAATTCTAACACACTAGACCATATACTAGACTTAACCTAATAGCTCATGATAAGTACCTTAAATTTATGACCAAAGGAACTACTCTAAAGTTCTCTGATGTGAAAACTGTATATAAAATATACCATATATAAGCAGAGTGAATTTTTGGAATCCTCTTGACCTTTGGGTCAAACCAACTCCATAGACAAAAACAACTAACCAAAACAAAACAGAATAAAAATGCAAAGAAAACCAAAAGAGGATAGATAATAATAAAGAGGCAAGAGGCGAGAAACCTCAACAAACAAAACTCCCTAGATAAGGAGACAACAATAACAATATTACATGACATATTACAAAATTACAACCTCAGAAGTACAGACTATCTAGAGGCTAAAATGAAAGCCATAGACAGTAACATTAGGATGAATATACCACCTGCTTCTTTTAGCTTATGAAGAAAAAGTCTAAATACAAACAAACCCATGAGCCTAAGGCCAATCCATAGCTCTAGGCCCCAAAACAAATAGCTAGAGCTTTCTTCACTACTGCTTGTAGAGATTTGGCAACTGTAAGGGTGACTGGGTACAAGACTCCAGGAGAATCCTCAGTGATATTACAGATTGTAGTTAGAGTACAACTCACCTCCAGGAGAATCCTCAGAGATTAGGATGAGGCTCCTGAAGGGATCTTTTACATTATATACTAAGCTTACATCCCTTAGTGTCAGGGTTAGCAGAATCAGAGCTAAACTAGCGTGTTTTAGTATTACTAGTAAAACAGGCTAAAGTAGCTCCAGAGTGTTGTCGTGCCATTCAGGGATGGAAATGGAAGTGTCCTTTTACATTCACCCCCCCTTCAAGATTGCTATGTCTTAGAGCAATGGACTCGGAGTGAAAGATGTTGTCGAATTCCGCGTGTCAGACATGTCTCGGAGCTCCAGGATGTTTACGATAGAACTCCGCTGTAAGTTCTGGTGCAGAGACTTTGGAAGTGGACTCCCAGGAATTGTGTTCACGGCCATATCCTTTCCACTTGATGAGGTACTGGAATCTTCTCTGGTGCCAACGACTGTCGAGTATTTCCTCTACTTCCTACTCCACTTCTCCATCAATGACTATAGGCAGTGGGTGGTCCTTCATTTTGTGTCCTGTAATCAGATCATCCGGAGCTGGAGTGAGCTTCACTACATTGAACACTAGATGGAGTTGCTTCATCCAGTGTGGTAGCTTTAGGTGATAGACCATAGGTCTGATCCTCCATTCCACTACAAAGGGGCTGAGCTGTTGATGCGAGAGTTTCTGCAAAGGGCACGTGGTTCGGATATCTGATGCGTTAAGGAAGACTTTGTCGCCTGGGTTGAACACCAGAGCTGGAGTTCTGTGTCAGTCGTAGTACCTCTTCATGTCTTCTTGTACTTTGTGGATTGTGGACTTCGCTTCTTCAATCGCTATTCTCATCCTTTCCGTAAACTCATTGACCGTCTCTAGATTGGAGTGGTTCTGTCGGGGTTCAAAGTCCATGCAAGGAATACATCCGGTGTCGAGCAAGAACGGAGGCTATTGGGTAGCAGAGTGGATGTGATTGTTGTGCTGGAACTCTGCCATGGGTAAGAGGTCATACCAGTCGTCTTGCTGCTCGTTTACAAATAGCCAGAGATACTGGTCCAACTCTTGGTTGACACATTCCGTCTGTCTGTCAGTTTGGGGGTGCCAGGCTGTAGAAGATGCTAACTTTATTCCTAGTAGTTGGTAAAGCTCTCTAGTGAAACGAGCGATGAACTGAGGTCCGTGGTCTGAGACTACACACTTTGGAAGACCATGGAGTTTCCAGACTTGATGTAAGAAAAGCCTGGCTGCTCTTTCTGCTGTCACCGTCGTGTGCATCGGAATGAAGTATGCCTGTTTCGACACCAAGTCTACTACTGTCATCACTACATCGCATCCAGAGGAGAGGGGGAGTTCCATAACGAAATCCATACTAAACGTGTCCCATCACGAGTCCAGGATCCGGAGAGGATGCAGTTTGCCCACTAGAGCCTGCCTTATCGGTTTCGTCCTGAGGCAGAGGTCGCAGGTGCTAACATATTGTCTGATATACCTAGACATTTGGGGCCACCAATAGTTTCTAGATACCAACTCTAGTGTTTTCCAGCGTCCAGGGTGTCCAGCAACCTTCGTATTGTGACATAGTGAGACTACCCACCTTTGTAAGTCTGAATTCCGGGAAACGTAGATTTTGTCTCTGAACTGGAGTACTATAGGTTCTTTCTGGTTGCCTTTCTGGTTTCCTTGACAAATTTCTCTAAGCATGTCTTGCTCTGGTCCTTCCAGGTGAAGTCCTTTAAGGGCTCAGACTGCTATGAGCTTCGGTCGTAGAAGGACCATGTTCTCGTTGTCAGAGGCTCCATTGCTATGGTCCGGTCTCCACGATAAAGCATCTGGCTTTCCCATGGAGCATCCAGGGCAATGAATCAACTTGAAGTTGAAGCAAACCAAGTACAGAGACCAACAGGCTTGGTGATGGTTGAGTTTCTTAGCCGTCATGAAGTACTCCAAGTTCTTGTGGTCCGTCCAGATTTCTACCAGGTGCCAAGCTTCTTCCAGAAAGTGCCTCCACTCTTCCAACGCACAGTTGATAGCAAGTATTTCTTTGTCATGGATCTCATAGTTCCGTTCCACTAGGGACAGGGATTTGCTGTAGAAAGCCACTGGGTGCCATTTTTCTTCTCCAGGTAGCTGCTGAGAGAGGACAGCTCCAGAGGCAAAGTCTGAACTATTAGCCTTGATACGGGAGGGTTCCAAGTCCTGGGGTAATGCTAGGATCGGAGCAGTGGTCACTGTCATCTTGAGACATTTGAAGGCTTCCTGCTCCTTGGTACTCTAGTTCCAAACCTGATCGGAGTGAGTGAGGTCAAAGAGGGATCGAGCTATGGTTAAGAAGTCTTAAATGAAGCGACGGTAGAAGTTAACAAAGCTTATGAAAGCTTGCACATCAGTCCAGTTTTCCGGGACGAGCCACTCGCAGACTCTAGCGACTTTAATAGGGTCCATCGTGACCTTGTTCTCCAAGATGACTAGTCTGAGGTATTCAATCTGTTTCTGGTGGAACTCACATTTCTCCAGATGGAGGAATAATTTATGTTCTGTCAGTATCTCCAAGACTCTCTGGACCGCTCATTCATGCTCCTCTTCCATCTTTGTAAAGATCAAAATATCGTCCAAGTACACTATGACAATCCCTTCCACTATGACAGTTCTGAAGACGTCATTCATCATAGTTTGAAAGGTAGTGGGGCTATTGGTTATTCCGAAAAACATTACAAGGAGTTCGAAGAGGCCACGGTTGGTGCAGAAGGCCACTTTCCATTCATCTCCGGGCTTGATGTGTACATTATTGAAACCCCAGCAGACATCCAGTTTTGTGAAATACTAGGCTCTGCGGAGTTGAGAGACGAGTTCGGAGATGAGGGGGAGAGGATATCTGTTCTTGACGGTTACAGCGTTCAGTGCATGATAGTCTTAGACTAAACAGAGCAAACCATCATTCTTCTTAATGAAGAACACAGGGGCTGCAATAGGGGATTTCGAGAGTCAGATTTGTCCAGTATGAAAGTTCTCCTCTAGGAAGGTATCCAACTCTGCTTGCTCCAATGAAGACAGAGGGTACACCTTTAATGACTTGGGCTCTGCTCCGAGGATTAGCTCGATCGTGTGATCCCATTTGTGGTGCTCTGGTAGTATGTCAAAGTCCTTCTTAGTAAACACAGATCGAAACTTCGTGACATAGGCAGGTAGTAGAGTGGCAGCGGCCTGTGTTTCTGCGCTGCGTCTGGCTCCTTCCACGAGGTGTTGAGATGTTGTGGTCGTGGCTTGGAGGTCAACTTGGTCAGGCTCTGGGAGGAGACGTGTGAGGAACAATCAGTCTCTGAGCTCCCAACTCGGGTGGTGCGTTTACAGAGGCTCTTTCTCAGGCTCTAGCTCTTCTTGGAGCAGGGGTGTGGGTCCGTCATGACAAGATTGGAGGGCTCGAAGTTCGATTCTCTTCTGGCAAGTCTGTTCCTTTCATAGGGCACATCCTCCCTCACAACAGAGGGAACAGCAAGTCATTTCGACTTCTTCTTTTTCCCAGTCCATCTTGGAGTTGTGGTCCTTGAGCCAGTCGTAACCTAGGATTAGATTCTGTTTCCCAAGTCTGGAGACGGCCAAGAACATCTTTTCAGAGTGAGTCTTATAGCAGAGAACTATGTTCACAATCTTGGAGATTTGTCCTGCCTTGTTAGAGGAGCTGTCGACATTAAAGACTGGGATGTTATGTGAGAGGGTCCAGGTGTTCATCCCTTTCAAACGAACAAAATCCCTGTCGATGAGGCTTCTGGTTGCTCCGCAGTCCAGGAGGGCTTCGACGGAGTGTAGTTCGCTTGTGTCCGTGGTCCCAATTTCCACTGGCAGGAGTAGGAAAGTCCCTCATGCATCTAAAGCACTGATCGAAAGGAGTTTGGAGAGTCTCTTTTCCCACTTGGGTTTGCAGAGTGGAGCCGAGACAAGGGGGATAGGAGGTGGTGCATCTACTAGTTCACTGTTAATTGTATTGGGGTCCTCTATAGTCAATACAGTGAACTTATTTACTAGCGACTGGGGCGCACTTATCACTGGCTGCACTACGCAAAATTCTCTTCCTCTGGGGGACAAGGCTCTTCCATCGGAACTGTATCTTTCAATGCCAACAGATCTTCAATCAACTCCTCCTGCTGCTCCGTGGTGAGTTGATGGACATTCATGCAGTGGGGACAATCCCAGACTACATGGTTTATGTCTCTGCATTGGTAGCATCCTTATGAAGGTAAGGACCTTGCTTTCCTAGCGGCGTCCACATCTATGGGGACTTCTATAGACAGAGTGGTCGGCAGAGGCTTTGGAATAACTGGAGGGGGCAGAGCGAGGGGTAATCTTGCCACAGACAATAGTGGGGGTTGGACGGAGATGGTTTTGAGTGAAGCAGAAGGGGCAGAGCGCGACACCAACTGGAAGGTTTCATTTGCGAGGCGCACCTGATCAATCCTCTTTGCTGCTCTGTACCATGTGTCGGGGTTGGTGTCAGCTGGTCGTCCGTAGGGCATGGTGGCAATCTGGTTTTGGATACCTAATCTGAGACCTCGTTGAAATTTCACCACCAGTGTCTGGGGATTCATATAACCTGCATCAGAGACCAGGGCTTGGAAGCTGTCCAAATAGTCGTTTACCATCCGATTTCCTTGGTGGTAGGAAGTTCCTTCCAAAGCGTTGATCATATCCACTTCTGCGTTTGCAGGGAAGAAGTGCAGCTGAAATTATTGTTCAAAGTCTCCCTAGGTTTGGATAGGGAAAACGCCAGTGTTTGCTTCTTGACGGAATATGTTTTTGGACCACTTGGCAGTACAACCTTCTTTGAAGAACGTGAGAGCCCAGAGAATCCTTTCCTGTTTGTCGTGGAACTGCTTTGGGGCTAGGCATATATAGAGAGAGCAGGAGTTTAGGAATGTGCGGCCATTGTGACGTTCTCCATTGAAGTCCAGGGGGCAGGAGAGCTTGGGGCGTGTCCATCGGACTGGTAGAGCGGGGGGTGGAGATACCGGAGGGGATAGTACAGGTAGGGGAGGTATGTTTGGTATGGCCGGAGAAGGGGAGTTAGCCACTAACTGTGTGAACTGCTGTAGCTGCATGGTCAGGGCTGCTAGAGTAGAGTTAATGTTACTTTCAGAAACATGTTGTCTCTCCATGAGCTCCTGCAGATGGTGTTGTAGGTATCCTAAGACATTGGCTACATCTTGAGGGGTGTCCGAGGGCAACGACATCTGAAGAGTGAAATTTTCGGAGGGTTGGGTATGACAGGGGAGTGTGACCTATTGGGTGGCTGTCCACTGGGATAGTCCAAGGCTCTGCTTTAAGATCCTAATCTACTGTAAGGGCGACTGGGTACAAGACTTCAGGAGAATCCTCAGTGATATTACAGATTGTAGTTAGGATACAACTCACCTCCAGGAGAATTCTCAGAGATTAGGATGAGGCTCTTGAAGGGATCTTTTACATTATATACTAAGCTTACATTCCTTAGTGTCAGGGTTAGCAGGATCAGAGCTAAACTAGTGTGTTTTAGTATTACTAGTAAAACAGGCTAAGATAGCTCTGGAGTGTCGTCGTGCCATTCAGGGGTAGAAATAGAGGTGTTCCCTTACAGAAACTGAGGGAATAATACTAGAATCTGTAAGGGGACCCCTCACACATGACCCCGGAGCGCCCCTCGTTGCCTCCTAACATAATTTCATTGTGCAGCCCCTGGTTACCAAAGAATGGAATACAAGGGCATTTTAGTATATATTGTAGATTATTCCCTCCAGGAGCCTTATCTAATTCTCTGAGGAATCTCCTAAAGGTGAGTTGTAACATATTCCATACTATAATTTAACTGAGGAATCTCCTGGAGTCCACTTCGGTTGCCCTCACAGCAGAATTAGATCTCCTTGCCAGAGCCCTGGAATTTCTCAGTGGACAGCTGCTCTCCGGTCGCTCTCCGCTAACAAACTCCGGCCCTCTGATCACTCCACTCCAAGAGAGATATCACTCCCTGCAGACACCCCCCCAGCCGTCACCAATGCCTTGGACTACCTGTAGCACCATCTCTAAGAGTTGACCGAACGTCAGAACACTTTGGAACACACTATCAATGCCACCCTTGCAGGCCTAACAGCCCAACTACAACAACTCACTCAGCTCATAACCGCTCCTGCCCCAACAGTCGCTCCGCCTCCGATACCCACGTCTCCGCCTCCTGTTAGCCCTCCTTCTCTGGTTCTGGTCACTCCATCCAAACAGCGGACGAGGCCAAAACTCCTTTCTCCTCCAGACTTCTCCAGCGAACAGAGTTCCAGACGAGCCTTTCTCAACTCCTGCACGCTGTATTTATGCCTGGCCCTGGAGTGGTTCACCTGTAACGAGGAAAAAATCTTCTGGACCCTCGCCTTCTTCAAGGATAGACGTGCTGCAAAGTGGTCTAAGAACCTTTTTCGCCAGAAGGCAGATACTGGTATCTTTCCAATTCGATCCTGAACTGACTTCGAACAACAATTCCGGAGTCAATTCTTTCCGGTCAATGCAGAAGCGGATGCCATCAACACTTTGGAGGGGTCTTCATACTATCAAGGAAACCGGATGGTGGACGATTACTTAGACAGCTTCCTGATCCTAGCCTCGGACGCCGGATACACGGATCCTCAGACCTTGGTGGTCAAATTTCATCGTGGACTCAAATTGAACGTTCAAAGTCAGATCACTACTATGCCCTTCGGACGACCTGCAGACACTGATCCGGAGACCAGATATGCAGCAGCCCAAAGAATCGACCAGGTGCGGTTGGCAAACAAAGCATTCCAATCCACGCTCCAGTCGACGACCGTAACCCCTGCATGCTCCGCTCTTGCTCGACCAACCCCTTTCTCAGTACTCTGCTCTCCTCCAGTAGCTCCGCCTTCCGTTCCGCCAAGGCCCCCTCTGTCTCTGCCTGCACCATCCAGCGGAATACCCATGGATGTAGACGTAGTCCAGAAAACACGCTCTTTACCTCTGCGAGGTTGCTATTGGTGCGAAGAGGCTAACCATCTTGTGAAGGGCTGCCCCTACCGTTTGGATGTCTAGAGGTTAACTGCAGAGCAAAGGGAGGAATTGATTGAAGATTTAGTGGCTCTAAAGGATGCAGTAGAGGAAGAAGAGGTTTGTTCAGCCCCAGAGGAGGGTTTTGTTTAGCGTGGCTGGCGAAAAGTGCGCCCCAGTCGCTGCTAATTAATAGGTTTGCTGTATTAGATGTAGAAGAGGTCAATACAGATATTCGTGAACCTATAGACGTACCCCTTCTCCCCCCCTTCGATCCGAACAGGACAACGCAACCCCGGAAGCCAAAATGGGAAAAAAGGTTACCCAAACGACTCTCTGTCAACACCCTCGACACCTGCGGAATGTCGATCATTCTCCCGATAGAAGTCAGTACCACAGACACTAGCGAGGTGCATTCCGTTAAGGCGCTTTTGGACTCCAGAGCCACGGGCAACTTCATAGATCGAGACTTCGTCCGAATGAAAGGCATTAACACCCAGAGCATCTCTTGCCCCATACCGGTGTACAACGTGAACGGCTCCCCCAACGAGGCAGGTCAGATCTCTGAAGTGGTAGACATGGTTCTCCGTTACAAAACCCACTCCAAAAGAACGCTCCTCGCTGTCTCCAGCCTTGGAAGGCAAAACATGATCCTCGGTTATACCTGGCTCAAGGACCACAACCCAGAGGTCAATTGGCAGACTGGAGAAGTGCAGATGAACTAATGTCCTCCTCGATGCGAAGGATGCTGTGTGATACGAAAGAAACAAGCGTCATGGAAGAGGATGGAGACCAGAGCCCTCAACGTCTGCTGGTTCGGACCCTCCCTGGAGTATGTAGAAGACTCGGAAGAGAACGAGGCCCCTGTTCAGACTCGGGAAGCTGAATACAAGCCAGGGGACTGACTCTTCATGACCAGAATCCTCCCAGACTCTACTGCGGAAGACCTACGTGCTGCCTCTACGACCTCCCAGAAACTTGCAGAAGGAGCCCGTCAATCCATGGAAACACGGAAGGAACCCTTCATTCCGCCCGACTGCGTCAGAGGATTCAAGTCTGTATTTGCCAAGGAAGACTTCGACGTCCTCCCAGAGCACAGGCAATGGGACCATGCCATCGAACTCATTCCGGGTTCGGAGCCTAAGTTGTCGAAGGTCTACCCTCTGTCTCCGGTAGAACAAAAGGAATTGAACTCCTTTCTAGAAGAGAATCTGCACATTGGACGAATCCGCCCTTCCAAATCTCCCATGGCAGCTCCAGTGTTCTTCATCAAGAAGAAGGATAGCTCACTCTGGTTGGTTCAAGACTATCGAGCACTCAACTCTATGACGGTCAAGAATAAGTACCCCCTCCCACTGATCTCTGAACTCGTGTCTCAACTCCGTGAAGCCAGATACTTCACCAAGCTAGATGTCCATTGGGGTTTCAATAATGTTCGCATCAAGCCCGGAGATGAGTGGAAGGCGGCCTTCCAAACCAATCGAGGCCTATTCGAACTCTTGGTAATGTTCTTTGGAATGACTAACAGTCCGGCCACCTTCCAAACCATGATGAACGACATCTTCCGGAACCTCATAGTGGAAGATATTGTGGTAGTCTATCTGGACGACATCCTGATCTTCACCAAGACAGAGGAAGAGCATGCGCAAGCGGTCCGACGGGTGTTACGAGTCTTGAAGGAGAACAAACTCTTCCTCTGCCCAGAGAAGTGCGAGTTCTATAAACAATGGATCGAGTACTTGGGTCTGGTCATCTCGGAGAACGAAATTTCCATGGATCCGGTCAAAGTTGCAGAAGTCCGAGAATGGCCTACTCCAGAGAACAAGACGGATGTCCAGGTTTTCCTAGGCTTCGTGAACTTCTACCGGAGGTTCATTTGGGACTTTTCTGCCAAAGCTCAACCTCTCTTTGACCTAACATGCTCTGAACAAGTCTGGACGTGAAGGGGAAAGGAACAGGCAGCCTTTGAAGACCTCAAAACAGCAGTAACCACTGCTCCAGTGTTGGTGTCTCCGCAAGAATTGAACCCCTTCTGGATCGAAGTAGATAGCTCAGACTTCACCACAGGGGCAGTCTTGTCTCAGCAGTCAACGACAAATAGAAAATGGCACTCCGTAGTGTTCTATAGTAAGTCCTTGTCCTCCATAGAGTGGAATTACGAAATCCACGACAAGGAAATGCTGGCCATTATCCGTGCATTAGAAGAGTGGAGGCACTTTTTGGAAGGAGCGACCCATCCGGTGGAAATCTGGACCGACCACAAGAACCTCGAGTATTTCATGACGGCCAAGAAACTTAACCATCGCCAAGCTTGTTGGTCCTTGCATCTGGCTAGATTCGACTTCTTACTTCATCACCACCCCGGACGTACTATAGGCAAACCGGACGCACTGTTGAGGAGAGCTGATCACAGAAACGGAGCCTCCGACGCTCCGCCAACAGGACAGTGCACTCCTTGGAGTGGTCGAACATAGATGGCCTGCTCTGGTTCCGAGAGAAGATATATGTACCTCAGAGTCCAGACCTACGTAGACAGATCGTAGCCCTCTGCCACGACATCCACATCGCAGGTCACCCCAGATGCTGGAAGACACTAGAACTGGTGTCCCAGAACTACTGGTGGTCTCAGATATCTAGGTATATCGGTCAGTATGTGAGCACCTGTGATCTCTGCCTCCGGACGAAACCCTGGTGACACTCTCCTGTTGGCGAACTTCAACCGCTCTCCGTTCCGGACGCATGGTGGGATACACTCAGTGTCGATTTTGTGGTCGAACTCCCGGAGTCCTCCGGACATGATGCCGTCATGACTGTAGTAGACTCCGTCTCCAAGAGAGTACACTTCGTTCCAACGCACACAATGGTCACAGCAGAACGAGCAGCCAGACTCTTTCTTCACCACGTCTGGAAGCTCCACAGCCTCCTGAAGCATGTTGTCTCCAACCACGGACCCCAGTTCGTAGCTTCATTCACTAAGGAGCTGTACAGGCTACTAGGTATACGACTATCCTTCTCCACAGCTTGGCATCCCCAGATGGACAGACAAACAGAACACGTCAACCAGGAGCTTGATCAGTTCCTCCGCCTATTCGTTAACGAACAACAGGATGACTGGTACAACCTTCTACCCATCGCGGAGTTCTAGCACAACAACTACGTCCACTCCGCGATGCAGCAACCTCTGTTCCTACTAGACACTGGACGAATTCCCCGTATGGGCTTTGAGCCGAGCCAAGTCCCCTCCAGACTAGAGACAGTCAACGAATTCACGGAGAGGATAAATTCCGCCACTGAAGAGGCCAAATCAGCGATCCACAAAGCACAGGAGGACATGACGTGGTACTATAATCGAAGGAGAACTCTGGCTCCCATGTACAAACCAGAAGACCGAGTATACTTAGACACGTCAGACATCAAAACGACACGTCCGTCTCTGAAGTTGTCACATCGCTGACTAGGACCCTTCGAAATAGAAAGCCAAGTGGGACTGTTAGCCTACCGTCTTAAGTTACCTCACGGAATGAGGCAGTTGCACCCAGTATTCAACGTCATAAAGTTGTTTACCGCTCTGGAAGATCCAATCCTAGGGAGGAAACCGCAAGCCCCACTGCCACCCATCATCGTCGACGGAGAAAAAGAGTAGGAAGTGGAAGAGATATTAAATAGTCACTGGCACTGGAGGAGATTCCAGTTCCTGGTCAAGTGAAAGGGTTTTAGCAGAGAACACAACTCTTAGGAGGTAGCTTCCGATGTCAAGGCACCAGACCTCGTTACAGAGTACTATCGGAAGCACCCAGCCGCCCCAAGACACATCTGCCAGACTGACTTCGATGCCATTTTCAATCCCAGAACTGTTGCTTCGAGATGCAGCAACCTTGGAGGGGAGGTAAATGTAAGGGGACCCCTCACACATGACCCTGGAGCACCCTCCATTGCCTCCCAACATAATTTCATTATGCAGCCCCTGGTTACCAAAGAATGGAATGCAAGGGCATTTTAGTATATATTGTAGATTATTCCCTCCAGGAGCCTTATCTAATTCTCTGAGGAATCTTCTGAAGGTGAGTTGTAACATATTCCATACTATAATTTAACTAAGGAATCTCCTGAAGTCCACTTCAGTCACTCTCATAACCACAGCATATATGCTTCTTGTTAGGGAAGCAGATCTTCTCAGCACCTTTAACATTGTCTGAGATATGTCTCATGACTTCATTAGAAATGTGCCCAAGTTGACAATGAATTGTCTCATAATCTGGGTGCCTTGTAACAAGGCTCACAGGATTAGGAACATTGTTCTTAATGATACATGTTCTCACAACCTGGATGCTCCCCCAAAGATTAGGTAGGGCAGAGAGAATAGTATCACCAAATGAGTTGTAAAAGGTTGAACCATCTATTGTATCTTTTATACTCAATCCAGACTAAAGTAACTATTCAGTAGAGAAGAGACACATAGTCATGCCAGGGACACAATATACTGGTCATAGTTTAGAGATAGCAGTTCTGGTTGTCCTGTCTTTAGGGTCAATGATTTCATATTCTATAAGGACAGTTCCCATAGCAACCATAAAAAGAGGTACTTTGGAATTGGCTGTCTTAATAGGACCATAATTTCCTTGAGTCATAAAGACAAAGTCAGACTTGAAAGGAGTGAAATGGGCAGAGGCACCAGAGTCCAAGAACTATTCATCATTATAAAAGCAGCCATATGGTACTTTTTTACCCTTGCATGTAGTGCATAGTGCTCTATCACATCTTTGTAAATTCTCAGCTATAGGCGATGCAGGCAACACAAATTTATTGTCACATTAAGCCATACAAACTATACTACTCAATGCTACAAAGTCTCTAGTTGCAGCCATTACATTGGCGCAGGTTGTAGAGGACTGAGCTGAGATAGTTAGAGAGTGGGAGAAGACAGTAGAGGAATACACACTGATTGTCCAAGATAGGTGAACAACAGGGCTGGAGAGACAAGGAATGGTGGATATTAGACTGGTCATAGCTATCATCAAGAAATCAGCTTAGTTTAGAGAGCAGATGCAGTAATGAATGCACAACGCTTTATCCTAAATAGCCATGGGCCATAGCATCTGCAAAGGAGCAGAGGATCCTGTGGGCATGAGGGGATTCAACAGGGAGATTATCTCAATCCCCAACAGATTGACAAGCCAGTCAAGTCTTTTCCATCAACTGAGGCAGCTTAAGAGTGCCAAAGGAGGTCAGGGCAAACTAGGGCCCATAATCTGTTAGAAGGATGGAAAGCAGCAATTACAGTGGGAACAAATGATGGCCCACTTACTGGGTTATCCAACAGATAATAATAGATAGTCTGATGGGAAAGGGAGATCTCGAGAGAAGCAGAGAGGTTCATGACGTGGCAGTTGAGACAAAAAAGTGCTATGCTTAGATAAGCGTGACTTGTATATTAAACTATAGTAATACACAATATAATAATTAATTTAACAGACACTTGCCTACACTTTTTTCTGTGTAGTAAGTCCCAAAAAAGAAAAGAAAAGAAAAGGAAATATAAATAATAACTCAGCTGTTTTGCCAAGTCATAACACTCATATAGTATTGCTATTATTACTGATGGTAGAGTTAAAAAATTTAATATTGCTTCAGCTATTGCCTATATCTGGACTAACAACTTTGTCACTGATCAACTCCAAATGTTAAGACTCTAGACTTTATAGTTAAAGATGCATTTCAACTTGAAGCCTATATCTAACACTTGATATCTTCATGCTCCTCATTAAGGATCCAGTTAAGGTTTTCAGTGAAGTTATATTGGAAGGAAGATGTCAATGAGACTTTGAGTAGCACCTTTGAGATTGTTCTAAGACAAGTAAGAGTACTGATTCCTTAGAGTAGGATTTTACAGAGGAAATACAGAAAAAGAGAACTTGCCATTCCCTTCTCTTTCTGGTCTGTATTTATCCTAACTAGGAATATAACAACTGTTACAATGTGGTAACACTACTTGTAACTAAAGGTGACTAGTTAAGTGACAAATTAGTGACAAGGTAACAAGTGAGTCAGAGTCGAGTCAAAGTCTATAAATGGATTAGTCCAATGTTGTCCTATTTAGATGAAGTAAGTCCAAAAATAGGAGATAGAAAGAGAGGAAATAGTCTGAGATTTCTCCAAAGAGTCCTATCCATACTATGAGTTCATTGTCTCTTAGAATCTTCAGACATTCAATGCATTATTGCATTGTAACATCCTTATCTAGTATTGCCAACATCTCATCTACTAACCATTTATTATCAGACCATGGCTAATAATAACTGTAGTCCCACTTGATGTTCATAACATCAAATCCAATCTATGAACATTATATCTGTTGAAGCCAAGCTAATGGCCATTCAAATTGGTCTCATCCTTGTCATGGAATAAAATAATACCCATGACATTATTGTTATTACTCCATTACTGCTGCTAGCAAGATTCTAGAGTCCAAGGTCAACCTCTTCCAAAATATTGTTATACTGCTTGCTACCAAGATTAAATCCTATCTCAACAAAGACACCAGAAACACTATCCACTTCTGGTATTGCCCCAGCAAAGCAGAGTGGCCTAGACACAAACTTGT
>Ga0154007_1000041_pt1 | contig 15063 bp, 13 predicted proteins | sample TSNC091MetaG_FD_104676 | JGI IMG/M metagenome (GOLD analysis project Ga0154007, IMG submission 104676) | Attine ant fungus gardens microbial communities from North Carolina, USA - TSNC091 MetaG | ecosystem: Host-associated > Fungi > Mycelium > Unclassified | place: USA: Connecticut, Klassen Lab... | reverse complement strand
TAGTCGATCGCCGAAGAGGAGATGATTCATGTTGACTCTTTGTATCCAGGACTAGGACACCTGATCCATGCTCCCCTGTGACACTTCATGCATTCAACCGACTTTTCCTGAAGAATCAGGCCGGTGTTCTTTCATGAAAATATATCTTCTTGCTGATCAAGACCATTACGATGTATCTAACCATCAGATATTTCACAAGCCAATCAACTTGAGAGTGCAAAAGGGATGAATTCATGCAGTTTCGCTCATTTTATGGATTGTTAGATCAATCCGTCTCACAACAAACCCAAAGATAAACAATCCAAAGAAAACCGTTGAAACAACAAAGGGTTTTCTGAAGTGCTCTTTTGAGGAGAGTTTGTAAGTGACCTATTAAATCAGCCGAGATATAGTTAGAAAACTCCACTACGATAGAACTCACGTAAATATTTTGTACGTGTTGAATAGTCAAGTCCTTGTACTCGAACATGATAGCAGGGCGTCCAATTGTATCCAGATAAGTCACCTGCTTATCGAGCCATAGAGCACGAGAAGGATAAGGCGTAGTGACCTCAATATCACTGTAAAAATCATGTCGGATATGAATACAGCTGAGACCTAGAGGGACTCACGTAGCGCCTTCAGGTAAGACAATCTTGACCTCTAAATTATCAACAACTGCGCCAGGGATAGCGATCATCACAGGAACCTCAACCATATACTCCCCACTTGATTTATTGTATGCTCCAGCATATGCCAGATCAGCATCCCAACCCAGAGTGAATGTATAATTCCAACCGCCTAACAAAGGATAACGCGGCTTGACTTCCAAAATACTAGGTTTCACAACAGGCTGTCCTTTAAGCACTGCAGGAGCGTTATCGAAGCGCGAAGTTGAAACATTGCCAATTAAGTCATAGTAGTAGACATTATCGATGCCCGGTGGAAGCTCCAGTCGAAGAGAGTGCAGAATATGGGGTGTTGTTTTGCCGAAATAAGCCAATTGTTGATAGTCAACTCGAGAGAAATGCCCTTTCAGCCTAAAAGGACTTCAACGATCTTCTCATGAGAAGCATGTACGAACGAACATACTTGGGCCCAGCATTATGAAGGACAATATGATCCTCAGTATTCAGGTTCGAACCCCAGTGGCTGATTTCCACGGAGCGCTTATAATCCAATACCTCGAGTACGGGCTGCTCGTGGTAATAACGGACAGTGACCAGCTGCTGGTACTCCTTGAGGAAATCATTGCTCGCTGAAGGAGGGATACCATTGAAAGGACCGTAAGTGACAGTTGCACCAGACTTGGAGGCAACATTATCGGAAGCAAAGGAATTGACTTCAGGTTCGTTGTATGAGATGATACGAGGTACCAGTGCCCTGCTTTCATTAAAGAACTAGATCTTCAATTTGGCGTTGAAGACTTACCTGATCTTAGTACGTTGAACCAACGTTGCGTATGGGCTGAGGACAAGGAGGTCCGTGGTATATCTCATTTCCTGCTCATCTTTCTGGGTCGCGTATTCAGGCCAAGGTTCTGTGACGTGTGTCTGAATCGTCTCCAATACAAGATTCAACGTATTGTTGACTCCCAGCTTCTTGGGCAGCAGAACATCAACCTCCGTGAATTTTCTGGGTCAGGACCATCAGTTAGGCAAACGTTCTCAGTCCATTATGCTGGTGAACTGACGCATTGGCATAGAATGGTCGCTCACGAATTTCCAGGGGATCCTTCTGACCCTTGACTTTGACTTCCAGAAAGCTTGAAGCATCTCTCTCCCTCCTAGGGAATGTGATCGTGTATGTGCTTTGCCCACTTGCCAGACTCCTAATCGCATAGGTTGTCGTGACGTGGACAATAGACCCCCCCAACTCAGCTGTTCGCACAATAGCTGTATTCTCAAATACGGCTTCTTTTGCATTGCATGTTGTAGTTAGAGAAAGGAAAGTAAAGAGGATGGTAGTTAGGATGCACCAGCTAGGTGGCATAACAATAATTATCTACAAGGGAAGGTGCACAGGTTGAGACGGTCGGCGTCACGTCACGCCGACGTGTTCGTTTCTATTTATAATCATTACCGTGTAATGTTTTTCTCGCTGAGAAGTACAGGAGCCTCCTCAGCCGCGAATAAGTCCAAAGGAGTTCACCCACACCCCTATCCCTATTTAAGTCTAATCTTAAATCACTCAAAGGCCCGATGAATCCCTCAATCATTTCAGCGAACGGTTTGACTCAACATTGAATCCCAACCTGGTTATTGAATCATTGATGATTTCGCAAGTAGAATCTCTTTCGACCCATGCATCAGAAACAACGACAAGGAAAAGGAACTCCACCTCTCCAAACTCGACTGCCTATGCGAAGATGCGCTGTCTAATCCCAAGACCACCATACTTGTCACAGACCCCAGTGTCAGGCCCCAACCTCACCTCCAAGCTCTTTCCATAGTAGCTGGCTGGAAATCAGGCTTTCAGATTCTATCATCCAAGGCTGTATTAAGATCAATCACTGTCCCCAACGCTGGACTTGTGGCTATCCCCACAGGAATTAGCAAAGCTTCAGCTCTTGAGGCCAATCAATCACTATAGTGAAGCATAAGGCCCAGACGTCACTACAATAAGGACGACACTATTCACCTATAGTGAAGTATAAGGCTAGGTACATTCACAAGTAGTTGTTCCACCTCAGACGTCGCCGCAATAAGGACGACTGAGGTGTATCTACTTAGGGGTGGTGTATAAAAGGGAACACGACTGCTGTGTACCTGCGCGGCCATGGAGTAAACAACAGGAGTGATATATCAGATATGGAATGGATAAAGGAATGATGAGACGAAAATACCACTACCGATGCGGCACTACATCTCAATAATCACCAAGTCTCTAGCAGTCGACCCATCCCACCACTCTGACCAAGGTGAATCACTCATCATTGCATCGCATCTCAGATCGTTCTTTAATAGAGATATCAACAATTCTATAGAATTTTAGGACTGCCCTGACAAAGCAAATTTGCACCTACACGCCAAAGTCGACAAAGCAGCAAAAAATACTCTTGTTCTTCAGAGCCGGAACCCTTCTACGTCTCTTGACGCACTGAGGGATAAGTTTCGAAAATTGTGCCATGACCAGTGGATCACTTCGTTCGATCATGGCACTAATAAAGGGCGACAATTCCTGAACCTCAGGCTCAACCAAAAGAAAAGAATTCAGTCTTCATACCCGAAAGGAGGAAAGTGGCTCAAACGCATCAACACCTCTGTCCCTTTGTGCTCGAGCGTCATTTTGGATCACGCACCCATAGGTGAATACAGTATGAGATTTTTTCTTTATTCAGACCACTCGTGCCCTTGTGGCCACCACGAAATCGAAATCAAAACCCACATCATGAACAGCTGCACCCGTATAGATCCGAATTTTGTCTCATTTCTGTCTGATAGCCTCTCAGCATTTGCTTGGACTAGCAACATAACTTAGTAGGCAATGACTAGGCAATGACTCGCTCGCTCACAACCTCCTACTCCCTCCCTCTTTTCTTTTCTTCTTCCGATTTATTTTTCCTCTCTTCAAACATTTTGGATTAGTTGCAAGTAATCCGACTTTCTCCTGTATCTGATTATGTAGAACCTCGTAGTGTATCTTGCACACTACCATGGACTGCGTTCGAGCACCGCATAACAATTGTTATCTTTAAAAGAGAATACAGGAGCCTTGGACAATTACACCTCTGCTTATGGGCAAATTACTTGAGGTGTAGCTATGCCATCTAACATGTCCCTTCAGAAACTGAAGTGGGGAACTCAGTTTGAAGCTCATGAGGGTACTCATGGCCAATTCCTGGAGAAAAGCCATGGGGCTTAAGCCCGAGACCAGGTTCTCATGGACAAAACTCACCGTGACAACGAGGTGAATTTGTTAGGCCTACATATCATGGAGGAAGTACGTAGCTCCAGAAGCTGCGAGGCCCACCCTTAACAGCAAAGGTGTGCCGTAATAGAGTATGGTCTGATAATTTCGAGCAATGGTATGTGGAAGTGCAAGCGTGGAGAGCCGTTAGCATATTCTGTGAGGATGTCCTTCATACTTTGCACACCCATGGAAGAGGGGATACTCATTGCGGTGATTTCATGGATTTTGATTGTGATCATGTATAAGGGTGTCAATTTTCAGGTTATGAAAAACACTGTTTTGGGCTACAGAGGAAACAAGTAAACCAGGTATTGAATTACGAAAAGGAGATTAAATTAACCTCAAAAACTACCAGCTCCACATGGGGGAGGGATTTCGCAGAGGGATATCCTCACGGGTAACACCAGCAGACACGATGCGCTTCAGGATCTTTTCCCGCCGTTCAGCCTTCTTCTCCTCCACCGTCTTACCATGTCGCAAGATAACAGTCATCTTCGACATAGGGTGTTGTCGGACACCGAAATGACCTCTCCCGCGAGGTTCAAAAGTTTTCGGAGGGCGTTCGCCTTTGGACACCCATGCTTCGGCTGCCAGGATATCATGTCAGCGGTAAGGGATGACGAAATTTCACAGAATACGTACAAACAACAACCTTGGACAAATCCATTTTTTTGTAACGCGATGCGTGGTCTTTTGCAGTCGCCAACATATTCATTATTCTGGTGCTAGCGCGCTTCTCACTAAACTGCATCTGCAAGATTGCCCAGTCAATGGGCTTCCCGGAAATTTGCTTGCCAAGCATATTAAGTTTCCTATGCGAGATCTTGAAATTGGCCGTTGAATATTTATGCTGGAGTACAGTTAGACCTGGGCAGGACTGAGAAATAAAATTGAGGGCTTACTTCCTTTACTCTGACAAATTTGTCGCAAGTCCTCTTATTCAACAAGACCCGGTCCTTCCCCTCCTTCCTTTCCTTCACTGACCTCTCCAAAGCCGCAGGTTGTGCTTCAAAAATGCTCTGAGCTTCTGTCACCTGTTTCCTTGCCTCCGCTATTTCCTCCTTTGTTTGTTTCTCCCTATTTTCGGGGTTCACCTTGCCTCTGAGCCATTGGAGAGGGCTAAAACTGTTTTCACAGTGGTTAAATTCAGGAAGACAAACCCTCGTCTTTGAGTTTTTGAGCTTGAAAGTACTTACTAGGACCGAGTTTGACATGTGATCCTTGTACGTCTTACTTGATCACTAGAAACTAGGGAATGTCGTGCAATACCTATGAGATTTTATCTCAGGGTTATTCTTGAGATTTCGTGACAGTAATGCATACCCTTCCAACAGGAAGTCTGCATTGGCAGAATAAAGTACAGTCACAACTTTGAGTCGGATGTCACACGGCCAAAGGTCACACACATCGCGTCGCATCACACACCCTCTTTCTGACTTCAAGGCTCGTAAATCACGATTGCTTCATCTACATAGGACAGTAAAAGATGTTTGGCACCATGCTTCAGGTGTCTCTGCTTCTTGTGAATGCTATCGCCATTCTGAACGAGGAACGTTTTCTTGTCCGAAGTACTCTCCAATGTCTGCCAATCAAGAAATGATGCTGATCATTTCACAGTTGGCTGGGCTTCACCCAGAGGGAGACAGGTTCAGAATCCCAGTGTAGGCTATAATCAGGGATACGATCAAATGGGTTATGGAGACCAGGATGTTGGTGTAAAGGCTCGTCTAATAGAACTTATTAATGCTGTGCGGACTCTTATGCGGAGTGAGTTACTCCCATTGCTCTCTGGCCAGTCTTCTTAACTCGCCGATCTGCAGTACCTCTGATAGTAATTAATGTCCTTGTCATCCTTTACGAGCTTCTGTGGGGATGACTATACCTTCTTCATTTCAAAGAGTTAGACATCCCGAAGGGCTTCAGAATGCTGAAGGGAGGGTACAATGACATCATAAAACATCAAGAATATACATAAGAGGAAGCATTGTAAGATACGACTAATATACGATAGTGTTCAGTCTGTAGTACTCCTCGTTAATTTGACGAATAAAGTCATTGACGGAATGGCCACCCTGAAGAACAACAATCAATGCTAAGAAATTTCGATAACATTCCACTCACTTCGCATTCCCTCCAGGTTTCATCGTGTATACAAACCTTGCGCGAATTGATGAGGATTGTACAGCTTTTTCTGAATGTACGATTAGTGAGTTCTGAAACGATAACAGTCTCCCTGAACATACATAATCTGGAGGCTTTGACCCAATCTCACACTCTCGTGCAGGAGCTCAATGCCTTCAAGCGATTTACCGCCACCATCTAAACCTGCACAATTCCCAGCACCACTCGTTTCCCAATCTACCTGTGCAACATTAGCGCACTTCAATGCAAGTTTCGGTGTTCCAATCATTGCTCTTCCTTCGAAGTTCTGACACTGAATAAAATTCCACCATTGTCTTTGGGTAGCATACTTGTTGACACATAATTGCTGTACATTTCCTGCGCATTCTTCTGGTCCATGGAGACAAGTCAGCCCAAAATCTGGAGCAGATTTATTGAACCTGAGAAGATGAGAGGATTGAATTTATGTGCTGAGCATCTCTTCAACCAAGGACTGGCTCTACTTTGCGATGTAAACCAACGACAAATCCACCTTATCCCAGACTTGAGCAAGAACATCGTTGAAAGTAGCTTCACAGAGAAGGGCATCCGGGCATCTGCTCATTACGCCCAGCTGGACTGGCACTTTGATGACATTCAAGGAATTGTCTGCGATTGTCGACTGATCATTCAGAATAATGTGGGAATGGGCTGCGACAAGGGCTGGTAGAAGGGACACGACGGTAGAGAACAACATAGGGTGTAAGACACCAGACAAATAGATAAATAGATCGCGTGATGCATTGCAAAATCTGCTCAGTTTCTATCTAGAGCCATTTTCTGATACAACGTGAACCGCATTCAAACCCATTAGGTATCTTGCCTAGCTGGAAAGGCTGATCTATACTACTTTTATTGAGCTGCCTCCCACAGTCGCCGCGCTTCTTCGTCGGTTAACGGTGGGACAAAATATTGGCATCGTGACCGAAATGCTGAAATACACTAGAGTGTCAAGAGAAACATACTAGGGTGACCTCATAAAGGTCGCACCTTCAATAGCTCGTCTGCGTATAATAGTCTCTACCGTCATCTCGTTGTGTACTTGATTCCGCTATGCAGAAGACAGTGAGCCTCACAGGCGGTCAAGATCTCAAAGCGTCCCTGTACCTTCACCTGGTTGGCATACGCTGCTGTTTGGACCATCCTTTTCTGTCCAGGGTCCACATTTTCATCCTCAAGAACCTCTCGTTTTTCCTTGAATGATTGATCAACCACGACTGTGCAGTACTCCACGAGTTGTGTTCTTCGTTTCCAGTTTTCTGTGTCAGGCTCAAAGCGTCAGAGCCCAATGGACCAACCCTGATTTATCCTTACCGACCAACTCATGCCAAAGGTAGGCACATGCTTGATTCTGAACGTTCTCTCGACTACCCTTGTTATGCTCACGCTGTTGATCCCGCATTGCGGCATTCGCTCTATTTAGTCTCATGGTAATCGTATCATCTAAACGGCGGTACTCCCTGAGTATGTCTGTTTCTGATAATGAGCAAGTCACCCGATAGGCAGCATGAAGCAGCCTACCTTTGAACAATGAGAGGTCCTGACAAGTTGACGGCGAGACATGGACTGTTTGCAGGTGTGGAGAAGGATTCTGTAGTGCAATACTACCAAGTTTGGGACTATAGTTCGAGGGCATAATTGCACTCGTATCACCAAAGGCACCTAGTAGTTTGTCGGCAAATTACGCAATTGCCGAAATGTCGTGGCCCCAAACTACCATTTATAGTGAGTTTATCATACGTTTGTTCCCATTGTACAATGCGTGTGTTTTAGTTACCAGAAAGGCAAGTCTCACGTGAATCAACCGATCATAAATCCCTGTGAGGTGACCCAGCAGCCTACATGTAAAAAAATCGTCTGATAGCATTCACGAAAAGCTACTTCTTGAATGACTACCTGTACATCGTTGATCGGCCCGTTGTCAATTCATTGGGATCATGTCAAACAATGATCGTTCTTTATTCGGCGGAAATATGATTTGGGGCTGTGTAAAAATTTCTGCAGTTCCCGCTTAATTTTCACAATGTTAAAAATACGCATTACGTAATGAAAGTGGCGGACTTCGCATTTTTGACAGAACTGTGCTCTCGGTCATAGAAGAATCTAGAACCAGTAATTATTCATGTTTCAGCAGTATATGAACCGGAAGGTACAACGATTCTAGGAATAGGGCCTTCAGCAGAACTGCTGCTGATGAATCACTTCCCGGGTACTTGATAAGAACAGCAAGTCTTGCAAAACTCTTTTTCATCGATTCTCTGCATTATGGCGATCAGAACCGTCTGGGTCATAGTCTGAGATCAGGCTGCTCGAACAAGATCGTTGCTTAGAGTTATTTCTCCTTGTAATTTGAGTCATCTATACAGACTCTTACTCAGGGAAATTTGACTTAACTTCTAACTCTCCGGGCGGATGGAGACCGAAAAGGGGAGGAATCCAGGCCGAAAATGATTCCAACCTGATGTATCTGGTGTCTGATAACGAGCTTTCGTGAAATATAGTGTATGAGAGGTGAATTGAATCGACCAACATCACCATATCATGTGGGACAAGATCATTCTGGAGAATGTAAAGATGACAAAGAAGTAATACTCAGAGAAAGTGCTCTGTTGGCAACATGAGGTGTGTTCTGCAGCATCGATGGTAGAGCTGTTGTCAGTCAGAATGACCCAAGCCTCAAGAAAATACACGTGTCTCCCTGAGACACCCTAAACAATAGCACTAATTCATATTTTAGGACAGTTCACTTTTTTCAACGGTCATAAAGCTGGCATGACAAAGTAGGTTAGTAGTTTTGGGCGAAAGTAGTGTCCCTGTTACATACATGTGCCAACCTCACCTCCTTCCGTGGAGAAAAGCTCGCAAAGGCTAGAACACCATGATGAAGGGTAAACTGTGAAGGAAAACATCTTCTTATGGTGAGGCCAATGATGAGAGAGAAGTCCTGATTCTGACATTCCTATGGTGGAAGGTGGAGAAATTAGCAGGAAATATTTAATGGCTGGTGACGATTTTGAGTGCTTGCCTGACCAGGAGCTCTGTTCGAGAACTCTGACTGGTTCAAAAAGTTTCTCCCTCTTCGACCCCTGAACAAACTCCGGCTCCATACACTCACAGTCCAGGCAATGTATTCAGTCGATGACGATGATAAAATCAATTGTACTATCTAGTAGTTCATAGGAGTATTCGAGCGACCATGACAGCCTTGGAGACTGAAAAATCAAACTTGGATCAAGCAGTTATCATCTCCCACAGACAGGAAAGGTGACGAAGGCAAGGACAGTCATGTCTGTAGGCAATAGCAAGTGGTAAAAAATTCATGGAGGCGTAGTGAATAAAATAATAGTCAAGGAAACGTACTGGCCAAGGCAGCAGTTATAGCAATTATCAGCAAATTTGGATACCAGAACTTCGTGCTTGACGGGCTAGACCACTTAAATAAATATTGCCTGATATATGGTCTCATAAAATCACACTGGTAACTCCAAGCTGTGACTCAGGACAGGATCGACTATATCTTGAAGTCTAGGCACCCATCTCGATTTTGAAAGTAGTAGCTCGCCAGACCATGCTTCACCAAAGTGTTGATGTGAGTGAAATTTGAAATTCAGCTCCGGCATCTCCCACTCATCTTGAATCTGAGATCTTTGCCTACCTAATACGCAACGAAATTTTTGCATGATAACTATGACAAAATTGGGTTTCAAAATTTTGAACCGTTTCATTGTTGTTATCTCGGCAATTGGAGCCAACTGATCACGCAATGATCAATCTAGTCAGACAATTGATCATGTCGCAAACCGGTCCTTTTCTAAAAACAATTTCAGCCCACAAGGCTGCGAGTTCCACCTTGCGTTCCGCATTCCTGTTCATCCAGGTCAATGCTCAGAGCTCAGACATCTGTAGTCCTCAGGTCCACGGGGTCGAAAGACAGGCCCGCTCTACATTCATGTTCATTACAATCATACAGTAATGAATAATTGTGGCAGGTCATATGATGCAACTCTTTTGTTCAGGGTTAAGATATTGCTTATCATTTTTACAAACAGGGGCACTTTGCTACGCGCGTGATCTGTTTCCGAACTGTTTCCGTGGCCGCAATTCGGGATTCCCCCATGTACCTTTTGTACCCTAGACACCCCTTTCCAAAATTTCACCGTTTTTGAAACTGAGCAGAGCAGGAAAAAGTTCACCTCAACTCATAATAATCGTACTCACTGAAGAGAAGCCCTGTAGCGTTTGATTTGAGGCGCACCAAGATTAGAACTGTTTGGACAGGGGACAAGGGACAGACCCGCCGATGCAATGACTCAGGGAGAAAATCCTGAGAGGAAGAGAAGGAATATTTTACTTTGTCAAACTTTTTCGGAAAGTTTTTTCTATTTTTTGAACGATTACAAAGGGATGCATACATGATAGAAGATGTCCCTAATCCGTGCGTAACAGGAAAATGAGATCAGAACTGCAAATCATCGGTCTGGTGTTCATGTTGAATCAGATGGCTCCTCCTTCTAGGATTTCTTCGACTTAGGCGTCCGCTTCGTCTCTTTAGCCTTGTAACCATGTTCTGCTGTAATATGTCTGTGAAGTCGAGCCATATCATTAAAACGTTGATTACACCAACGGCACTTATAGGGAAAGACTCTGAGACTGCATTGTTCATTTTCAATGACAGCATAATTCAAGTTTGAGGATTAGACTCACTGGACAGCTATGTGGCACAGAAGGGACATTATCTATTGGTAGTTGCACGTCAGACAAAACCCGCAAACGAGCGGAGATGTAGCTACCTGGGAATATGTGTTGCCGCAGAAAGGACACCCGAAAATCCTAAAGAGCAGTAAGATTAGCACTGTTGAAGAGACAGATCATGAAACTTACTTTATCCCGAGGTGTGTGCCATTAATGTGACGGGCAATTAATTGCTTCTTGGCGCTATACTGGCATATGTTACATTGATATTCGTTCTTCGGATTCCTAGGGTCCGGGTTATAAATTGCGTGATCTTCCCATTTGCCGCTCAATTCAGGAGAAATCGGGTGCCTTTTAACCAATGTCTTCATCTGGTTGGGAGTGATGTCATCCAGTTTACTACCACCAAGAGCCTTTGAAATCATATTTGAAAAGTATGGTATTCCCATTATATCGTCCCGTCCGGCTTGAGTCGATCGCCCTTGCTTACGCCGGATGGATGGGGGGTAAGTCACTGAGCTCTGAGATCTTTGATCAAAAAGTATCAGCTAAAGTAATGATATTAGGTATTTCATGATCACCTGCTGTCAACCTCATGCCTGGTTGACATCGCATTAAGGTTCCACTTTCTAGAAAGAGTTGATATGGTGGATGCTCGGCGCTCGAAATAACTTACAGGGGATATGAAGAATGGCTATTCTTGGGACTCTGTGGTCCTTCAAGCTTAAATTTGTCAAGGACTGGGGGAAGTCCTGGTCCATCCTCGACTGACTCTTCCGGAGATAGATGATTGCTACTAATTAGTTCGGGATATTGTTTTCGAGATTCTTGGATATTGTTCAAAGGCGGTAAATCCAACGACCGTTGGTTACCATTGTAAGATTGCGACTGGCAACTTGAGGAAGGGAAGCGGCTCGCTGCAGAGTCTGCTCTCTGGGAAGTCCTATGCAATCTATGAGTGAATGGTGCATCATGCGATGGATAGACCAAACAAACCATTGGTGAGATGGCGGAGGATGGTAGGTACTGCAAGGGAACATAGGTATTTGCAATCGGGACCAGGAAGCTCGATACCTACGAAGAATTTTGGATCACATGCTCGTTGTTTCTGGAAGACGGACTTGAGTCTTCGTTCACGGCAGTTGGATTGGATATAGGAGGTGGACGACCTTTGAACAAGGGTCAATGACTAGACTTTGCCTACACTCATCGAATGTATACCTTCAGTGTCTGAGATAGGACTTCAGGCAATCAACAGTCTCGTCAGCTCAGCAGTCTTTAATGAATACAATAGGATTAGGCAACACAGAACTTCCACCAGGGGGAATTCATAGAATAGAAGCGAAGCGTGCACTTACTGAGACAATGAGTAATGATAAGCTCGAGAAGGAAAGTAATCAAAATCTGAACGATAGAACCTTTGGCTCAGAGGATAGTTGGACATGGTCAAGAAAGTGGGAAATGGGGAAGAGGTGTGTTAGTGGTCCTTTGAACATTTGTCCATATTTAAGTGACACAGAAATTCATGTCCGAAAACTCTCTTTGGGACAAAAGGTCAAAACAAGCCAGATCTACTTGACGGACCGATCCTTGCTGTAAAAGGAAAAGGCTGCCTTGATTTATTGCTGGCCTCAATTCAAGTAGTTGTAAATCATGACGAACCTTTTCGCACACAACATGCCTACATGCGGTATTCATTGTCATCTAGATCAAAGTTTGATTTAAGATGGGGGGTAAGACATCAAAGCTGATTTGATGCGGAGGTTAAAAGAAGGTTATCATCCGCCACGTATTGTTTGACCTCCAGTATATGAATGAACAGAACACCTAAGGAGGTGTTGGCACATGGAAACGAGAAGAAATAAGTAAATAAAGTCATTGATCTTGAGGCGTTCTAGGTCAGATCTCTCCCGATGCCGCAATACAACCTTGCCGGTAGAATCAGTCCGGTGTCCATTTCTCAAGAAAACTATCAGAGTTCAGACTCCGATCAAGGACGTTCAATTCGTGGCGGTCTCCATCGCTTGGTCTCGTGGAAAGAGAATTCCGCTTTGTCATTCTTGCTCCAAAAATCATACCCCCATGATAATTCTATATGCCAAGAGTATCTGGAGACCGTTCGTGTGTTTGAAGTAGTGATGGTACTAACATCTAGTAATGTAACTGTTGGGCACTACCCATACCATGCACGGGAAATTATCTTTACCGTTAGACTATTGGCTGATTTCAATGCAAGACAATAGCGATTCCGTACACTTGCTTTTGATGTACTTTGAGGAGAGGCATGGCATAAAAATGGCGCATCTGTAGCGATACTTCTGGAACCATTGGTGGGTCACCCAATGAAAAGTGTCTTTTGAGACCGTGCATGGACATCGCACATGAAAATGGAGAATTTCTTGTGACAAGTTTGGGTATTGTGAGCTTACTAAGTGTCGTTGCTGATGATCGGCATCTCGGCACAATGCACAACTTGGGTCTGGTCACACACTGTGTCGTCCATCACGGCGTGCTCCTCGCGCTGGCGTCGGGCTTGCCAGTCCCCATGCCCATCCCCCTCTTCCTCGCCGTCCTCGCCGTCGTCCGCGCACAAACCATTTCAACCTCAACCTCCGTTCCTCCCCTCCAGTGGATCAATCTCTCCACCGTCCTCCAGGGCAATGCCTATCCTCCACCTCTCAAGGACGCTACTATCGGCTACGACGAGATAAGGTCTGTCTTTTGTCCTCCTGCTCTGTTGCTCATCTCATGTACTGCTAGTCGCAACATTATTATCTTTGGAGGTGAATCACAAGGCGGCTTTGCCCAGGGACAGACCTATATGTGCGTTATCAGTCCCTCCATTCATGCATACAGTAATCCGATTATTGTACAGGCTCAATCTTGATACCTTGAGCTGGACAACACCCTCTCCTCCTTCAGGTCTCCAAAGCACTCCTCCTGCTCGGACTGCTGCACTTGCCGGCGAGGATTTTGCAGCTAGCAAGTCCGTCTTCTTTTTTGTTTATCTCGACGGTTTCGATCCTGACTGTCCCATCCAGTCGTCACGCTTTTGTGGTTTACGGTGGGAAGGGATCAGACGGGAAGGCTTTGTCAGATGTCTGGGTACGCTTTCCGGATGTGGGTTCTTTCGGTTGACCGACGCCTTTGACAGGCGTTTGACTTCATCAATCAGTTCTGGTCCCCAGTAATGCTATCACCTGGGGGTCCATCTGCTAGATGGGGGGCTGCAGGCGGCATTGACCCTCGTGTACATCCCGTTCAGGATCCTATCGTACCAGGGCCTAATAACACATTCTATATGGCTGGAGGTACGGACGGCGTAAAGGTGTTTCCTCTGTCTGATGTATGGCGACTGCATCTATCTGGAACACTCTCTTCCAATTTACCAAATAATGTCAATGGTAATTGGGATAAGATATCGATAGGCTCATTTCCTTCAGCTGTGGGAGAAGGAAGCACAGTCGTAGGCCAGCAGCTGGTTTCAGTACATGGGTGCACTACGACGCCGCCCCATGTTTCGTGCGCGCAGCAGAAATCTTTTGTGCTAAATGTTGAACGGAGCTCTGGAATATCCCCTGGAGGGTGTCCACCACCACGGCTTAGCCCCGCCGTGACGCCGAATCTCAATCCTTTTTCGTCTTCTTTCTCTTCTCAAGTCTTCTCGGTAGTAGGAATATCCAACAACTCACTTTGGAACGACTCTGGCGGTTCTAGCAAGGGGGAAATTGTACGTCTTTCTTCCTCGGACATCACATGTGGTTACCGATCAATCACAAGGACATCCTGGATATCAATGCTGGCACTTGGGCCCGAGTCTTGCCTTCCGGTGACCCAGGAACTACTGGTATACAGACCTTTCCCAGCCCACGTGAGGGTGCTTCTATCCTATCATACCAGACAGGTCTCGTTGGACCTGCCAGGAATTCCTCCTCTGATACAATCGTAAGTCTTAATGGCATTCTACATCTTGGTTACTCATACATCCGACAAGATATTTGGAGGTCGTGATACGTCGGGCCATTATTTATCTGAGGTCTGGCTGCTCCGTGCTTACAAGGGCTCAATAACTTCCACAGACCTCCAATGGGAGGGTTTTGGGAACGGTCGGCTTTCGACCGGTATTGGAGCAGATGGCTCAGGTGTCACCGTTCGATATTTATCGCAGTGTGCGACTGCTATCTCCACCGGTGCTAACATCACTGTCTCGTCAGAGCCTCCAGTTCCCACTTCTACCCACACTAGTCGCCCATCTCCCCCAAGTGATCCCATCACTCGCACATACGAAACGTCATTACTACACAAGTTATTTGCGCCCCT
>Ga0154007_1000034_pt1 | contig 15381 bp, 8 predicted proteins | sample TSNC091MetaG_FD_104676 | JGI IMG/M metagenome (GOLD analysis project Ga0154007, IMG submission 104676) | Attine ant fungus gardens microbial communities from North Carolina, USA - TSNC091 MetaG | ecosystem: Host-associated > Fungi > Mycelium > Unclassified | place: USA: Connecticut, Klassen Lab... | reverse complement strand
ATTTAGAAAAACATCAAAGAACAGTGGGAAAAAAATTGAAAACAGATTGTAGGTAATGTATATGGACCAATGGGCACTGGTTTATGAGATGTGAGAGACTAAGCATATGGTATACTATATAGTTAGACTTCATTAACAGAAGTTGAAGCTAGTGGGTTAAGTGCAACCTTAATATAAGGGGATAGCTCTATTTTTACCCTGGAACTGCATAATGACGCTCTGGAGTGACCTAAGCCTGTTCAAGTATTACTAAAGTAATACTTAAACACACTAGTATAGCTCCGATTATGCTGACCCTGACACAAGGAATGTAAACTTAATATATAATGTAGAATATCCCTTCAGGAGCCTCATCCTAATCTCTGAGGATTCTTCTGGAGGTGAGTTGTATCATAATTACAATCTGTAATATCAACTGAGGATTCTCCTGGAGTCTTGTGCTCCAGTCGCCCTTACAGCAGATTAGGATTCTTAAAATGGAGCCTTGGACTATCCCAGTAGACAGCCACCCAATAGGTCGCCCTCTCCTGTCATACCCAGCCCTCCGAGAATTCCACTCCCCAGATGTCATTGCCTCCAGACACCCCCCAAGGTATAGCCAACGCCTTAGGATACCTGCAACACCATCTCCACGAGCTAACGGAGAGATAAAATATCTCTGAAAACAACATCAACACCACCCTGGCAGCCCTGACCGCACAGCTACAGCAGCTTACATAGTTAGTAGCTAATCCCCCCCCTCTGCCCATACCAAACACACCTCTCCTGCCTGTACCATTTCCTCTAGTGTCTCTGCCCCCCACTCTAACGGCAAGACAAACACATCCCAAGCTCTCTTGTCCTCTGGACTTCAGTGGAGAACGTCATAATGGCCATGCATTTTTAAACTCCTGCTCCCTCTACATCTACCTGGCCCCGGAGCAGTTCTGCAACAAAGAAGAAAGGATTCTCTGGGCTCTCACATTCTTCAAAGGAGGTCATGCCGCCAAGTAGTCTGAAAATGTGTTTCATCAGGAAGCAGATACTAGTGTTTTCCCTATCCAAACCTGGAGAGATTTTGAGCAACAATTCTGGCTTCACTTCTTCCCTGTTAACACAGAAGTGGACGCAATCAATGTACTGGAAGGCACTTCCTACTACCAAGGAGGTCGGACAGTGGATGACTATCTGGACAACTTCCAGGCCTTAGTCTCTGATGTAGGTTATATGGATCCCCGGACCCTAGTAGTGAAGTTTTGATGAGGTCTCTGGTTAGGCATCCAGAACCAGATTGCCACCATGCCCTACGGATGACCAGCTGATAATGACCCCAACGCATGGTACAGAGCAGCACGGAGGATCAACCAGACGCGCCTCGCCAATGAGGCCTTTCAGTCCATGTCACGCTCCGCCCCCTCTACACTGACCTCTGCCTGACCCCCACCTTTGTCTGTGGCAAGACTGCTCCCCGTTCTATCCCTTCTGGTCACTCCGTCTATGGGAACTCCCATAGACGTCAACGTGACTCGGAAAGCAAGGCCCCTGCCTCTGTGAGGATGTTACCAATGCGGAGATGTAAACCATCTAGTCCAAGACTGCCCCCATCGCATGGACGTCTGTCAACTCACCTCAGAGCAGCAGGAGAAGCTGATTGAAGATTTATTGGTATTGAAGGATATAGTTCCAATTAAAGAGTCTTGTCCCCCAGAGGAGGAAGAGGATTTTGTGTAGTATGGCTGGCGATATGTGTGCCTCAATCACCAGTAAATAAGTTCACTGTATTGACCATAGAGGACCCCAATACAATTGATAGTGAACTAGTAGACACATCACCTCTTCTCCCCTTGCCTCCTGCTCTGCTCTATAAGCCCAAGTGGGAGAGAAGGCTGCCCAAGCTTCTCTCTATCAGCACCTTGGATGCACAAAGGACTTCCTTACTCCTACCAGTGGAAATCTGAACTACAGACACAAGTGAACTCCACTCTATCAAGGGCCTCTTGGATAGCAGAGCAACTAGAAGCTTTATCAACAGGGACTTCATCTGTTCGAAAGGAATAAACACTCAGACCCTCTCACGTAACATCCTGGTCTTCAATGTCGACGGTTCCCCTAACGAGGCCAGACAGATTTCCGAAATCATAGATGTACTTCTCTATTACAAGACTTACTCTAAGAGGATACTCTTAGCTGTCTCTAGACTTGGAAAATAGAGTCTGATCTTAGGCTACAACTAGCTTAAGAACCATAATCCCAAGATTGACTGGGAAAAGGGAGAAGTTGAAATGACCCATTGTCCACTCCAGTGTGAAGAAGGATATGCCCTATGGAAGGAGCAGACCCACCAGAAAAAGATTGAACTCTGGGCCCTCTGATCATGTCGTGACGGACCCACACCCCTGCTCTAAGAAGAGCTAAACCTTGAAGAGATACCTCTGTAAATGCACAGCCCCGATTGGGAGCCCAGAGACCAACTGTTCTTTACACACCTCTTCCCAGAGCTTACCCAAGTCGACCTCCAGACCATGGCTATAACCTCCCAATGTCTTGTGGAAGGAGCCAGACGCAGTAAGGAGATGCTTGCTGCTACCAGTCCACTGCCTGCCTACGTCGCAGAGTTCTAGTCAGTTTTCACTAAGGAAGACTTTGACATACTGCCTGAGCACCATAAGTGGGATCACGCTATTGAACTGATCCCCGGAGCAGAGCCTAAGTCGTTGAAGGTCTACCCCCTGTTCCTATTGGAGCAAGCTAAGTTAGATGCCTTTCTGGAGAAAAACTTGTGTACCAGATGCATCCAGCTATCCAAGTCCCCTATAGCAGCCCCTGTGTTCTTCATTAAGAAAAAAGATAGTTCGCTCTGGCTGGTCCAAGACTATCATAAACTGAACGCTGTAACCGTCAAGAACAGGTACCCCCTCCCCCTCATCTCTGAACTCGTCTCCCAACTCCACAGAGCCAGGTACTTCACAAAACTGGATGTCCACTGGAGTTTCAATAATGTATGCATCAAGCCCGGAGATGAATGGAAAGCAGCCTTCCATACCAACCGCAGCCTCTTTGAACCTCTCGTGATGTTCTTTGGAATAACCAACAGTCCCGCCACCTTCCAAACTATGATGAACAACATCTTCAGAACCCTCATAGCCAAAGGAATTGTAGTAGTGTACTTGGATGACATTCTGATCTTTACAAAGACGGAAGAGGAACATGAACGAGCGGTCCAGAGAATCTTGAAGATACTGGCAGAACACAAGTTATTCCTTCGCCTAGAGAAGTATGAGTTCCATTGGAGCCTGATTGAGTATCTCAGACTGGTTATCTCAGAGAACAAGGTCGAGATGGACCTGGTTAAGGTTGCCGGAGTCTGCAAGTGGCCTATCCCAGAGAACCAGACTGGCGTGCAGGCCTTCATAGGCTTTATTAACCTCTACCATCGATTTATCTAGGATTTCTCAACCATAGCCAGACCCCTCTTTGACCTTACTCATTCCGACAAGGCCTGAAACTGGGATGCCAAGGAACAGAAAGCTTTTGAATGTCTCAAGATAGCAGTGACCACCGCTCTGGTCCTGGTATCATTTTAGGACTCGGAGCTCTTCCGCATCGAGGCTGACAGCTCCGACTTTGCCTCCAGAACTGTCCTCTCTCAGCAACTGCCTGGAGAGGAGAAATGGTACCCGGTAGCCTTTTACAGCAAATCCCTGTCTCCAGTGGAACGAAACTATGAGATCCATGACAAAGAGATGCTCGTTATCATTCGTGTGCTGGAAGAGTAGAGACACTTTCTGGAAGGAGCCCAGCATCTAGTCAAGATCTAGACAGAACACAAGAACCTGGAGTACTTCATGACAGCTAAGAAACTCAACCGTCGCTAGGCTCGTTGGTCCCTGTACTTGGCCTATTTCGACTTCAAGTTGATTCACCACCCAGGACATTCCATGGGGAAGCCAGACACGTTATCGTGGAGACTGAACCATAGCAATAGGGCCTCCAACAATAAAGACATGATCCTCCTATAACTGGAGCTCTTTGCAATCTGAGCTCTCAAAGGAGTTCAGCTGGAAGGACCAGCACAAGACATCCTTAGGGAAATTTGTCAAGGGAACCAGAAGGGCGACCAGGAAAAGCTAGTGGCAAAGGCAGCAAGAGAACTCTGGCAAGCAGCAGATAAGATGGTCCGCTCTGTGGAATGGTCAGAAGATGGAGGACTACTCTGGTTTAGAGACAAGATCTATGTTCCCTGGAACATAGACTTACAAAGACAAGTAGTCTCCCTATGTTATAACACAAAGGTTGCTGGGCACCCCAGACACTGGAAAACACTGGAATTGGTCTCTAGGAACTACTGGTGGCCATAGATGTCTAGGTACATCGGACAGTATGTCAGCACCTGTGACCTCTGCATCAGAACAAAACCAATAAGGCAGGCTCCGGTAGGCGAATTGCACCCTCTCCAGATCCTAGACTTGCGATGGGATATACTCAGTGTAGACTTTGTTGTGGAACTCCCCCTCTTCTCCAGACATGACGCAGTAATAACAGTAGTGGACTCAGTGTCAAAATGAGCACACTTCATTCCAACACACACGATGGTGACAGTGGAAGGAGCAGCCAGACTTTTCCTACATCAAGTCTGGAAGCTTCATGGCCTTCCAAAGTGCGTAATCTCGGACTGCAAACCTCAGTTTGTAGCTCATTTCACCCAAGAACTTTACCATCTGCTAGGAATAAAGTTGGCATCCTCCATAGCCTGGCATCCTCAGACCAACGAACAGATGGAACACGTCAACCAAGAGTTAGACCAGTACCTCTGGCTATTTATGAATGAACAGCAAGACGATTGGTACAACCTACTACCCATGGCGGAATTCCAGCACAACAATCATGTCCACTCCGCTACCCAATAGCCTTTGTTCCTGCTCGACACCGGACAGCTTCCTCGTATGGGCTTCAAACTCCAACAGAACCCTTCTGGTCTAGAGACAATCAATGAATTCACGGAAAGGATGAGGATGGCAATCGAAAAAGCAAAATCTGCAATCTGTAAAGCACAGAACAACATGAAAAGATACTACGACTAATGAAGAACTCCAGCTCTGGCATTCAACCCAGGTGATAAAGTCTTCTTTGACACGTCAGATATCCGGACTACACACCTCTCATAGAAACTCTCACACCAATGACTTGGCCCTTTTGTAGTGGAACAGTGGATCAGACCTATGGCCTATCGCTTAAAACTACCATACTGGATGAAGCAACTCCATCTAGTGTTCAATGTAGTGAAGCTTACTTCGGCCCCAGAAGACCCGATCATAGGACGGAGAACAGAGGACCACCCACTGCCCATAGTCATCGATGAAGAAGCAGAGTGGGAAGTAAAGAAGATACTTGACAGTCATTAGCACCAGAAAAGATTCCAGTATCTCATCAAGTGAAAAGGGTATGGTCACAAACACAATTCTTGGGAGTCTACCTCCAAAGTCTCTGCACCAGAACTGACAGCGGAGTTCCATTGCAAACACCCAGGGGCTCTAAGACACATCCGACACGTAGAGTTCGACAATATCTTTTATCCAGAGTCCATTGCTCCGAGACATAGCAATCTTGAAGAGGGGGTGAATGTAAGGGGATAGCTCTATTTTTACCCTGGAACTGCATAACGACACTCTGAAGCAACCTAAGCCTGTTCAAGTATTACTAAAGTAATACTTAAACACACTAGTATAGCTCCGATTATGCTAACCCTGACACAAGGAATGTAAACTTAATATAGAATATAGAATATCCCTTCAGGAGCCTCATCCTAATCTCTGAGGATTCTTCTGGAGGTGAGTTGTATCATAATTACAATCTGTAATATCAACTGAGGATTCTTCTAGAGTCTTGTGCCCCAGTCGCCCTTACACTTAAGGTCATAGTCAACTGCAACTTTGATAAAAATGTCTTTTGCAGCCAGTATGAGGTAGTTGTAAAGGCAACATTAATAGAGAAGAAAATATACAAGGGTGAATTAAACAGGTCAGACAAACAGAATCTCCAAGCTACTTCACAGATGTACACAAACAAGTAGACACAGGGGAGGTAAATAATAAGAGAGCTTACAAATAATAAAAATAAAATTCAGTAAAAACCTATGGAATAAAAGATGTTTTTAGTTTCCACTCACAAATGCTTTCACTAATTTGGATCTCTAAGGTATACATTCATCTCATCTCATACTATGACACTACTCTCCTAATACTAGTCTAGTAGGCTGGCTTGCCATTGATATAGCAGTTCTACTTGGATCTCCTGTTACTCTTATGTAGGATGTACTTCAACTAACCATATGACTAGAAGCTTCACTCTAAAAACACATAGTGTGTAAGGGCAACTGGAGCAGAGTATCTCTAGGAGAATCCTAAGAGTATAGGATGAGGCTCCTAGAGGGATAATCTATACTATCTATACTATTGCAGCAAGTACAGTATTATTTCACTAGTCCTACCAGTCAGGGACAGGAGTTTCAAGAGCAAGCTCAAAGTATTTAAATATTACTATGTAATATTTAATTAGTGCAAGGTCACTCTGGTGGTCACCTTTTACCATCACCATCCCCTGGGGCAAGATGACCCCTGGGGGTTGTACTCTATCCAACACCTCTCACTAATATTGTCATAACATCACCTATCCACTTTATTTCTCATTGCCCTTTGGGGCAGCACATTTGTACATTTATGTATTGGGGGCATGACTATCATAGCATGTTCCCTTTGCACCTGCTCTTTGCTGAGGCTAGAAGAAGGTACCATCTGGGGACTGAACTAATGGTTGGAGGGAATCCACTCTCAAAAAGAATCCTACAAACACTCTGTTACTAAATGACATCCATATGGAAGAGCTTCCTATAGCTTACCACAAATACACATGTTCCTCTATAAAATCCAGGTATTACCTTTGGGAAGTATATTGGGGCATGGTAGGTACAAAGATGAACTAATTCAAGCTCTCTCTCAGGGTGGGATATCTCTGAGAGAGTCACTAGTACCCTTGAAAAGAGGTTTGACCAGAGTACTCATCTTGGTGTTTGTCACCTGATCCCAATGGGATTATTCCATGATGATCAAGTTCTATGGCAGGGGCTAAAGGCTAGGGTAGGGCAGTGAATATCACAAATGGAAGGGATGAAGAAGTCTTTAGATAGATAAATGTTTTTGGAAGGTAGATATTTGGTAGTAAAAAGTCTGTCATTTAATGTAGTTTTCTTATTCTTCACTGCCTAGGCTACTAACTATATGTTGGTACTTGAGAGGCATGCTTACAACACATGCTGCAGGATCTGTTACCATATCCCTGATTGTCTCCTGCTCATTTGTATTTAGAGTAGTTGGCTTTATAATTGGTGATTTAAAAAAAAAGAGTCACTCTGGTAGCCTAAACTAGTGTGTTAGAAGTGGAAACAATAAAGTCCCCTTATATCATAGTGAGTGGTTAGACTCCTAGTCTAGACAAATACCTAAGTTCTCCTTAGAGTCAGGTATGTTAGATATGCTCTAGACAGTCCTTCAGTAATATTTAGGTGATTAATTATTTAGTAGGTCACCTGACTTGATGTGTAATCCCTGTGGACTTGAAGTTGGTACTCTATCACTTACAGTTGTCCACAGGTGATAATTAGTTGTTTATCTCTTTCAATAAAGTCACTTACAGTTGTCCACAGAGTGTTACTGAGTTGCTAGGACATCACAGTTGTCACCACTGCCCAGGTTCTAACAAGATATCCCTTAAGAGAAGTTTTGTAGAGTTCTTATAAAGTAGAAAGTGAAGATAAAGTCTTAATCACTCAAAGTAGCCTTTTAGCTTTAGAGCAATAGAGAACAAGATGATGGGGGTTCTTCTTTTTAATACCTCTCCATGCTACTAGAGTATTATATTATAATTACAAAGCAAGGATACAACAAAAGAAAAAAACATATAAATTACTAAAAGTAGCAAGAATAGAATAATGAAAAATGGACTCTGTCAATTATATGGCAATGGTGTAGTGACTGAGCCTAGATAACTTAGAAACTCTCTGTTGGGAAATTAAGCTGATGCCATGATCTAACTGAATTTTTGGGAACCTTCTGGAATTCTTATTTAGTATATAAGGTTGATATTCATTGTATATAATTATTGGTTTGCAATGGAATACATTTTATTCCAAGTCAAACTAACATGTGACTGGGTTTCTACAACACCCTTAAGTTGATAAGAAGAACTCAATAGAATCCTCATTCAATTGTTGTATACTACTTTTACACATTCTTGTATTTACTATTATTTATAAACTCTCACATATCTTTTTTTTTTCTTAAATCAACAATTTATTATGTAGAGTGTAAGGTTGCTAAACTCCAAGCCAGAATAAAGCCAACTGCTTTTTGTTCAGTAATTGACAAAGAGAACTCAATAGGGTTCCCATTAGATTTTCTACACTACTTATACAACTACTACATGGTCTGTGCACTACTTTCCCATGCCTATCATGTGACATATCATGTGACTGTGATGTGATGTGACACTTTCCTATACTCCCTTCTGTGTAGTAAGTCCAAGATAAAAGAAAAGAAAAGAAAAGAAAAGAAATATAAATAATGACTTAGCCATTTTGCCAAGTTATGACATAGAGTACTGTTATGCTGCTAGCAAATTTGTGACAGAAAGTAGCATTTGATACACATTATACCAATGAATTCCTAATTAGAATTTGCTTTAGAACCTATTATCAGTTCTTAGAATGTACCAAAGTATTATGTGAAATAGTAAACAGATAGAACTAGACCTAAAGTGTATGCAAATACCTTGGGAGACAAGTAAGATGAGCTGGTATTAGATTATAGACAAAGTTATTGAATGAGAACATTCTAGATCCATCTTGTATAGAATATACCCTAGTAGAGATGTGTCAAGGATGGAATTACAAAGGACAGAAGAGCAGAGTTATAAATAGAATTATACTCCAGAATGGAGTAGTATACTATTTTGGAGAATAGATAATACTTAGCGATGGTGTAATACTAAGAGAAGACTCCAGTGAAAAGGAAAAGATGTCAGAGTAGAGTATGACTTGATGCTTCAACTTATGTGTTGTGCTCTAGTCTCTGGTTGTGGTGTTGGTCACATATTTCGGAGTGAAGGGAAGTTGTCAAAGAAGAGGTCCTAAGGAGGTATAATAGAAAATAGAGTGGACAAAAATAGGATTAGGACCAGATGACATTAATTTATAGACTAAGGAATTACATTGTAACTACTCAGTACTTATAGGTAGTCTAGAATAGAAGGAGAATAGTCTACTATGCTATTCTACTTGTCAGCGTCTAAAGTCCGATAACCAGAATTAAGCCAACTATCTCTTTGTTTAGAGTTTAACAAAGAGAACTCAATGGAGTTCTCGCTTAATTCTCTACTACTTATACATTTTACTACTGTGGCTATGCGCTTACTCTCCCATGGTCCTCATGTGACACACTGTGATGGTGACCCTGATGTGACATACTGTGACCATCCATCACACCAATTGTGACATTGTAACAAAGTCACATGATACTTTCCCGTGCTCTATCTTGTAGTTATAAGTCCAATAAGAAAAGAAATATAAATAATGACTTAGCCATTTTGCCAAGTCATAACACTACTATTGTTAATTTTTAGGAGAATTATTAGGAGAAATAAATTACATGATTGTCAGATTTCCAGAATATAACAAGATGGTAGACTTACACTCTTGAACTAGCAGTATACCAATAACAAACTTAGATAGATATGTTGTTGATTGCAAATAAGCATTGATGGCATTAGATCAAATAAATTTAGATAAATAATATTTAAGATATGACTTAGAGATTTGAGACTGTGGCTGGAGCTTACTAATACTTGACAGATAACTAAGGAGTCCTAAATCACAAGCCAACAACAAAGAAAAGACCAATGAAAGATGAAGAAGATTCTAGAAGGAAACAGTAATGGGGACACATTATTGATGGGAAAGAGTCAAGAGAGAGATGCATAATCAGTAGGATTTTGGAAGGACTTAGGACAAGAAGAAGTCAAGAAATCCTAAAACTAGTAATAGTTTTCTTTTTATATTTTATTCCTTGAGTTTCAGAGCTTTGTAATAACTTTAATATAGTATCTAGAGCAGGATGAGAGAAAAGAGGAACCTTTTGGCACTTACCTCTATCATCACTGCCTTTGGAATCATGAAATGTGAAACTATTGAGTGTAAGAGCTTAGAGTCAGTAGGATGTCTTGAGAAGAACATAGAATATACCCAGAACTCAATCTAGAGGAATAGCAGATATAATTCAGGTAGGCTTTAGAAAGGACAGCAGACTGGGAAAGCTTGGCTAGGTGTATACTTGGATTGTATCACATCCATAAGGTTTGGTATTGGGAGTGCAGATAAGAGGGCAACTGAGTATGGAGGGTCTATGAGTGATCAACTAACTATATTTTCCAGAGAAGCTTTTGTCACAATATGTAAAGGTTGATATCTTAGGGAGGCTATGCAACAACAATCTAGAGAGACCTTATATTCCTTTCACAACAAACAACTTATATTTTACTGGAGCTACATATAATTTCTATTTTCTAGTTATTTATAACCTTTATCTTTAATTATCTCTCTCAAACCTTTAGTGTGCAATTGGGAGCTAGTACTATATCTTATTGTTTATTCTAGTGTACAATTCCTTTTTGTACCCTTTTAGCATGTAGATAGACTGCAATAGCTAAAAAAAGGCCAAGGGACTACAATCCTGTGATGCACATTATAAATGCATCTCTTATACTATCTAAGCACAAAACAAAAAAGCACAGGTATTAAGAGAAAGGAATGACTACTTGTAGAAAAAGAAAAGTAACCTAGCTTTCAATACATATACTTGCTATGCTGACTCTACTTCTACTCCATATTCCAGGCCCTGATCAAATCAACCCCCATATTGCATGCAAAATCACAGACACCATCTCTTAGTACTCTAGTTAGACCTTCTTTTGGGAAGGCACTAGTGATTTCCACTACAAGCCAAAGCTCTATATGAAAGGGCCAAGGATAGTTTATGCTATCCTAGTTTCTTTTGGTGTTATATGATGAAAAAATAACAATTTAATAATAATAATTTCTCTTATATATTATATTATTACTAAATTTTGCTCCTAAACTCCTGTTGTCTACTCCTATAAGATCATGATGTAGACTAGTTACTTGTACTCCTCCTATTCTGGACTTAGTATAAGTACTCCATTAGTTATAGCCTAGTTGCTTAGTTCGTAGATTACAGTCTTTAATGTCTTTAATATCTTCTATCCTTACTTCTATTAATCTATACTACTCTTCTCCTGAACTCCTGGCAACAATTCAGCCCTCCTAAAATATGCAACTACATATGTGACAGAAGATTAAGGTACAGTGCACGAGCTGAGGCCAAGGTTGTTCTCCACCTTTGTTGTCAACCCCCTTCCACTCTAGAGTAATTCCACTCCCACTCTGCACATTTCTGACATTTGGTTGGCTTACCTCAGATTGTCTTTCTAATAAGATATAGATAGGGAGCAAGATGTCTTACTTATGAGTGAGTACTAGGACTTTTCCTTATAGGTCACAGAGAGCTGGGTACACTCAAGTAGCTGTTAACTATTGGTTGTCTTAATACATGACTTCAGAATGACCTATAAGGAAGAGGGCCAGAGGCTAAGGGTGTCATAAACTATCTAGAGCTTAGTGTTCCCCTCCTAGTCCACTCCATTTGCAGAAGCAACTACTTGAAGTTCCTTTCTGTGAACTAAGAGGTCTATAACTTAACAAGTCTTCACCAGGTCAAAGGTACTGAACATGTGGCACAGTACTCACACATCTAGCATAAGATAGAAAAAGAGGCTACCTTGAAGAATAAACAGAGATAAATGTTAGAAGGTGAATGATAACAATATTAGTGTAAGAGGTTTGGTAGTATAGTAGTCCCTCTAATAGCCATCATGGCCAGAAGGGAGGAGATAGTGGTGGTTAAAGGAAAAGAATAGATATAGTGATAGAAGGTCCTCAATATTTGCACCCTCACATATCTTTTCATTTAACTCTCCTATATGTTTAATCTTTTAGAAAATAAAATTAAAATAAATATTGACTTAGCTATTTTGCCAAGTTATAACAAATGACTCTCTATTTTCCTGGTTCTTCTTTTAGTACTTGTCTCTAGTTGATGTGGTTACTCTTAAGTCTTTTGAGAGTTTGCAAAGAACAGAGCTAAACACAGGTCTGACTGCTCTTGAGTATATTATCTTTTTCTATCTCCTTTGATCAACTTCTCTACTCTTACTTCTACTCTTTCTATCTTGTTCTTCTTTATCTGTATCTGTATTCTTTACTTCTAACTTTCTTTTCTATATGTCATTGGTGTTCTCTCACAAGGTCTTTTCTTTTAATTCTATTTTTAGTTGGCCATCAGAAATAATAAACCCAATCTGATGGTTCTCTTATAAAGGTTAGCAGTTGCTAAGATATGATATTATGATCTAGCTAAGAATCTTCTAGAATATTTTTTTTCTCAGTATATAAGGTTGATAATTTGGTATTTGTACTCACTGGTTTGTAATAGAATATACTATTCCAAGACAAACTAATTTGCAACTCCATTTTCACAGTACAAGTTTCCTAAGGTTCTGTTTATTTTTCTTAATTGGTTATCTGGTATGACAATGTTAAGCAAATAACCATAGGTTATACTAATAAACAAAGTAAATAGTTCTAGAAGCTAGGTTCATATTCAAGTAAAGATAGATCTACTAATATAGGCTCTTATATATACTACTGGATATCATGACTTGGCAAAATATCTAAGTCAATATTTATTTTTCTTTTCTTTTTATTTTTATTTATTTTTATTTTTATTTCTTTTAATTTCTAAAGATTGGTCATGTGGCTTAGATGCATTTTTAACTACCATTATCTCCCCTCTTGAGGCCATGATGGCTCCTGAGAGGACCCTTATTCTACTAAACCTCTACCACTAATATCTGTTGAAATACAAATGGGAAGGGTTACAAATGGATGATGAGTATCAAGTAACTACACTATCTATATACTTGTGTCTCTATCATGTAACATACCTACCAACAATATATAATGTGATTGATCTTATCAGTTGCATCATGCAAGCTTGCATGAGATCCTAATTCCAACAATATTATCATGATTTCACCTTTTATCTTTATGTCTACTTTGTTTGTTTATTCATATCTGACTCATGATCATCATGACATATATTGGACGCATTGTACTAGTTGAGGCTTTTGTTAGTAGAGCTTTTCTTGCTTTAGTCTCCTAAAGAGCAGCATCTGAAATACAGATGGTAGTTCAAAAGGATTATGCCAAGTTAATACTGCTGTCTAGATAGTTTTGTAGTCCCCTAATCAAAAAACCCAATAGTAAAGCCCCAATGCTCAAAACATAGGTGGGCTGTCTTTGCTTCACCTTACTATTACAGGAAATCATATAGGTTAGGCTTTGATAAAGAATGGAGAATATGTGTTAGGAAACCACTCAGAGGCAATCACCCTTAAGCTAATAGATAGTCCTGGAAGCTAGTTTGAGATTCAAGTAAAGTGCATCTATAACACATAGCTAGTATATATATCTACACTAGATGATCACATAGACAGTCACATGTACATGGATCAGTAATCACAACTGTCCTTAAATAGATTAGAAGGCATCATACTGCATGACACAGACAAAAGAAGCTAGGAATGGTAGGAACACGATATGAACTGATATAAAACCTCTAGTAAATATGGGCTCATCAGACTTACTAAGCAATATCCTAGATGTCCTCTTACAATATGCCATTGATAGAATGAACTAATATAAACCTTTCTCATAGAGCTTTGGCTTATTGAGAAGTCACCAGTATCTACCTAAAAAGGGGTCTGACTGGAGTACCTGTTTCAGTGTTTATTTACAAGTATTATGTGCAAGAAGAGTTAGTCTGGTCACAAGGTATAGGGGGCTAGGAAGAGGATCAAGATGTTGGCAGAAGTATATTTTGAACACTGGTATCTGTTATTTAGTGTATAATTAATTTCTCTACTTAGGCTACTAACTACAGTTGGGGTCTGGGAGGCCTACTTACAATATGTGCTAGGGATATGTAGCTATCTTTTACATAGTGCTGCTATGACTTGCTTATGTGCTCTGTGTAATAAATTGATGATTTTTTAAAAAAAAAAAAAACTTAGATGAAAAGGAGCACATAGGACTTTGTAAATAGTAGTAAATACCAAAATGGGTATAAATAGTATGCAGCAATTAAATAAGGACTTTGTTGAGTTTTTCTTGCCAACTCAAATAAAAAGGGTGATTAAGTCATCTTAGGCTAAGTCACTATACTGGAGATAGTCTATATGCAATTACATGAGCATTGACTATAACAATACAAAATGTTCTATTATAGTTATAGACAATTGCTCAAGTACAAAATAAATAAAGAGAAAATAAAGAAAAGTAGATATACAATAAGAGATCTAGATTCTAAATAAAGATAGATCTGTTAGTATGTAGTGACTTAGCCTAAGATGACTTAATCATACTCCAAGTCTGAGTTGACAAGGAGAACTCAATAGAGTTCTTGTTCAATTTCAGTATTCTACTTATACAACTACTATATGGTCTGTGCACTATTTTCCTATGCCTATCATGTGACATCACTGTGTGATATCACTATGTGATACTCTGATATATGACATTGTCATATGATACTTTCCTGTACTCTTTCTTTGTATAGTAAGTTTAAATAAAAAAAGAAAAGAAAGAAAAAGAAAATAATAACTTAGCCATTTGCCAAGTCTGATATAGTACTTACTAAACATGGTCCTAGGATATTCCCTTACAGTAGTTTTTTCTGATTAGAAATTTACTGAAGTATAGTGCTTTTTGTCAAATACATATTCAAGACTGAGTAAATGATCAAAAGTATATTAATAGTAGCCACAAATTGGAGCAGTAAAGTAAAAGATACTTATGATTAGTAGAACCAAAAGTATAATAGAAGGATATAACTATAGAGTAATATACTAAGTTCAATTATAAAAAGCATATGGGAAGAACTTCAGAAGAATTTAAAGAAAAGAAAAGAATTTTTTCTTACCCATAGCAATAAGGAGAACAAAAATGTACATGGACTTTTATCTCTTTTCCTAAACTGAGTATGAGTACTGTATAATTGTATTGTAGTTCCTCAGTTTGTAGATTAAAGTTCATAAACTACAATACAATCCTATAGAAGTAAATGAAAAGGAGTATAAACTAGGAGAAATATTTATTAAATAAAAATAAAAATAAAAATAATACTGGAGTCTAGTATAAAGGATAATTGTGTATCCTAT
>Ga0154007_1000023_pt1 | contig 16771 bp, 15 predicted proteins | sample TSNC091MetaG_FD_104676 | JGI IMG/M metagenome (GOLD analysis project Ga0154007, IMG submission 104676) | Attine ant fungus gardens microbial communities from North Carolina, USA - TSNC091 MetaG | ecosystem: Host-associated > Fungi > Mycelium > Unclassified | place: USA: Connecticut, Klassen Lab... | reverse complement strand
GTGTGAATATCTGTCAGGTACCATGAGAACGGTGCCTTGACGATCTAGTAGTATAAATACTAGTCTGCTGTTGTAGATATACTTCAGTTGAATATCACCTTAGCTTCTGGGACTACTCAATAAGCTTACTGGGCCTTCGCTTGTGTGTGAAGTGCGCCCTAACAATGATCTCCTAGAAACTTGCAGAAGGAGCCCATCGAGCCTTGGAAACACGGAAAAGACTTTTCATCTTACCTAACTGTGTCAAAGGATTTGAATCTGTGTTTGCAAAGGAAGACTTCAACATCTTTCCAGAGCACAGGCAGTAGGACCATGCTATCAAGCTTATTCTGGGTTCAGAGCCTAAGTCGTTGAAGATTTACTCTCTATCTTCAGTGGAATAAAAGGAGTTGGACTTCTTCTTGGAGGAAAATCTGTACCAGACGAATTTACCCTTTCAAATCTCCTATGGTAGCTCCAGTGTTTTTTATCAAGAAGAAGGATAGCTTGCTCCAATTGGTTCAGAACTACCAGGCTGTCATATTCCAGAAATATGATAATTATATAATTTATTTCTCCTAATTATTCTCCTAAAATTAATAATAGTAGGATAGCATAGTAGACTACTCTCCTCCTATTCCAGACTTCTTATAAGTACTGAGTAGTTACAGTGTAATTCCTCAGTCTGTAAATTAACATCAATTAGTCCTAATCGTATCTTATCCTTTCTGACTCCTCCACTTGACCGCTTAGGACCTCTGTCTCGACGACTTCCATTACTCTGAAATACACGACCAATCTCACAACTGGAGACCGGGGCATAACACATAAGTTGAAGCCAAGGTCGTTCAACAAGTCATTCTCTGCTCTGGCGTCCTTGATAGTCCACCAGAGCCTTCTTTCTGGTTTTGCAATCACTGTTAAGTACTATCTATTCTCCAAGATAGTTTAGTACATCATTCCAGAGTATAACTCTATTATTACTCTATTCCTCCACACTCTGTCTGTCCATCCTTGACAGAATTTACAGACTCACACCGGTTCTTGTTGTGTTTTAATTCTGGTGTCTCGCTAGTCTGTAGCTCCCTCTTCCGGGAGTAATTCCATCTCTCTTGCTGACCAAACTATCAGTCGCTTTACTTCAGGCCTCCCAAGGAGGTCTAGATATCTTCAATCGGGGACTCCTCGCACTCCGGTATGCCCCCACTCATCTCCACCTCTAGTGGAACCTTTGGAATTCTATGGAGTGGACTCCACCACTATCTCTCATATCAATGACAACCCGGACTGGGTCGACGCTCCTATTCCTGTTCCTACTCCTATGTTCCAAACTCCACCTGTCACTGACCGTAATCCCATTCACAACCAGCTAACTGAGGCTCTCTGACAATCATCGGAAAACCTTAACAGAGGATCAGCACCAAAGCCCCACCAATTGAAGACCTGTATTCTGGACACCTTTGACAGTTCTGACCCTCACAAGCTCAATCACTTCCTATTCCAATGCCAACTCTTTTTCTGTACCAACCCTTCGCAATTTTCCACCGATGAAGAGAAAATCAATTTTGTGATGACCTATCTCTCTGGTATAGCGCAAGATTGGTTTGAAGTTGCACTACAACAGGAAGACCTCAGCTACACACAACTCTGGCTTTTCACTTGGCATCTCTTTATGGAAGAGCTCCGAGTGCATTTCAGACTCTTGGACCTAGTAGGGGATGCTACCAATCTCATCGATAACCTCCGTATGAAGCCAAGGGATAAAATTTCCACTTACAATATGGAATTCATGTGGTACACAGCACAGTTGAACTGGGGTGATACAGTTCTATGCCATTGCTTTTACCAAGGACTGCCAAATCGTCTTCAGGACCTGATAGCAAACAGGGAACAGGGAAAACCCATCTCCTTCTATGCCATGTATCAACTGGCAATCACCTTTGACAGTTGCTACTGGGAACGAAATCGCGAACGAGATCGTTTCTGTAATACAGAGAAGGAGGCAGCAGATAGTTACCACCGAAAACAGGGTAGAATGGCTCAGTACTCCGCCTCCTCACAAAGCTCTGCTCTGTCTTGTCTCCAGTCATCTACTACTCTGCCACAAACCACGCCATCCCGGAGTTCCCTAAAACCCTCTAGACAACCATCCTCCATTGTTAAGTCACCATCCCTGTCCACTCCACGTATTGACCTCTCCGACAAACTAGGCAGAGACGGTAAATTGAACAGCAATGAGCATAAGCGCCATATCAACAATAACCTCTGCCTATACTGCAGATCGAAGAACCACAAGGTAGATGGATGCCCTAGGAAACAACTGGTGAGAGCATGATTAACTACTCTGGAAGAACAAGAGACTCCGCTCTCTAAGAACCCCTCGGAAAACTAGAGTGTAGCTCCCAAGACTTAGCATAAACTGGGAGTCGCATTGAACTCATTTGTGCAACTACGAGTCCAATACGTCTTAATGCATCCACTCTTTCCAATCCAAATTCTCTTTGTATACCCCTTGTCTTTCCTCTGGTGTGTGCTCCAGACCATCTCCAGTCTATACCCATCTGAACGCTGGTAGACTCCAGATCTACATATTGTTTTTTGGACTCTACTTTTGCTCATGGACATTCTCTTTCTACTACTCCTACTCCGTCTGTGGAACTACACCTGTTTGATGGAACCTCAAATAATATTATTTCTGATATAATATTGTTGCCTGTAAAATTCCCCTCTGGTGAATACATGACTCTTGACTTTTACGTCACTCTGCTTGATTCTTGTTGTTCTCTGGTATTAGGTTACTCTTGGCTTACCCACTACAATCCGTTGATTGACTGGGTTTCTGGGTCAATATCCTTTCGACCACCATCTTTACTCCAAAGTCCAGCTTCTGTTCCTCCTGTTGAAACCTTGGTAAATCCTCCGTTCTCTCCAGCAGAAAACCCTCTGCAGTTCACCCCATCTGAGACATCTCCGTCTAACCCCAAGCGACCTCATATCGTGATTATCAGTGCGCCAGCCCTACTCTAGGCCTCGCGGCTATCAGGCTTGAAAATATTTGCTCTCCAATTCAGTTCTACAGTACAGGCCAAATTCACTACCATATTCGAAAAAATTGACCTCTCCTCTATTCCAGAGGAATATCATAAGTACGCAGATATTTTTAGCAAGTCCAAAGCAGAAACACTCGCTCCCCACCATCCTTATGACCTCCAAATTGATCTGGAGAAAGATTCCCATCCTTTAGTAGGAACCATCTACTCTTTGTCCAAATTTGAATAGGAAACATTAAAGAAGTTCATTGACAAAAACCTGACCAATAGATTCATCTGTTCGACATTGTCATCTTACGGAGCGCTGGTCCTGTTCGTAAAGAAGAAAAATGGGTCTCTCTAGCTCTGTGTAGATTTCTGCAGACTCAACAGAATCACGAAAAAAGATTGATACCCACTTCCCCTCATCTCTAACCTCCTAGATTCTCCCCACAAGGCTCGTATTTACACCAAAATCGACCTTCGATATGCATACCATTTGGTCTGCATTGCCGAAGGAGATGAATGGAAAACCACCTTCTGTACTTGTTATGAAGCCTTCGAATGGTCAGTAATGTCATTTGGACTAACTAACGCTCCAGTTGCCTTCCAACGCTTCATGAATGATGTGTTCTCTGACCTCCTGGATGTGTGCATAGTGGTCTACTTGAATGACATCCTAATCTACTCCAACAATATCACGCAACACTGGAGCCACATCAAAGAAGTGCTGAAACGACTCCGAAAAGCGGGATTGTACACAGAAGCAGAAAAATACGAGTTCCATTCAGATTCTGTTGAATATCTAGGCTATGTTCTATCTCCAGCTGGTTTGACCATGTCCAACACTAAAGTGAAAACCATTCAGGAGTGGCCGAAACCAAAGAAAGTAAAGGATATTCAGTCCTTCTTAGGTTTCGCCAACTTCTATAAATGTTTCATTTTCAATTATTCAGACATAGTCATTCCACTCACTTGTCTCACTAGAAAGAACAGTCCGTGGAACTTTGATGACGATTGTAGGATAGCATTCAATACCCTGAAACAAGTCTTCACCTCCGCTCCTATCCTTACGCATTAGATTCTGGACGCGCAACTCATCGTGGAAACCGATGCCTCAGACTATGCTCTTGCTGCTATTCTCTCCATTATAACTAAAGATAATGAGATCCACCCCATAGCCTTCCACTCCAGGATATTCTCTGCTCCGGAACTCAACTACGACATCTATGACAAAGAATTACTTGTAATATTTGAAGCCTTCAAAATCTGGCGACACTATTTAGAGGGGTCCGCTTTACCGATTGACGTTGTAACGGACCACAAGAACTTGGAATATTTCTCAACAACCAAGATTCTAATATACTGACAAGCAAGGTGGTTGGAGTACCTCTCTCAATTCAACCTCATAATTTGCTTCTGCCCTGGATGTTTTGGCACCAAACTGGATGTACTCACTAGATAATGAGATGTCTACCCAAAGGAGAGAGATAATAGCTATGCTTCAGTAAACTCTTATAACTTTCGTCCAGTTTTTACTTATGAACAAATCGCAGTATCTCTCCGAGCAACCATTCTTACCACTCCAACACTTCGTGCAGTCACGATATTGGATCAAAACCAACTCTACTCCAATATTCTAGCAACACTCCCCTTCGACTCCTCCATCTCCGACCATTTACTCCATCTGGAAGAACATTGGTCGAAAGATGGTACAGGGTTTCTCAGACTCGACAACAGAATGTATGTTCCAGATAATGCCAACTTATGCCTCCGAGTTCTCTAGTATCATCACGACCATGTCCTAGCAGAACACCTGGGCCAAAACAAAACACTGGAACTCATACAGAGACATTATACCTGGCCAAACATCTGCGACGACATATAGAAATTCTGTAAGTCTTGCATTACCTGTATGAGATCCAAACCACAGCGTCACAGACCATACGGATCCCTCCAACAACTTCCTATCCCAGAACGCCCATAAAATTCAATTTCTATAAACTTCATAGAGAAACTTCCTTCCTCCTCCAGTTTTGATACCATCCTCGTTATAGTAGATCGCCTATCAAAACAAGCCATATTCATCCCCACTCAAGACACCATTACTTCAGCGGAACTAGCATGCCTTTTCGTTATCCATGTTTTTTTAAAGCATGAAGTTCTATCTTATGTTACGTCTGACCGTGGCTCAGAATTTGTCTCTCACTTCTTCCGTTCCCTAGGTACCACCCTAGATATGAGGCTTCACTTTACCAGTAGATACCACCTGGAAGCAAATGGTCAAGCAGAATAGACCAACCAGACATTGGAACAGTATCTCCACATATATTGCAATTACCAACAGGACAACTAGTCTGAACTGTTACCCCTAGTGGAATTTGCTTACAACAATGCCCCTAGTGCTACCACTGGTGTCTCCCCATTCTTCGCCAACAAAGGATATCATCCTAACCTCAGTGTGTACCCAGAACGAGATATAACTTCTTCCTATGCCCATAACTTTGTACTTAACCTTGACGAATTACAAGACACGCTCAAAGAAGAAATAGCCAAAGCCCAAAGACGATACCAACCCTCCACTGACTTTCGTCAACAACAACCACCAGACTTCCAAGTTGAACAATTAGTATTCGTTAGATCGCAGTACTTCCGGACGACTCGCCCATCAGAAACTCTCCAAAAAGTACCTCGGACCATACGAGATAATTGCCCAGCCCAGTCCGCAATCCTTCATACTCTGCCTTCTGGATACCATGAAGACCACCCATCCTGTATTCCATATCTCTATGCTCAAACCAGCCACACCCAACACCTTCCAGTAGCGCTCCGAACCTCTGCCAGCACCAGTAATCATCGACAGAGAACCAGAATATGAAATCTCCAAGATAGTCGACTCCAAGATTGATTGCTGGAGGGTATGTAAACTGCTCTATAAATGTAAGGGGACATCTAGGGTTGTACTTAGTGAGTTCTGAGGGTCTGTTCTATTAATAGTCTAGTGACAGATCATGTATCACACTCCCATTGTTCCTGACTTCTCCTGTCTGTGTCATGCAGTGCAATGCCTATTATTAGTTATTCTAGAACATTCTGTGATTATAGATTGGTTGCCATGGTGCTGTATGCCTGACTATCTAGTGTAGTATATATACTAGTAAGTGTGTGTAGATATATCCCCACTTGAATCTCAAACTAGCTTCCGAGACTATCTACTAGCTTAAGGAGTGATCATCTACTGAGTGGTCCTCTTACAGAGATCGCCTACTGAGTGGTCCTCTTACAATAAAGTTATATGGCTGGGATACGAAGATACCGACAACGACTCCAAATGGTTACCAGCAACAGAACTGGAACACGCCAAAGAGTTACTGAATGATTTTCATCTCAAGTATCCATCTAAACCGGGACTATTACGACCCTGAATTACCTCCATCCCATTTCCTTAACTCTGTTTCTCTGTATTCACTCTGCTTCAAAAAAAAAAAAAAAAAAAAATTATCCTTGAGTATTTGTACACACTCCGGAGTGCAGTTTCATTTGCACTAACTTGCTTACTTGTATTCCGCTCCGCAGTTCCCGTTGCAATCTGATACTTGTATTCAAAAGCAGTCTCCATTGCAAAACTTGGGTACTTGTATTTCTCTGCAGTTTCCCTTGTGATCGTCGATTACTTGTATTCTTGCTTCATCATATATTATTACTCACATCCATTTTCAGCCACAGGGAGAATAATATTTATCAAACAAAAAAAAAAAGTTACAAGTTTTCCATTCCAACAGAGTACACGACCGGAGAAAAGTTACCAACACCTTCTTCCATGCCCTCCATTCCGTTCTCCTCTTCCTGTCCTCTAGTTTCTTCCTCCTCTTCCACTCTATTTACTCTTTCTTTCTTCTGTTTTCCCTTTTCTTTACTCCCCTGTACCCACATTGATTCTCCCTCGAACTCCGGCTATAAATTTCATTCCTCGTTAGAGTCTTCGTTCTCCATGCCAGCAAGTTTCTCTAAAGCTACCACAATCCTCCAGATGTCCTTCCTCATACCACTCAACTCACTCAGGCCATTTAACTTTCTCAAAATCTCTGCCTTCCACTCCACATCCATCTGTTGTTTTACTTTCCTCACATTGGACCTCCTAGCCATTTCTGCCTTGGCTTTCGCTCGTGCCCTGTCTGCATCAAAAGGCTTATAGACAGCCTTGGCCTCGGCGCAGGGAGCGCAGGAAGTTGCGTGACTACAAAAAGAAATTGACAGAAAAGGGAAACAATTCAAACAATACTTATGGCAAGGTTTAGGGAATACACAAGATTCCGAAGTTCATGCACCTCTCATACGAACTTCCCCCACCAACGACTGACATCCCCATTTCTCTTGTCAACTCTTCGCGTCATTGGGGAGCCTCCAGAGTTTTTTATGGCAGGTATCGAACACGTTGCTTCTTGGTCAGAGGCAGAAGGTCAATGAGGTTCATCTCCTTGTTGGAAGGAAGAGATGAGGGTGGCAGAAAGGTCTTCATCCAATTCTTGTGCCATTGTTGTTCTACGGCAGCGATGCGGTCCACCTCTAAATGTTTGGCCAAATTTCTCTGGTGATCTTCTTCTCTCCGTCTTGTCTCCTCCTCTTCCTGTTTTTTTCACGCCTCTTCCTCCAGTTTTTTCTGCTCTGCCATTTTCGCCTTTTTGCAGGCTTGGCACTCAAGGCATTCCTTTTCTTTCTGCTGTCGAAGCAGGGTTTTTGCCTCAGCACATCTTCTTGCCAACTCAGTCCCGTAAGACTCGTCATCGGAGTCAGAGAGGTTAGCAATCAAGGTAGAATTAAAGGACATGGTAGTAGAATTTCAGGATTAAAAGTCCGCAATGAAAAAATTTTAAAACCAAAGTCAGATGATAATTAAATTACTTATGCATAGAAGCTTCAAGGGCTTAGCCTTAAAGGGGGGGGTACTATCATATTCTAGAAATATGATAATTATATAATTTATTTCTCCTAATTATTCTCCTAAAATTAATAATAGTAAGATAGCGTAGTAGACTACTTTCCTCCTATTCCGGACTTCCTATAAGTACTGAGTGGTTACAGTGTAATTCCTCAGTCTGTAAATTAACGTCAATTAGTCCTAATCGTATCTTATCCTCTCTGACTCCTCCACTTGATCGCTTAAGACCTCTGTCTTGACGGCTTCCACTACTCTGAAATACGTAACCAACCTCATGACTGGAGACTGGGGCGCAACACATAAGTTGAAGCCAAGGTCGTTCAACAAGTCGTTCTCTGCTCCGATGTCCTTGATAGTCCGCCAGAGCCTTCTTTCTGATTTTGCGATCACTATTAAGTACTGTCTATTCTCTGAGATAGTTTAGTACATCATTCCGAAGTATAACTCTATTATTACTCCATTCCTCCACACTCCGTCTGTCTGTCCTTGACACAGGCACTCAATTCTATAATGGTCAAGAACAAATACCCCCTCCCACTGATCTCCAAACTTATATCCCAACTCTGCTAAAAGAGTGCAAAAGGGAATTGCATACTGGGATAAACAAAATAATGATGTGCTAGCTCCCAATTGCATACTAAAGGTCCAAGGGGAGATTATCAAAGTTAAAGGTTTATAAATAGTTAGAGAAATAAGAATTATATGCAGTTCTAGTAAAATATATATTGGTGGTTATGAAAGGATCGTAAGATCTCTCTAAATCATTGTTACATAGCCTTCCTAAGGTATCAACCTTCACATACCATAACAAAAGCTCCTCTGGAAAATACAGTTAGTTGATCACTCATGGACCCTCCACACTCAGTTGCCTCCTTGTCTGCACTCCCAACACCGAACCTTACAGGTGTGATGCAATCCAAGTGTGCACCTAGTCAAGCTTTTCCAGCCTGCTGTCCTCTCTAAAGCCTGTCCGAGTTGCATTTACATCTTCTCTCTAGATTGAGTTCTGGGTATATTCTGTGTTTTTCCCAAGACATCCCACTAGTCCTAGTCTTCTTACTCTCAATAGATCCACATTCACAATTCCAGAGGCAGTGTAGATGGAGGTGGGAGTCAAGAGGTTTTTCTCCAATCCAACTGCACTCTGGATACTATATTAAAATATTACAAAGCCCTAAACTCAAGAAATAAAATATAAAAGGGAAACTATTACTACTTTTAGGATTTGTAAGGGGATCACTTGGCGGCACCCAGAACACACTCGACTATAGTAGAGGAGGCATCTTAAGTTAGACCATGAATAGCCTAGGAGATCAAACTATTGTTGAGGTAAGGTATTCTACCATACATCACTAGCTACTTATACTAGACTAGCCTGGTCTGTGCGCCAGTCACTATGGACACAGATATCAGGACAATAATAACTACACTACCAGATATAGCTATGTAGTACTGTGATGGAGACCTGAACTAGAGGGAAGAGAACTATAGACCGTGAACTCTAAGGATCCATGGGAGCACTAGCTGATGCGAACCCTACCAGGTTATCTAAGCAATCTTAGGGTTGTCCCCTTACAAAAGGCTAGGAAAACTAGTGTTAAGACCACAGTCTAGACTGGCTGCTTTACCAAGCTAGCTGTTTCTACATCCCAAACCCAAATAGCTTTAAGAAATGTAAAAGCTCATAGTATTTTCTAAAAAGGATTGCTAATTGAGAACAAACTAAGAGATAATTATAGGGATTTTAGTATATATACTTGTGTGACTAATTACCTAATTAATTGTATCCCATCAAACTCTTAGTACAGTATGTGAGTACTAAGATCTGGACTAGTAGTGTTATATTATAATAGTATCTTCTCTCTAAGACTATACCCTTGTGGCCTTTGGACTATATAGTTATTAGACTTTGGTATGATACTGTCATACTAGACAGCTATTTAGGCAAGATAAGTGGTATTTTTTACATAATAACCATAATAAACAGTTTAAGAGATAAGTTGAACTCCCCAGAAGATAACTACTAGATATTTAGTTGTGAACTTGAGCATACTACTTAAGTAGCAGAATAGTAGCTATGACCACCACTACAGAGATCTCATAGAAATTTGCTCAGATATTTTATAGCAGATCTATAATAGAACTTTTCTCTAGAGTACCCTCAAGGATAAAAAGAACTTTTAAAGGCTTATCTCTACAAGAATAATGTTACATCTTGACAGACTACTACCTATCTATATAACTAGGTTACTATTGGATCAGAACCCATTGCTCTAATAACTAATTATAGTAAGACTGGCAAGACAAAGCATACTTAAGGGTGTTATGACTTGACAAAATAGCTAAGTTATTATTTATATTTCTTTTTTTTTGGACTTACTATACAAAAAGAAGTATGAAAAAGTATTATATCATAAGTGTCATAGTATCACAGTTATATGAATAGGATGTCATAGTATTATATCACATGACTAAGTCACATAAGGAGTGTGGGAAAATAGTACACAGACTATATAGTAGTTGTATAAGTAATGTACAAGAAATAAATAAGAACTCTATTAAGTTTTTTTTATCAACTTAGACTTAGTGTCATGTTGTTACACCGCAAGTGAATTTTCTATGAAAGATAACATTTGATACATGTTATACCAATGGAATCTCAATTAGAATTCACTCTAAAACCCTTTCTATATCCTCAGAATGTAATACTATATGATAAGTACATTGAGCAGGTGATAATCGACCTAGAGCTTATATTGAGACCTCGAGAAGCAATTAAGATGAACTGGTATCAGGTTACTAAGAGAGTTACTAAGGGACTATGCTCTAGATCCACTCTTGAATAGACCAACTTAAAAAAATAGTAAACTTGAACTCTAGAACCAGTACTACTCAGGTGAAGAACTTAGACTGATAGATTTTGTGCTTGTAAATAAGCATTGATGGCATCAGATCAGTTATACTTAGATAAATGACCTCTAGGATGTGACTTGGAGATACTAGATATTTATTAAGACTTGTTAACTGCTTAACAGGTAATCAATGAAGTTTGCATTACAAAGCAGTATCAAGAGCATAATAGGGAAAGACAGAAGAACATTCTAGAAGAAAGCGGTAATGAAGATATGTCATCTTTAATAGAAAGGACTTGGTAAGAGAACACATCATCATAAAGAAAGGAGAGGGCTGTGAGAGTGACTGGAGTGGAGTATTCCAGAAGATTCCTTAGTTAAATTATACTATAGAATATGTTACAACTTACCTTCAGGAGATTCCTTAGAGAATTAGATGAGGCTCCTGGAAAGAATAATCTACAATATATATACTAAAATGTTCTTGCATTCTATTTTTTAGTAACCAGGGGCTGCACAATGAAATTGTGTTGGGAGGCAATGGGAGGTGCTTTGGGATCATGTGTGAGGGGTCCTCTTACAGAGGCCGTGTTAAGACTCTAAATCTCACAGTTGAATATGTGTTTTAACTTGAAGCTTATATCTAACACTTGATATCTTCACACTCCTTGTTAGAGGATCCAGTTAAGGTTTTCAGTAAAGTTATATTGGAGGAGAGATATCAACGAGACTTTGAGTAGCACTCTTGAGATTGTCCAAAAACAAGTAAGAGTACTGATCCCTTAGAGTAGAGGAATACAGAAAGGAATACAGAAAAAGAGAACTTGCCGTTCTTTTCTCTTTCTGGGCTGTATTTATCCTAACTAAGTATTGTGACTATGTTACAATGTAGTAACACTACTTGTAACTAAGGGTGACTAGTTAAGTGACAAATTAGTGACAGAAGCGATAAGAGTAACAAGTCAAGTCAGTATCTAATAATGGATTAGTCTGGTATTGTTCTATTTAGCACAAGTCCAAAGATAGAGAAGGGAAAATAGTCTGAGGTTTTTTTGAAGAGTCCTGTCCATACCATGAGTCCATTGTCTCCTAGGATGTTTAGACATTTTATGCATTACTATATAGTAATATCCTTATTCTGTACCATCAATGTTTCTTCTTGCATTGCTATCATTTCATCCACTAGCCATTTATTATCAGACCAAGGCTGATAATAACTGTAGTCCCATTTGATGTTCATAACAGGCTGTATTATCAGTAGGATTTTGGGAGGCCTTAGGACAGAAAAGAGACAATAAAATCCTGTAAGAGGACAATCCTGAGATCGCTTAGATAACCTGGTAGGGTTTGCATCAGCTAGTGTTCTCATAGATCCTCAGAGTCTGTGGTCTATAGTTCTCTTCCCTCTAGTTCGGGTCTCCATCATAGTACTATATAGCTATATCTGGTAGTGTAGTTATTATTGTCCTGATGTCTGTGTTCATAGTGACTGGCGCACAGACTAGGCTAGTTGTTAGGGGTCAATTCCAGCACTAAGGCGAAGACCTCTTAAGCTAATGGGTAGATCCTGAAGCTAAGGTGATATTCAACTAAGGTATATCTACGACAGAAGACTAGTATTTATACTACTAGATCGTCAAGGCACCATTCTCATGGTACCTGACAGATATTCACACTATGTCCAATAATAGATTTAGAGGAATCACACAATATGACATAGAAGGGAAAGTAGGGAAGACATGGGAACATGATCGAAGAGATGGCGGCTCTTAGGTGGGAACCTACTCACGTCACTAAGCACTGCCCTAGGGTAGTCCCCTTATACTAGTCTAGTATAAGTAGCTAGTGATGTACCTTACCTCAACAATAGTTTGACCTCCTGGGCTATTCATAGTCTAACTTAAGATGCCTCCTCTACTATAGTCGAGCATGTTCTGGGCACCACCAAATAAGTCCCTTACACCTTTGCTTATAATCAGATACCTTCTCAAGCTTTTTAATAATTTGTTCCTTCTATCACAAATAATCACTTACTGATTTGTGATTATTGGATTTGAACTAAAACAGTACTTAAGAGCAAAGTTTAGACAATTTGTTTAGTCTAAGGTTTAATCCTCAGACAAGAAGTCCTTAAATACAAAATTGTAATAGTCTGTATACTAGAACAGACTATTATATGCTACTACCTATTGTTCTACATATGGTAGTGCCTAGAAATAGCAATAACTTAACCTTATTGGGGCTATTTTTTGTTTTATTCAAAGATAAATAAGTATTAATAGATAATTAATTAAGTCTATGTACAAATATTAATGTTAGGGAACCACTCAGAGGCAATAACTCTTAAGCTAATAGATAGTCTTAGAAACTAGTTTAAGATTTAAGTGAAGTACATTTATGACACTTTGCTAGTATATATAATCTATACTAGACGATCCCATAGGCAGTTACATGTACATAAATCAGTAATCACAATTGTCCTTAATTAAATTAAAAGGTATTGCACTATATGACATAGATAGGAGAAGCAAGGAATAGTAGAAACATAATACAAATAAATATAAAACTCTTAGTAGATATAAGTTTACTAGACTTACTAAGCAATATCCTAGATGATGTTCTCTTATAATTGAGGACTTTATATTTCTGTTAATATTAATTACCTTGAGGTTGTTCTGAAATTATTCTGAGCATCATAAAAGGGGCTTTAGCTAACTCTAAAAGTAAGGTATCAATTGTAGTGGTTTTTAAAATACTAGCAAATTAATATATAGTACTATAAAGATTATTTATTGATTGCCTTGAGATATGTTTGTATCACAAAAAGTCACTTACTAATTTGTGATGAGTGATTTAATACTTGAATAGTTCAAAAAAGCGAAGTTTAGACAATAACAAAAGATATTATTAAGTCTGAGGTCTAATCCTCAGACAGAGAGTCTTTATATATAGAATTGTAATAGTCTGTATACTAGAACAGATCATCACATGCTATTACCTATTGTTCTACATATGGTAGTGCCTTTGTACTAGAAATAGTAATAACTTAACCATATAAAAGCTGTCCTTTGTTCTAAGAAAAGGACAGATGACTATTTATGAATAATTAATAAAATCTATGTACAAATATTGAGGCCTTTATATCTTCATGAATATTAATTGCCTTGGTATCATTTTAGGCTCATTCTGAGTGGTATGAAGAGGACTTCTCTGATATCTAAAAGCAAAGTATAAATTGTGGTAGTTTCCGAGATATTGGTAATTTAATAAATAGTACTATAATGGTTACCTGTTGATCTACTTAATATCTTGGCTACTATTGATCGCTTCAAGACATGACTAGTATCAATCAAAAGCTTTTTTCAAGGGCTTTTGGGTGCTATTAAGACCATGGGAATCATTGAAGATTTGATGGAGATATGACCAAATAAAGTTTGTGACAGTTTGATATCAAGTGAAAGGTCTTCTTAAGAGCTTTCAGACACTATTGAGACAATAGAAATCATCAAAGAATTGATGAAGATAAGTCTAAATGAAGTTTGTGACATCTTCTTTATTAGATTTGTATTTTGGTCAAGCTAATGTTCTTTCTTCTCTATGATTATTTCATGATTTTCAAACCTAGTTAGAAGTTTTTCTTGCTTGGGATCAGAGATTTACTAGTTCTTTCTTTAGAATATCTAGTAGATAGAAGACATAGGAAAAGATTGTCACAAAAAAGTGACTACTAAATAGTATCATAGAAGTATAACAAAATACCTGTTCAAATGAACTATATAAATAGCTGGACCCTCGTTAGCAAGTAGTCTTGCTAACATTGCCCTTTTGGTGTAGTGGTAAACCATACAGTATATGACTACTAGTCTATAGCACAACTGTGACAAAGGTATTGAATTATCACAAACTTCATTCAGCCATATCTCCATTAATTCTTTGATAATTCTCATGGTATTAATGGCACCAAAAAGTCCTTAAAAAGACCTTTTGATTGATATTAGTCACATCGTGGAGCAATCAGTATTGGTCAAGATATTAGGCAAATCAGTAAATAACCACTATAGTACTGTTTATTAAATTGCCAATATCTCAGAAACTGCCATGATTGATGCTTTGCTTCTAGACATCAGAGAAGCCTTCTTCATACCACTAAAAATGAGCCTAAAACAATGTCAAGGCAATTAATATTTGTACATAGACTTAATTAATTACCCATAGATACTCATTTGTTCTTTCTTAGAACAAAGGACAGCTTTCATATAGTTAAGTTATCTCTATTTCCAGTACAAAGGCACTACCATATGTAGAACAATAGATAGCAGCATATGATGATCTGTCCTAGTGCACAGACTATCACAATTCTATATATAAGGACTCCCTGTCTGAGGATAAGACCTCAGACTTAACAACATTTTTTGTTACTATCTGAACTTCACTTATAAGCCCCTTTTGAATATATCTTTAACCTAATCATAAACAGTAAGTGACCTTTTATGATATAAATGATACTAGGACTGCATTTTTTTTAAATTATCAATTTATAACACAGAGTACATAGATAAGCCATGTGTCATATTCCAGAAATATGATAATTATGTAATTATTTCTCCTAATAATTCTCCTAAAATTAATAATAGTAGAATAGCATAGTAGACTACTCTTCTCCTATTCTGGACTTCCTATAAGTACTGAGTGGTTACAGTGTAATTCCTCAGTCTGTAAATTAACATCAACTGGTCCTAATCCTATCCCTGTCCACTCTGTCTCTATTTTACTTCCCAAGGACCTCTTCTCTGATGACTTTCCTTCACTCCAAAATACACAACCAACCTCACAACTGGAGACTGGGGTACAACACATAAGTTGAAGCCAAGGTTATTTATCAAAGTTGTACCCCACTCCGATATCATTTCTCTTCACTGGAGTCTTCTCTTGGGGTTCTTCCCTCATCATTAAGTATTATCTATTCTCTGAAGTAGTATAGTACACTGTCCAGAGTATAATTCTATTGATAACTCTGCTCCTCCGTTCTCTGCTATTCCATCCTTGACAGCCTCCCAAACCCCAACCTCTTCCTAGTCCCCCATACCTTGTGGCTGAACCAACCCTTCTTGCATATAACACTTGTAAACAAACACTGAAACAGGTACTCCAGTCAGACCCCTTTTCAGGTAGGTACTGGTGACTTCTCAGTGAGCCAAAGCTCTATGAGAAGGGCTTGTATTAGTTCATTCTATTAACAGCACATTTCCTATTCTTTATCAAAGCCTAATCTATGTGACTTCCTGCAATGGTAAAGGTGAAGTGAAGGCAGCCCACCCATGTTTTGAGCATTGAGGCTCTACCATTGGGTTTTTGATTAGGGGATTATAAAACCACCTGGACAGCAGTGTTAACTTAGCATGATCCTTTTGGACTACCATCTGTGTTTCAGATGCTGCTCTCTAGGAGACTAAAGCAAGAAAAGCTCTACCAACAAGAGCCTCAACTGGTACAGTGTGTCCAACACATGTCACAATGATCACAAGTCAGACATGAATAAACAAATGAAGCAGACATAAAGATGGAAGGTGAAATCATGATGATATTAGTGGTAGAGGTTCAGTAGAATAGGGGTCCCCCCAGGAGCCATCATGGCCTCAAGGGGGGAGATGATGGTGGTTAAAGATTGGAAGGGATGAAATATACCTCAGTTCCTGTAAACACTGAACTGAGGTTTCCAAGTAGTTCTACTACGTGGCACGACTTTTTGCTTACTAAGTGTAATAATAAAAATGATGAGCAACATTGTAACAATTGACCCTCATCGATAATACGTTATCGATAACACATATCAGTTCTATGATTAACAGGATGAGTCGTGGACTACACGGGGAGACCTCATGCCTAGGGAAGGGGTCAGTATGTAGTAGGGGACTCTTAACTTCGGTCTCGTTAATAGTAGACCTTATAACTCCAACACCGAGGCTAGGATT
>Ga0154007_1000020_pt1 | contig 17000 bp, 18 predicted proteins | sample TSNC091MetaG_FD_104676 | JGI IMG/M metagenome (GOLD analysis project Ga0154007, IMG submission 104676) | Attine ant fungus gardens microbial communities from North Carolina, USA - TSNC091 MetaG | ecosystem: Host-associated > Fungi > Mycelium > Unclassified | place: USA: Connecticut, Klassen Lab... | reverse complement strand
TTGACTATAACACAAACTCAATAACATAATATTACAGAAATTAAACAAACTTTAATCTCACAGACTGTTGAAGGAAGGGAGCATAGCAACCTGACAAACAACACTATCTGCTACTTCACAGACCGTTGTAGGAAGGGAGCATAGCGGACTGACTTCAACATAAACTTCATAAGCCAGGCTAGAGGTCTGGATGAAAACCTTGTAGATAGTACTTAGTGATAATAGAGAACCCAAAAAGCAGGCTCCAATAGACAGAAAAGATGTCGGAGCAGAGTACAACTTTGCTGAACAACCTTGGCTTTGTTATGATCTTGAGAAGTAACTCAGGTTGCAACTTTAAGTAAAGACTTGAGAATGATATGAGAGTTGAGGAAGGAAGAGAATGATACAATTGGTAAAGTATAGGGAATACAGGAGAGTATCTACTGTATATATACCTATGTACTATAAGAAATAAATAAGGAGAACATATAGCAGACATGAGGTCTGCTGAGTAAAGAACATGCCCCACCAGTGAGGTGCTGACTAAGCTATCAGATATATGAAGTAATATGAAATGAAGAAGTAGTCCATGTGGTTGTATCATGGTGAACACCTGTGTGCAATGAGGTTGATCATTACAATACCTCTATTTTAGGGTTCATGTCCTCATGAATATTCTATAATTTCTCTTCTCCCATAGCATAAATTGCCACTGACTTCTTTTGCAGTCCAACAATGTAACCATTGTCTGCTGCTTCTGATATGAACCATGGTTCATGTGATGGTCCTCCTGTATATAATGGTATTTTGAATCCCCTTTGTACCATTTCTGAGTTTTGCTTTGATTTGAGCAATCCTTTGACGATCCAGTTCCAATATCTGGAGCTGTTTTCTCTATTTCTGGTAATGGTGTAATATTTAGCAGGTGGTAAGAAATGAGTAATATTAGATGGAGCTTTGAATTATTTTAAGCATGTGATGAGATTGTTAATTTCTTCTGATAACTGTATGTTGGGATTTTTGGATGCTGAGACCATTGATTTATTGCTTGATAGTGTGGCTGTGGATTTGTCATCTAGTGGTGGAGAGGGACATATTAAAATGACTTTTTCTTCTTCTTTGTTTTCTTTTAAAAAAACTATTAGTTTGACTTGTGGAAGCAAAGTGAACTGATTGATGTGAGCAAATAACTCTTGTAGTTCTTGAATATGATTGTTGATTACTAGATGTCCATGGCCTTGGCATATTGTTAATTCATTCACCAGGTTGTATTGAATACTGTGGAATTGTTGGGATAAGGTATCATATAAAATGAGCCTGAGTATTTCTGCCACTTTATAGAACTGTGTGGTAATGTCTGTGTGATATTCTTCTCCAGCAAGTAATGTGCCTGTTTCTGTATCTGCCATGGTGTTGTTGATAATGTCAGCCATCCTAACTAATTTTTCTGCTTTTTCTTCGAGTCCTGCCATAGCTTCAATAGCTTGGATAATACAATCCATTTTACTTGTCCAATCTTTGGTCTTGTTGTTACGACATATGATCTTGTTGTATATTTCTTGGTTCCAAGTGAGGGAGGTAGCAGTGGTAGAGGCATTTGTAGCAGCGTTGGTGAAAGAGGACATATTTTTTTAAAAGTGTTTCTCAAATGCTAGTATATATTTGAGATATTGAAAAATAATCTTTTAGCCTCCTCTTTTATAGGTTTCGTCTCAAAAGCTGTGTCCAATAGTCTTGAATTGCCTCTTTTGTATGTGATAAATTTGTTTCTGCCATCCATTGATCATGTTCATTTCTATCCTTTCCAGTGCACTAAAAATTGAGTATCTCTTTCTTTTTTGTGATGTCCCCTGATTTCTTCTACTTCATATTCTTCTTCCTCATTGATAATGTCAGGTGGTGGTGCCGGGTCCTTGTGTTGACTTGCAAACTCTGCCTTTTTGCAATATATTAATAGATCTTTATTGAAAACATCGTATATGGTTTATCCTTCTGGAAGCTCTAGTCTGTATGCTCCCTGTCCAATTTCCTCTTTAATTGTAAAGGGTCTGTATCTTTTCTGGTCCAGCTTCTTTGAGAATTGGTTTGTTTGAATGTTTCTTGCCTCTAGTCATACTTGTTTTCCTGTTTTGAGACCTTGCGATTAGCATGTTCTTTTGTCATATTGCCTTTTCATTGTTTCCTATGTCCTTTCTATTGCTGTTTTTGCTCCTTCTCTTGTTGTTTCCATCTTCTTTGATAGGTCTTCCAAACTTGGTATTTCCATTTCCACTGTTAGGTTTCCTTTCCAGAGGTGTCTTCTGTAGTTCACATAAAATGGAGAGTGTCCTGTTGCTGCATGTTTTTTGTCATTGTACTGGAATTCTGCTGTTGCTAGCCATTTTGTTCAATCATCTTGTCTGTAGTTAATATAGTGTTTTAGGAACACTTTGACTTCTTGATTGATTCTTTCTGTTTGACTATTAGTTTGAGGATGGTAGGCCATTGACATTGCTCTCTTGATTCCTAATGCTTTGCACAATTCTCCCATGAATATTGATGCAAATTGGGGCCCTCTGTTACTAATGATCTTCTTTGGTATGCCATGTATTTTCCATATGTTGTCCCGATATATCCTTGCTACTTCACTTGAGAAGATTGAAGCCATTGTAACCATAAGTCTGATCATCTTAGAGAATTGGTCCACAACTACCAAGATAGCATTTTTGTCTTTTGATCTTAGCAGAGGTCCTATAATGTCAATGCTGATTTCCTCCTATAGTGTTTTTGGTATAGATAAGGGGTGTAAAGGTGCCACTTTCTTCATGTGTTGCACTTGTTCTGTTAATATTCCTGGCATCCTTGGATGTATTTTTGTATGTCATTGTATATTCCTGATTATCTATCAAAAACTTCATTTGGCCATATCTCCATCAATTCTTTATCTATTCTCACGATCTTAATGGCTACAAAAAGTCCTTAAAAAGCCCTTTCGATCAATACTAGTCACATCTTGAGGCAATTAATGATGGCCAAGATATTAGGCAGATCAACTGGTAACCACTATAGTACTGTTTATTAAATTACCAATATCTCGGAAACTGCGATGATCTAAGCTTTGCTTTTAGGCATCAGAGAAGCCCTTTTCATACCACTCAGAATGAGTCTAAAACAGCGCCGAGGCAATTAATATTAGTGGAGATATGAAGACCTCAATGTTTGTACATGGACTTTATTAATTACTCATAGATAGTCATCTATTCTTTTCTTAGAACAAAGGACAGCCTCCATAAGGTTAAGTTATCGCATTTTCAAGTACAAAGGCATTACCATATGTAGAACAATAGGTAGTAGCATATGATACTCTGTCCTAGTGCACAGACCATCACTTTTCTGTATTTAAAGACTCATAGTCTGAGAATTAGACCTCAGACTTAACAACATCTTTTGTCACTTATCTAACTTCATATTTTTGAACTCTTTGAAGTATCAAAGCACCCATCACAAATAGTAAATGACCATTTATGATACCACCAATAGTTTCTCTTGATTAATTCCATTGTTCTGTGTTATCCTGGGTGTCTGATATCTGGTGGATTGTGGTTGTCACTAAGTATTTCATCTCGAAGTTGTCTGTTTTTTGGGACATAGATCTTACTATCTATGTACACGATTCTGTTTTCTTTCTATAATTGTCTGTCTTTTTTCTCTAATTGTTTTGTTACTTCTTGTTCCCTTGTTTGGATTTTCTTGATTTGTTCTTGTATTCCTTCTTCCATTACTTGTAGATGCTCTTGTCTAAGTAGTACGATAGGCATTCCATCTTAGTTTGTTGTTTGTTGTACCCATAACTCTTCTTTGAGTATCTGGATGTCTTGGTTGTTTTTTTTTGTGTCCACTTTTTCCCTTCTAAACAATATATCTGCTTTCATATTTGTCTTTCCTGGGATATGTCATAGGGTAAAGTCATAGTCTTGTAGTTTCAGATACCATCTTGCTTGTCAACCATTGAGTTTGTGTAGTTCTTTGAAGTACTTTAAGTTTTCATGGTCTGTCCATACTTTAAATTTCTCAACTATGTCTAGTAGGTATTGTTACCATTTGTCTAGTGCTTCAACTATTGCCAGTAGTTCCTTATCATATATCTCGTAGTTCCTTTCTGCAGATGATATTGTTCTTGATAAGAAAGCGACTGGTTTCCATTTGCCTTCTTGTTCTTGTGAAAGAACTCCTCTGATTGTGTGTCCTAATGCATCTACTTTTACTCTGAATTTTCCTTTTCTTCTGAGTAGGACCAATACTGGTTGTGTGGTTATCTTTTGTTTCAACTCTTTGAATGCGTTCTGTTCTTTTTCTGTTTATTTCCATTCTTCTTTTCCTTTTAGTTGATTTAATGGTACCACAATGTGGCTAAAATCTTTGATGAATCATCGATAGAAGTTTGCAAAGCCTAAGAAGCTTTCGACATTCTTTACTTTTGTTGGTGTCTTCCATTCCTTGATCGCTTTGACTTTTTCTTCTTCTATTTGTACTTTTCTATTTCCAACCCATACTCCTAGTATGGGTATTTCTGTGGCATTAAAATCACATTTTGAACGTTTGAAATATAGATTGTGTTTCTCTGCTATTTTGAGAAACCTGATAGTGTGTTTTTCTAGTTTTTCTATTGTTTCTACTGGAATTACAAAGTCATTTATGTAATTTGCTAGGATTTCTTCATGTAATAGTTCTCAGAATATACTTGCCATCATCTGTTGAAATGTTCCTAGTAAGTTACATAGTCTGAAGTACATCACTTTTGGTTCAAATAGTCCTTTGTTTATCAAAAAGGCTACTTTTCATTTTTTTTTTTTGTTCAAAAATTTATAACGCAGTGCTCGATCGCAGTCCACAGCAGACTATCTACAACAAGTAGCCTACATGGGCCTCAAGGACTAGATTGTCCTATCACAGACAAGAGACACTATCAGTATCAAAGAAGAAATCTAATCTAAGAGAGAAGAGAGAACTAAATACAGGTTGCTCATAACCAACCTTTAAATAACACATTCAAGTCAAAAGACCTATCATGCCTAGAATATAGAGTCAAATGAAACTGAGAGATGAGACTGAAAAACTATCTACAGCACAAAGAAAAGAGGAACCAAGTGAGACACTTATGAAGGCTCAGGGGGCTTAGAGGATGGACGATCCTGAAAAGGGAAGGCAAAGGCACTAGGGTGCTTCTTCAGGAACTTGACGAAGTCCTTGACAGTTGGTACTAAGTCAGTTAAGGGAAAATGGGCAAACTAGTAGCAATTGGCAAAGATATATCAACATGTTTCTATCTGGCAATGGCCACACGGACACTGGGTATGCTCTGCAGGGAAAAAGTGCTGTCTGAACTCCCCAATGGGAGTATGATTAAGAATAGCTCGAGTTGCCCTAGCACACAAGGTAACCAACTCACCAATGAAGGGAAGCTAGCCTCCATCTTTAGCATAGGAGGGCTGGAGAAGGTTCTTGATACCACCTTTGAGAGGAAGGAAGTAATGACTCTGAGAGGAAGGACGAGCGAAGGATGTTCTCCATGTATCGAGACAGGCAGCAGCACTCTTGGATCGAAGAGCATTAGGTGAAGTAGCTGAATAGCATTCAGCAGTAATCTTGGTACTAGTAGCATCTTCATGTGCCAAGAAGTGAAGAGACTACTGGGTCTTGCTTGGGCAGTTCCAGAAGTGAATCGAGCAATCAGGGTGATTGGTGAAGAAGCCCCTAAAGGCTTGGCTATGCCTTTGCCCTTGCGCTTTGTGTTAGTAACAGTAGTAAAGGGAGCTTCCTCCACTGCTGGTTGTTCAACTGCCATCTCAGTATCTGGAGACAGCTTCTGGAGTAAGTTAGGACCATAAAAAGTCCTCATTGCCTCTACAAGTGAGAGAGAATTAGGCTGAGATGAGATCTTAAAATGATCCCATCCTACTGCAGACACAGTTTGGAACAAGTGCTATATAATAGAACCTGCTTCCAGAATAGAAGAAAACTGCTCAATTGGACGGCTTTCAATGGGGTGCTTCTGAATGAAGCATGCGATACACAATACAGACGAAGCAAGGACTTTGGCATCATTCTCTAAATAGTCAAAGTGACTAGACAAGGATGTGACATGGTGTTCACCATCCCACAAGTCACAATCATATCTGATATCATATATGACAATGTTACTTATTACAGTTTGTGATACCTGAGGTAAGCTATTATGGTCACAAATAACTAATATGTCATAGTCACCTGTCATGTCACAGGTGCCTGCCACTACACTGCTACTCTCCACTTGGGAGGATGACTCAGCTGCTCTATGGATTGGGCCATGAGGCATCAAACTGGTTGATAAAGGAGTCTGGGGGGCACAAATCATCCTAGAGGCAAGGCCTCTGCTCTTCTCAGCAGCTGAGACGCTCCTTCAGGAGCATCTGACAGTGCGACAAGCATGAGAGCGTCCTTTGGGATGAATGCATTTACCAGCCCTAGAACTGGCACGAGAAATAAGGTTGAGTGAGTCTGGGGACTCACCAGCACTAGTAGAGATAGCCTGGAGGCCAGAAGGACGAGCATTGGTAGCATACAATTTATTCTGATTATTCGATTTAACCATGGTAGTAGTATGAGGGAAAGAAGAGATGGTAGTCGCCACTGATGCAAGTGTGATTCCTCCCAGGAACATGCAGGCTGTTTCAGTTGCCCATTTCTAGAAACTTAAAGAACAGGTGTCGTCATCCAAGACGCTTGCAAGACGAGCCACAGCTCTAGATGCAGAGTTGTTTGCTATTTGACTTGGTGTTGTTAAGGCCACTTCCTTTAATATCAAGTGCATTGTTATCATCACTGATTCTCTTACTGCAGCTAGGAGGGCAGTTGATGCTTCTGTTCACTCAGGCCAGGCCCACTCTCTTGCCATTGTCCAAGCCCTTAGGGGCTTCTTCACCAATCACCCTGATCGCTCGATTCACTTCTGGGACTGCCCAAGCAAGGCCCAGTGGTCTCTTTACTTCTTGGACTGCCCAAGCAAGGCCCAGTGGTCTCTTTACTTCTTGGACTGCCCAAGCAAGGCCCAGTGGTCTCTTCACTTTTTGGCACATGAAAATGCTACCAGTACCAAGATTGCTGCTAGACGCTATCCAGCTACTTCGCTTAACACTCTTCAATCTAAGAATGCTGCTGCCTATCTTAATACATAGAGAACATTCTTTGCTCGTCCTTCCTCTCAGAGTTGTCACTTCCTCCCTCTCAAAGGTGGTATCAAGAACCTTCTCCAGCCCTCCTATGCTAAAGGTAGGGGCTGGCTTCCTTTCATTGGCAAGTTGGTCATCTTGTGTGCTAGGGCGACTTGAGCCATTCTTAATCATACTCCCATTGGGGAGTTTAGACAGCACTTTTTCCCTGCAGAGCGCACCCAGTGTCCGTGTGGCCATTGCCAGGTAGAAACACGTTGACACATCTTTACCAACTGTCACTGGTTTGCCTACTTTCCCTTGACTAATTTAGTGCCAACTGTCAAGGACTTTGTCAAGTTCCTGAAGGAGCACTCTAGTGCCTTTGCCTTCCCTTTTCAGGATCGTCCATCCTCTAAGCCCCCTGAGCCTCTATGAGTGTCTCACTTGGTTTCTCTTTTCTTTGTACTGTAGATAGTTTCTCAGTCTCATCTCTCAGTTTTATTTGACTTTATATTCTAGGCATGATAGGTTTCTTGACTTGGACGTGTTATTTGAAGGTTGGTTATGAGCAACCTGTATTTAGTTCTCTCTTCTTTCTTAGGTTAGATTTCTTCTTTGATACTGATAGTATCTCTTGTCTGTGATAGGACAATCTGGTCCTTGAGGCCCATGTAGGCTACTTGTTGTAAATAGTCTGCCGTGGACTGTGATCAAGCACTGCATTATAAATTTTTGAACAAAAAAAAAGAACACCCAAAATCTTCAGAAAAGACTTGGACTGTGGCAGACAAGGCTCTACCACAGTACTAGCAGCCAAGCCAGTAACTTTCTTAAGCCACTGCTTGATCACTTCTAACTTTGCTACTAATGCAACAAAGTTAGTAGACATGGATATTCCATTCCATGCTTTGCGCACTGACTCAACTTTAAGCTTAGAATGAGCCTCAACCAAGCCCCTGTTACAGAACTCAACTATAGTAGCAGCATTTGCCACAGTGACCTTTACAGTAGGAGTGTCGAGTGGAATCAACACTTGGTACCTAGTAGGTCCATGCATTGTCATCTTAAGTGCCCTTGAGGCACTAGGATGAACTGTGCCTTCTCTGTTTGGAGAGGCACTAGCACTAAAGCCAGACTAGTGCATGGCAAGAACCTTCTCTATAGGAAGGTCAGAAAACATATCACGAAGACGAAAAAGGCTCTCATACTCTAGGTGAGCAGAGACTAGAGCAAACCTTGAAGTGAACTGTAAGTTTCTACTATGTGCCGCTTGGGCAAAGGACTTAGGAGCCTACTTGGGCACTTAGGGTTTGGTGGCCACTTTTACAGAGGTAGGCTTAATGGTAGCTGTCTTAGCTGGTAGAGGTGGAGGTGGCGCTCTTGACACCACCAGAGTAGGAGTAGGCATGTTCTGGAAAGGTACAGAGGGGTTAGTAGAGAAAGGGACTTTGCTCTTGCTTTTGCTCTTTTTGTTAGTAACAGTAGTAAAGGGAGCTTCCTCTACTGCTAGTTGATCAACTGCCATTTCTATATCTGGAGATGGCTCCTAGGGTAAGTTAGGACTATAAAGAGTTCTCATTGCCTCCATAAGTGAAAGAAAATCAGGCTAAGATGAGACCTTAAAACGATCCCATCCTACTGCAAACACAGTTTGGAACAGATGCCATATAATAAAACCTGCTCTCAAAATAGGAGAAAACTGCTCAATTAAACGGCTTTCAATAAGATGCTTCTAAATGAAGCATGTGATGCACAATATAGATAAAGCTAGGACTTTAGCATCATTCTCTAAATAGCCAAAGTAACCAAACAAAGATGTAATATAGTGTTCACCATCCCATAAGTCACAATTATGTGTGACAATATCACTTGTCACAGGTTATGATGCCTGAAGTAAGCTATCACTGTCATGGATAACTAATGTATCACAATCACTTGTTATATCACAGGTACTTACCATTGCACTACCACCCTCTACTTGGAAGGATGACTCAGTTGTTCCATGGTTTGGGCCATGAAGTATCAAACTGGTTAACAAAGGGGCCTAAGGGGTAGAAATTACCCCAGAGGCAAGACCCCTGCTTTCCTCAGCAAAAACTTAGTCGTCCTAACTCATAAAATGTGTTCTTCTTTTAGGAGCAACAGAAAGCTGAAGAGGGGCAATTCTATAAAAGAACTTGCCTGTAATAATCCTAGAGACAGTAAGTGTCCTGAAACCAGAACTAACCTCTTTCTCATCACTTTCCTCCTCCTCAAAGGAAAAAGAGGGCTCAGGAGATGCTTTCCTAGAGTCTTCAGTAGCTAAGACACTCCTGAAGAAGCATCTGACAGTGCGACGAGCACAAGAGCGTCCTTTGGGATGAATGCATTTACCAACCCTAGAACTGGCACGAGAAATAAGGTTGAGTGAGTCTGGGAACTCACCAGCATTAGTAGAGATAGCCAGAAAGACAAGCATTGGTACCAAATAATTTATTCTGAATATTCGACTTAACCATGGTGGTGGTTAGAGGGAAAGAAGGGATGAAGGTGAGTTATATCATAATCACAAACTGTAATATCAACTGAGAATTCTCCTTGAGTTTTGTGCTCCAGTTGCTCTTACAGTAGATTAGGATCCTTAAAACAAAGCCTTAGACTATTCCAGTGAACAGTCATCCAATAGATTACCCTCTCCTGTTATACCCAGCCCTCTAGGAATTCTGCTCTTAAGATGTTGTTGTCCTCAGACACCCCCCAAGGCATAGCCGATGCCTTAGAATACCTACAACACCATCTCTAAGAGCTAATGGAAAGACAAAATGTCTCTGAAAACAATATCAACACTACACTAGTGGCCTTGACCATGCAGCTACAGCAGCTTACACAACTAGTAGCTAACCCCTTTCTCTGTCCATACTAAACATACCTTCCCAGCCTGTACCATCTCCTCTGGTGTCTCCACCCCCTGCTCCCTCTACATCTACCTGATTCTGGAGCAGTTCTACAATAAAAAAGAAAGAATTCTCTGAGCTCTTACATTCTTCAGAGGTAGTCGTGCCACCAAGTGGTCCAAAAATGTGTTCCGTTAGGAAACGGACACTGGTGTTTTTCCCATCCAAACCTGGGGAGACTTTAAACAACAATTCCAGATTTACTTCTTCTCTGTCGACACAAAAGCAAACGCAATCAATGTGCTAGAAGAAACCTCCTACCACCAAGGAGGTTGGACGGTGGACAACTATCTGAACAACTTCCAGACCCTGGTCTCTAATATAGGTTATATAGATCCCTGGATGCTAATGGTAAAGTTTCGATGGGGTCTTAGGTTAGGTATCCAGAACCAGATCACCATCATGCCATATGGATGACCAGCTGATACTAGCTCTGACATGTTATACAAAGCAGTGTGGAGGATTGACCAGGTGCGCCTTGCCAATGAGGCCTTTTAGTCTGTGTCACGCTCTGTCCCCTTCACACCACTTAAAACCACTTCTATCTGACCTCTATCTTTGTCTGTGGCGAGATTATTTCCTGTTCTACCCCTTTCAGTCACTCTGAAACCTCCACTGCCAACTCCGTCTATAGGAGTCCCTATAGATGTCAACGCGACTAGGAAAACAAAGTCCTTGTCTCCGCGGGGATATTACCAATGTGGAGATATGAACCATCTAGTCCAAGACTGTTCTTACTACATAGACGTCTATCAACTTACCTTGGAACAGCGGGAAGAGCTGATTGAAGATTTGTTGCCATTGAAAAATGCAGTTCTGCTAGAGGAGGAGGATTTTGCATAATGTGGTGTCACACTGGACAGCCATTTAGGCAATAAAAGAGACATTTTTCACCTTAATAATGAGAATAACTAGCTCGAGAGACAAGTTTGGCCCTCTAGAGATATCCATTAACTGCCCAGTCATGGACTCGAGCACACCACTTGAGTAGCAGAGTAGTGGCTGTGACCACCACTACAGAAACCTCATAAAGATTATCCAGAGAATTTCATAACAGATTTATAACAGAACTCCCCTCTAGAATGCTCTCGAGAGCAGAAAGAACCTTAGATGTTCTCTAACAGAATGATGTCATATCTTGATGGCAGTGACTTATTTATAACATTTAGGTTACCATCAGAGCAGGGCTATCATCGCTGATGGCTAATTATAGCAAGAACTAGCAAGACGAGTCCTCTCGAAAGCTGCATTGCAAACCTAATAGAAAAAGACTGAGACTCAAAGATGTGATGAGGTATAGAGGAGTAGTAGAAGGACTAGAGAGGTCAGGAAGAGAGGTCAGATAGAGAGATGAAAGAAGAGGTGTTTGATGAAAACAACGTGCTCGAGAGCAAGATGACTTGAGATCACTACCTCTCTCTATAGCCCAGCAAAAGGCTCAAGAGCCATCTATTGTTTAAAGAAGAACCCCTGGAGTAGGATTAGAGGAGTGGGGAGTGGTAGCCAAGTGATCAAAAGAGGTGCCGTCTCATCATTTCACTTTTACTATCTTTGGGAATTTGAAAGTTTTCTTTGTTTCTTTTCTTTTGTTGTATCATTGCTTTGTAATCCTAATAAAATACTCTAGGGCACAGAGAAAAAAAGGACTTTCCCCCCCCATTATCTCTCCCTCTGTTGCTCTAGAGCTGAAAGGCTATTTAAGTGATTTGAGGTTTTCTTTTGTTTGCTTTATGAAAACTCTATAAAACTTCCCTCAAAGGGAGACTCAAGCTCAACAGACTTGGGCATTCGCTTATGCTAGGAGCTAACCACTCGCTACAGGACATTGGAGTTAGCTTCTAGTTGTATAGTTAGCTAAAGAAGAGCTCACACGACAGCACGAGAGTTCTAGGTAGTACTGCTGTATCGACGGTGAGCCAGGCTACTAGACTAGGTAAGGGTAGTAGTGTCACGGCACGAGATGAACGCATGCCTTAGAGATCCTATTATGGTAAAGGTTCTCTCGAGTGAATACTAAAAACAGTTCTTTTCTTTTTAGGTTTCTATTTGATATGTTTTGGTTATTCTTTGGACATTCACCTTCAGTAAGCTCTCTATTATTTGATTTATCTCCCTAGTGCCTACTTGTTTAGTGTACAATTGTGAAGCAGTTTGGAGATTTCGCCTCTCTGACCTTGCTTTCACCTTTGTTTCATAATCAAATCCTTTGATCCCCATCAGCAGCCAGCGATAAGTATACCCCAGTCACCAGTAAATAAGTTCACTGTATTAACTATAGAGGATACCAATACAATTGACAGTGAACTACTAGACATACTATCCCTCACTCCTTTAGTCTCTGCTCTGCTCCATAAACCCAAGTGAGAAAAAAACTGCCCAAGTTCCTCTCGATCAGTACCTTGAATGTGCGAGGAACTTCCTTACTTCTGCCAGTAGAAATCAGAACTACAGACACAAGCGAACTTCACTCTGTTAAAGCCCTCTTAGACAGTGAAGCAACCAAGAGCTTCATTGACAGGGATTTCATCCATTCAAAAGGAATAAACACTCAGACCCTCTTATATAATATCCCAGTCTTCAATGTCAACAGCTCCCCTAACAAGGTAAAATAGATTTCTAAGGTCGTGGATGTACTTCTCTACTACAAAACTCACTCTGAAAAAATGCTTTTAGCTGTCTCTGGACTTGGGAAACAGAGTCTAATCCTAGGCTACAACTGGCTCAAGGACCACAACCCCAAGGTTGACTAGGAAAAAAGAGAAGTTGAAATAACCCATTGTCCTCTCTGGTGTGAAAAAGAACATGTCCTACAGAAGGAACAGACCTACCAGAAGAGGACTGAACTCTAGGCTCTCTGATTGTGTCATGACAGACCCATACTCCTGTTCCAAAAAGAGCTAAAGCTCGAGGAAGTGCCTCTCCGAATGTACCAACTAGGTTGGAAGCTTGGAGACTGACTGTTCTTTATATGCGTTTTCCTAGAGCTTATCCAGGTTGACCTCCAAGCTATGACTATGACCTCCCAGCGTCTCACGGAAGATACAGTAAGAAGACATAGACCACTACTACTTCACTGCCTGCCTATGTCGCAGAGTTCCAATTCGTGTTCGCTAAGGAGGACTTTGACATACTGCCAGAGCATCACAAATGGGATCACGCTATTGAACTGATCCCTGGAGCAGAGCCTAAGTCATCAAAAGTCTATCCCCTGTCCTCATTAGAACAAGCTGAGTTAGATGCCTTCCTGGAGAAAAACCTGCATACTGGACAAATCTGACCTTCTAAGTCCCCCATGGCAGCCCTTGTGTTCTTCATTAAGAAGAAAGATGGTTTGCTCTGACTAGTCCAAGACTATTACATGCTAAACGCCATAACTATTAAAAAAAGATACCCTCTCCTACTAATCTCTGAACTTGTTTCCCAGCTCTGCAGAGCCAAGTACTTCACAAAACTTGACGTCTGCTAGAGTTTCAATAATGTATGCATCAAGCCTGGAGATGAATGGAAAGTGGCCTTCCGTACTAATCATGGTCTCTTTGAATCTCTTATGATGTTCTTTGGGATAACCAATAGTTCCACTATCTATGATGAACGACGTCTTCAGAACCCTCATAGCTGAAGAGATCATAGTAGTATACTTGAATGACATTCTGATCTTTATGAAGATGAAAGAGAAACATAAATGAGCAGTCCAGAGGGTCTTGAAAATACTAGCAGAACACAAGTTATTCCTCCACCTGGAGAAGTGTAAGTTCTATTAGAAGTGGATTGAATACCTCAGACTGGTTATCACAGAAAACAAGGTTGCGATAAACCCTATTAAAGTTGCTAAAGTCTGCAATTGGCCTACCCTAGAGAACTAGACTGACATGCAAGCTTTCATAGGCTTTGTTAACTTCTACTATTACTTTATCTAGGATTTCTCAACTATAGCCAGACCTCTTCTTTGACCTCACTCGTTCCAACAAGGCCTGGAACTGGGATACCAAGAAGCAGAAAGCTTTCAAATGTCTCAAGATAGCAGTGACTACTGCTCCGGTCTTGGTATTACCTCAAGACTTAGAACTTTTTTGCATCAAGGCTAACAGTTCAGACTTTGCCTCCAGAACTGTCTTCTTCCAGCAACTGCCCAGAGAAGAGAGATGGCACCTAGTAGCCTTCTACAGCAAATCCCTGTCTCTGGTGGAGTAGAATTATGAGATCCATGACAAGGAGATGCTCACTATCATCTGCACACTGGAAGAGTAGAGACACTTTCTGAAGGGAGCCCAACACCCAGTAGAGATCTGGACAGACCACAAGAACCTAGAGTACTTCATGACAGTTAAGAAACTCAACCATCGCCAGGCTCGCTGGTCTCTTTACTTAGCCCGCTTTGACTTCAAATTGATCCACCACCCAGGACATTCTATGGGGAAGCCAAATGTATTATCGCGGAGACCAGACTATGGCAAAAGGGCCCCTGACAATGAAGATATAGTCTCACTGTGCCATGATACGAAGGTCGCTGGACACTCTGAATGCTGGAAAATACTAGAGTTAGTCTCTAGGGACTACTGGTAGCCTCAAATGTCTAGGTACATTGAACAGTACATCAGCACCTGTGACCTCTGCCTCAGAATGAAACCGATAAGGCAGGCTCTAGTAGGCAAATTGCACCCTCTCCAGATCCCAGACTTGCAATGGGACACACTTAGCATGGATTTTGTTGTGGAACTCATCTTCTCCTCTAGACATGACGCAGTGATAACAGTAGTGGAGTCAGTGTCAAAAAGGGCACACTTTATTCTAGCGCACACGACAGTGACAGCGGAGAGAGCAGTTAGGCTTTTGTTAGAACCTGGACAGTGGTGATAGCTGTGAGATCCTAGTAACTGTGGACAACTGTAAGTGACTTTATTGAAAGAGACTATAGCTAGCTATCACCTATGGACAACTGTAAGTGACAGAGTGCTAACTTCAAGTCCACAGGGAATTACACATCAAGTCAGGTAACCTACTAAATAATTAATCACCTAAATATTATTAAAGGACTTTCCAGAGCATATCTAACAGCTTTTCCTGTATCAAGTCTGAAAGCTTCACGGTCTTCCGAAGTGTGTAATCTCGGACCATAGACCTCAGTTCATAGCTCATTTCACTAGAGAACTTTACCACCTGCTAAAAATAAAGTTGGTGTCTTCCATAGCCTGGCACTCTTAGACTGATAGACAGATAGAGTGCGTCAACCAAGAGTTGGACTAGTACCTCCAGCTCTTTGTGAATGAGCGGCAAGACAATTAGTACAACCTCTTATTCATGGCAGAGTTCTAGCACAACAATCACCTCCACTCCGCTACTCAACAGCCTTTGTTCCTGCTTGATACTGAATGGCTTCCTTGCATGGGCTTTGAACCCCAGCAGAACCCTTCCAGTCTAGAGACAGTCAATGAATTCATGGAAAGGATGAGGATGGCAATTGAAGAAGCAAAATCTGCGATCCATAAGGCATAGGACGATATGAAAAGATACTATGACCAACAAAGAACTCTAGCTCTAGTGTTCAACCCTGGCAACAAAGTTTTCCTTAACACATCAGATATCTGGACTACATGCTAAAGAAGCTGTTTATGCTAGGGGTTTTTCTGTTTTCTTTTTAAATAGAAATTTCCCCAACTACTGTTTAGATAGCAGTGAAAATAAAAGTTTAAATAAAGATAAAATGTGTGAGCTCCTAAGGAAAACACCCTAGTTGACACCATGTATCAGTACAGTGTCCCTTGTGCAAATTTGTGGGGAAATGAATTCAGAAGATGAAGGTTAAAAGAAGTTGTGAAATTAAAGTTCTGCTGGTGTACTGTGGTAGCAGTAATGTTTGAAACTCGATTCTAGACTACTGTGTTGGCCTTGTGCCTGAGTCCTGCCTGCCTGGTGTTGCCCTAATGCCCTGTTTCAAAGTTGTCCTCACAGTAGCACTCTCTGGCTATATGATCAGACTATCCTCACAGTAGCACTCTTGACTATGTGATCAGATATGAGACTTTGAATCCTCCCTGTATAACTTGACTCCTGTAAGGGGACAGCCTATAGTAGCTTAAATAACCTGGTATGGGTAAGCATTATCTAGCTCACCCTTGGATCCTCAGAGTCTGCTATTAATAGTTCTCTTCCCTCTTGTTCTCGTCACTATAGTATGTATTACATAGCCTTATTAGATAGTGTAGTTATTAGTGTCTTGATCTGTGTTTCTGTAGCAACCGGCACACAGACCAAGCTAGTCTAGTATAAGTAGCTAGTGATGTACAGTAGAATACCTTACCTCAACATTAGTTTGATCTCCTGGGCTATTCATTGATCTAACTTAAGTTCGCCTCAGTCACTAATACTGAGTGTGATTCAGGTTGCTACCAAGTGATTCTCTTACAACTCCCTAGCAATGCTAAACTCTGTTTTAGAGCTTCTATGACATTGTCTCTGTAGCTAAGTCACTTTGTCCTGTAGTCTCTTTGGTTTGACTCAGTCTTGAGTTGAAGTAACTTAATCACTGATCTGATCACTCCAAAAATAGATTTCCACTTTTAAAACCCAAATAGAGGAAAGAAGCAACTAAGATTACTTGCTCTCTCCTTACTAAGTGGGGGTTTTTATAGGTTTAGAGAAATTTAGAGAAATACAAAAGAAATATACAAAAAATATAGAGAAAATAATAAACCTAGTCATAATCTAGTATGTATGCGAGACCGATATGGGAAGATGGCTGCTGACTCAGAACTGACCAAGCAACTTTGTCACATGACCTTGCTTTTCACTTAAGAATTCTACAAAATTCAAATAAATTCAGAATAAATTCAAATAAATTAGGATAAATTGGAATAAAATTGGAACAGGCAGTAAGCAAAGCAAGCTGACTGTGGCCTTACTGTTGTAGGAAGGGAGC
>Ga0154007_1000019_pt1 | contig 17003 bp, 19 predicted proteins | sample TSNC091MetaG_FD_104676 | JGI IMG/M metagenome (GOLD analysis project Ga0154007, IMG submission 104676) | Attine ant fungus gardens microbial communities from North Carolina, USA - TSNC091 MetaG | ecosystem: Host-associated > Fungi > Mycelium > Unclassified | place: USA: Connecticut, Klassen Lab... | reverse complement strand
TACAACAATTGAATGAGAATTCTATTGAGTTCTTTTTATCAACTTAAGGGTGTTGTTGTCATATTCTGGAAATCTAACAATTATGTAATTTATTTCTCCTAATAATTCTCCTAAAATTATAATTAGTAGAATAGCATAGTAGACTACTCTCCTCCTATTCTGGACTTCCTATAAGTACTGAGTAGTTACAGTGTATTCTCTCAGTTTGTAAATTAATGTCATTTGGTTCTAATACTCTCACTGTTTACTCCAGATTCTTATTCTACTTCATTAGGATCTCTTCTCTGACGACTTCCCTCTACTCCAAAATATGCAACCAACATTATGACTAGAGACTGGGGTGCAACACATAAGTTGAAGCTAAGGTTGTTCATTAAGTTGTACTTTACTCCGATGTCTTTTTCTTTTACCGGAGTCTTCTCTTAGATTTATACCATTGCTGTAAGGGCGACTGGGGCACAAGACTCCAGGAGAATCCTCAGTTATATTACAGTCTGTGGTTATGATACAACTCATCTCCAGGAGAATCCTCAGAGATTAGAATGAGGCTCCTGAAGAGATATTCTACATTATATATTAAGTTTACATTCCTTGTGTCAGGGTCAGCGTGATCAGAGCTATACTAGTATGTTTAAGTATTACTTTAGTAATACTTGAACAGGCTTAGGTTGCTCTGGGGCATCGTTATGCAGTTCCAGGGTAGAAATAGAGCTATCCCCTTACATTTACCCTCTCTTCAAGATTGCTACATTTCGGAGCAATGGACTCCGGATGAAAGATATTGTTGAACTCCACACATCGGATGTTTCTCGGAGCCCCCAGGTGTTTGCAATGGAACTCTGCTGTCAGTTCTGGTGCAGAGACTTCAGAGGCAGACTTCCAAGAATTGTGTTCGCAGCCATACCTTTTCTACTTGATAAGATACTGGAATCTTCTCTGGTGCCAACGACTGTCGAGTATCTCCTCTACTTCCCACTCTGCTTCTCCGTCAATGACTATGGGCAGTGGGTGGTCTTCTGTTCTCCGTCCTGTGATTGGGTCTTCTGGGGCCGGAGTAAGCTTCACTACGTTAAACACTGGATGGAGTTGCTTTATCCAGTATGGCAGTTTTAAGCGATAGGCCATAGGTCTGATCCACCATTCTACTACAAAAGGGCCAAGTTGTCAGTGCGAGAGTTTTTGTGAGGGGCATGTAGTCCAGATATCTGACATGTCAAGAAAAACTTTATTATCTGGGTTGAACACCGGAGCCAGAGTTTTTTGTCGGTTATAGTATCTTTTCATGTCATCCTGTGCTTTGCAGATTGCAGACTTTGCTTCTTCAATCGCTGTCCTCATCCTTTCCATGAATTCATTGACTGTCTCTAGACCAGAAGGGTTCTGTTAGGGTTCAAAGCCCATGCAAGAAAGCCGTCCGGTGTCGAGCAGGAACAGAGGCTGTTGGGTAGTGGTATGGACATAATTATTGTGCTGGAATTCCACTATGGGTAATAGGTCGTACCAATCATCTTGCCATTTGTTCACAAATAGCTGGAGGTACTGGTCCAACTCTTGGTTGATGCACTCTGTCTGTCTGTCTGTCTGAGGATGCCAGACTGTAAAGGATGCTAACTTTATTCCTAGCAGACGGTAAAGTTCTTGGGTGAAATGAGCTACGAACTAAGGTCCGTGGTCTGAGATTACATACTTTGGAAGGCTGTGGAGCTTTCAGACTTGATGCAGGAAAAGTCTGGCTGCTTTTTCCGCTGTTACCGTCATATGCATTGGAATGAAGTGTGCTTGTTTCGATACCAAGTCCACTACTGTCATCACTGCATTGTGTTCAGAGAAGAGGGGGAGTTCCACAACAAAGTCTACACTGAGCATGTCCCATCGCGAGTCCGGAATCCAGAGAGGGTGCAATTTGCCTACTGGAGCCTGTCTTATTGGTTTTGTCCTGATGCAGAGGTCACAGGTGCTGACATACTGTCTGATGTACCTAGACATCTGCAGCCACCAGTAGTTCCTAGAGACCAATTCCAGTGTTTTCCAGTGTCCGGGGTGCTCAGCAACCTTCATGTTATGACACAGGGAGACCACTCGTCTTTATAAGTCTGTATTCCAGGGAACATAGATCTTGCCTCTGAACCGGAGTAGTCCTCCATTTTCTGACCATTTCGCGGAGCAGACCATCTTACCTACTGCTTGCTGGAGTTCTCTTGCTGCCTTTGCCACTGGCTCTTCCTGGTCACCCTTCTGGTTCTCTTGACAAATTTTCCTAAGGATGTCTCGTTCTGGTCCTTCCAGCTGAACTCCTGCGAGAGCTTGGATTGCAAAGAGCTCCAGTCATAGGAGGACCACGTCTTTGTTGTCGGAGGCCCCATTGCTATGGTCCAGTCTCCGCAATAACGCATCTGGCTTCCCCATAGAATATCCTGGGTGGTAGATCAACTTGAAGTCGAAGTGGGCCAAGTACAGGGACCAACGAGCCTAGTGACGGTTGAGTTTCTTAGCTGTCATGAAGTACTCCAGATTCTTGTGGTCCGTCCAGATCTCGACTAGGTGCCGGGCTCCTTCCAGAAAGTATCTCCACTCTTCTAGCGTGCAGATGATAGTGAGCATTTCTTTGTCATGGATCTTGTAGTTCTGTTCCACCAGAGACAGAGATTTGCTGTAGAAGGCCACCGGGTGCCATTTCTCCTCTCCAGAGGCAAAGTTGGAGCTGTCAGCCTCGATGCAGAAGGGCTCTGAGCCCTGAGGTGATACCAGGACTAGAGCAGTAGTCACTGCCATCTTGAGACATTTGAAAGCTTCTTGTTTCTTGACATCCCAGTTCTAGGCCTTGTCAGAATGAGTAAGGTCGAAGAGGGGTCTGGCTATAGTTGAGAAATCCCAGATAAATCGACAGTAAAAGTTAACGAAGCCTATAAAGGCCTGCACGTCAGTCCAGTTCTCTGGGGTGGGCCACTCGCAGACTCCGGCAACCTTAACCAGGTTCATCTCGACTTTGTTCTCCAAGATGACCAGTCTAAGGTACTCGATCTAGCTGCAATGGAACTCGCACTTCTCCAGGCGGAGGAATAACTTGTGTTCTGCCAGTATCTCCAAGACCCTCTGGACCACTTGTTCATGTTCTTCTTCTGTCTTCATAAAGATCAGAATGTCGTCCAAGTACACTACCACAATCCCTTTGGCTATGAGGGTCCTGAAGATGTCATTCATCATAGTTTGGAAGGTGGTAGGACTGTTAGTCATTCTGAAGAATGTCATGAGAGGTTCAAAGAGGCCGTAGTTAGTGCGGAAGGCTGTTTTCCATTTATCTCTAGGCTTGATGCGTACATTATTGAAATCCCAGCAGACATCCAGTTTTGTGAAGTACCTGGCTCTGTGAAGTTGGGAGACAAGTTTGGAGATGAGAGGGAGGGAGTATCTGTTCTTGACGGTTACGGCATTTAGCACATGATAGTCTTGGACCAGCTGGAGTGAACCATCTTTCTTCTTAATGAAGAACACAGGGGCTGCTATGGGGGACTTGGATGACCAGATGCATCTGGTATGCAAGTTTTTCTCCAGGAAGGCATCTAACTCAGCTTGCTCCAATAGGAACAGGGGGTAGACCTTCAACGACTTAGGCTCTGCTCCAGGGATCAGTTCAATAGCATGATCCCACTTGCAGTGCTCAGGCAGTATGTCAAAGTCTTTCTTAGCGAACACTGATTGGAACTCCATGATGTAGGTGGGCAGCAAACTAGTAGCAGCGAGCATCTCCTTACTGCGTCTGGCTCCTTCCGCAAGATGTTGGGAGGTTATAGTCATAGCCCGGAGGTCAACTTGGGTAAGCTCCAGGAAGAGGTGTGTAAGGAACAGTTGGTCTCTGGGCTCCCAATCGGGGCTGTATGTTTGTGGAGGTGTCTCTTCAAGGTCTAGCTCTTCTTAGAGCAGGGGTACAGGTCTGTCACAACACGATCGGAGGGCTCGGAGTTCAATCCTCTTCTGGCAGGTCTGCTCCTTCCATAGAGCACGTCCTCCTTTACACCAGAGTGGATAACAGGTCATTTCGACTTCTCTCTTTTCCTAGTCAATCTTGGGGTTATAGTCCTTAAGCCAGTTGTAGCCTAAGATCAGACTCTGTTTTCCAAGTCCAGAGACAGCTAAGAGTATCCTCTCAGAGTAAGTCTTGTAACAGAGAAGTATGTCTACGACTTCAGAAATCTGTCTAGCCTCATTAGGGGAACTGTCGACATTGAAGACCAGGATGTTACGTGAGAGGGTCCAAGTATTTATTCCTTTCGAACAAACAAAGTTCCTGTCAATGAAGCTTCCGGTTGCTCTACTGTCCAAGAGGGCTTTTGGAGTTCGCTTGTGTCCGTAGTTCCAATTTCCACTGGCAGGAGTAAGGAAGTCCCTCGTGCATCCAAGGCACTGATAGAGAGGAGCTTGGGCAGCCTCCTCTCCCACTTGGGCTTACAGAGCGGAGCAGAAGACAGGAGGAGGAAAGGTGGTGCATCTACTAGTTCACTGTCAATTGTATTGGGGTTCTCTATAGTCAATACAGTGAACTTATTTACTGGCAACTGGGGTGCACATATCGCCAGCTGCGCTATGCAAAATCCTCTTTCTCCTCTAGGGAATAAGACTCTTTAATCAGAACTACATCCTTCAATGCCAACAAATCTTCAATCAGCTCCTCCCGCTGTTCTGAGGTGAGTTGACGGACGTCCATGTGGTGGGGGCAGTCTCGGACTAGATGGTTTGCGTCTCTGCATCAGTAACATCCTTGCAGAGGCAAGGGTCTTGCTTTCCGAGTCACGTCAATGTCCATGGGAACTCCTACAGATAGAGCGGGTGGCAGAGGTTTTGGAGTAACCAGAAGGGGTGGAACGGGAGGCAGTCTTGCTACAGATAAAGGTAGGGGTTGGGCAGAGGCAGTTTTGGTCAGTGCAGAGGGGGCGGAACATGACATGGACTGAAAGGCCTCATTGACGAGGCGCACCTGGTCGATCCTCCATGCTGCTCTGTACCACGCGTCAGAGTTGTTATCAGCTGGTCATCTGTAGGGCATGGTGGCAATCTGGTTCTGGATGCCTAACCGGAGACCTCGTCAAAACTTCACCACTAGTGTCTGGGGATCTGTATAACCTGCATTGGAGACTAAGACCTGGAAGTTGTCCAGATAGTTATCTACCGTCTGACCTCCTTGGTGGTAGGAGGTGCTTTCCAGTATGTTGACTGCATCTGCTTCTGCATTAACAGGGAAGAAGTGAAGCCAGAATTGTTGCTCAAAATCTCTTCAGGTTTGGATAGGGAAAACGCCAGTGTCCGCTTCCTAATGAAACACATTTTTGGACTACTTGGCGATATGACCTCCTTTGAAGAACATGAGAGCCCAGAAAATCCTTTTTTCTTCGTCATGGAACTGCTCCGGGGCCAGGCAGATGTAGAGAGAGCAGGAGTTCAAAAATGCATGGCTGTTGTGATGTTCTCTACTGAAGTCTGGAGGACAAGAGAGCTTGGAACGTGTTCATTTCGCTGTTAGAGCAGGGGGCAGAGACACTGGAGGAGATGGTACAGGCGAGGGAGGTGTGTTTGGTATGGGCAGAGGGGGGGGATTAGCTACTAGCTGTATAAGCTGCTGTAGCTGCATAGTCAGGGCTGCCAGGGTAGTGTTGATATTGTTTTCAGAGACATTTTGTCTCTCCGTTAGCTCATGGAGATGATATTGCAGGTATCCTAAGGCATTGGTTATGCCTTGGGGGATGTCTGGAGGCAACGACATCTGGGGAGCGGAATTCTCAGAGGACTGGGTATGACAGGGGAGGGCAATCTATTGGGTAGCTGTCCACTGGAATAGTCCAAGGCTCTGTTTTAAGGATCTTAATCTGCTGTAAGGGCAACTGGAGCATAAGACTCTAGGAAAATCCTTAGTTGATATTACAGATTGTAATTATGATACAACTCACCTCTAGGAGAATCCTCAGAGATTAGGATAAGGCTTCTGAAGGGATATTGTAAGGGCGACCGGAATGGAAGACTCCAGGAGATTCCTCAGTTAATTATAATTTATGAAATATGGTTATAACCTACCTCTAGGAGATTCCTCAGAGAATTAGATGAGGCTCCTAGAGAGAATAATCTACATTATATACTACAGTGTCTTCATGTCCCTGTATCGGTAACCAGGGTCTGAACAAGAAAAGTGCATTGGGTGGCAATGGAGTGCTCTCAGAATGATGGGAGTAAGACCCAATATTATGTAGTAATATTGGATTGGCTACAGGGTTGCTCTGGAGCTCTAGAACGGGCTCTGGAGTTGTGGATTAGAGGTCCTCTTACATTTACCCCCCCTCCAAGGTTGCTGTGCCTTGAAGCAATGGTTCCAGGCTTAAAAAGAGTCTCGAAGTCTGTCCAGCAGATGTGTCTTGGGGCGGCTGGGTGTTTTTGGTAATATTCCGTGACAAGGTCTGGCGTCTTGACATCGGAGGCCACCTCTCAAGAGTTGTGCTCTCTGCTGAAACCTTTCCACTTAATCAGGAACTAGAACCTCCTCTGGTGCCAGTGACTATCCAATACCTCCTCTACCTTCCATTCCGGTTCTCCGTCGACAATAATAGGTGGCGGCGGGGCTCGTGGCTTCCTTCCTGGTATCGGATCGTCCGGAGCAGTAGACAACTTGACCACGTTGAACACTGGGTGCAACTGTCTCAATCCATAAGGCAACTTGAGTCGGTAGGCTAACGGCCCTACTTGGCACTCAATTTTGAAGGGTCCTAGTCTGCGATGCGACAACTTCGGAGACGGATGTGTCGTTTTGATATCTGACGCGTCTAGGTATACCCGGTCTCCTGGTTGGAATACGGGGGCCGGAGACCTTCTTCGATTGTAGTACCTCGTCATGTCTTCCTATGCTTTACGGATCGTGGACTTAGCTTCCTCAGTGGCAGACTCCATTCTCTTGGTGAATTCGTTGACCATCTCTAGGCTAGAAGGGTCTTGTCTCAGCTTGAAACCCATGCGAGGGATTCGTCCATTCGTCCTGTGTCCAGTAGGAACAGAGGTTGTTGCGTCGTAGAGTGAACGTGGTTGTTGTGCTGAAACTCTGCGATGGGTAGGAGGTCATACCAGTCGTCCTACTGTTCGTTGACGAATAGGCAGAGGAACTGGTCAAGCTCTTGGTTGATGTGTTCCGTTTGTCTGTCCATCTGGGGGTGCCAAGCTGTAGAAGAGGATATTCGTATACCTAGTAGCCTGTACAGTTCCTTGGTGAACAGAGCTACGAATTGAGGTCCGCGATCAGAGACGACACGTTTCGGGAGGCCATGGAGTTTCTAGACATAATGGAGAAAGAGTCGGGCTGCTCCTTCTACTGTGACCGTTGTGTGTGTCGGAATAAAGTGTACTCTTTTGGAGATAGCATCCACGACCGTCATGACGGCGTCATGTCCAGAGGACTCTGGGAGTTCGACCACAAAATTGACACTGAGGGTATCCCACCATGCATCCGGAATGGAGAGCAGTTGAAGCTCGCCAACAGGAGAATGTCGCCAAGGTTTTGTCTGGAGGCAAAGATCGCAAGTACTCACATACTGGCTGATGTACCTAGACATCTGGGGCTACCAGTAGTTCCGGGACACTAGTTCCAGTGTCTTCCAGCGTCCGGGATGTCCTGCGATCTGGGTATCATGGCAAAGGGCTACGATCTGCCTGTGTAAGTCTGGACTCTGCGGTACGTATATCTTCCCTTGGAACCGGAGTAGGCCATCTATGTTCAACCACTCTGAGGAATGTACTGCCTCGTTGGCGGAGCTCCGGAGCTCTTGTGCTACCTTAGCTATGGGTTCCTCTTGGTCTCTGTTCCTGTTTCCCTTGCAGATGTTGGACAAGATCTTCTGCTCTACACCTGTCAGTTCCACCCCTTCCAGAGCACATACCGCAAGGAATTCCGGTCGCAGGAGGACTATGTTCTCATTGTCCGAGGCTCTGTTTCCATGATCAGCTCTCCTCAACAGTGCGTTTGGTTTGCCCATGGTACGTCCCAGGTGGTGGTGAAGCAGGAAGTCGAACCTAGCCAAATGCAAGGACCAACGGGCTTGATGATGGTTAAGTTTCTTGGCCGTCATGAAATACTCGAGGTTCTTGTGATCGGTCCAGATCTCTACCAGATGGGTCGCTCCTTCTAGAAAGTGCTTCCACTTTTCTAGTACACGGATGATGGCTAGCATTTCCTTGTCGTGGATTTCGTAATTCTGCTCCACGGAGGACAAGGACTTATTGTAGAACGCTACGGGGTGCCATTTTCCGTCCACTGTTGACTGCTGAGACAAGACTGCTCCTGTGGTAAAGTCCAAACTATCTACTTCAACCCGAAAGGGCTCCAAGTCCTGAGGGAACATCAACACCGGAGCAGTGGTCACCGCCATCTTGAGGTCTTCAAAGACCGTCTGTTCCCTTCCACTCCACATCCAGACTTGTTCGGAGTGTGTTAAGTCGAAGAGGGGTCGAGCTTTGGCGGAGAAATCCTGGATGAACCTTCAGTAGAAGTTGACGAAGCCCAGGAAAGCCTGGACGTCCGTCTTGTTTTCCAGAGTAGGTCACTCTCGGACTCCCGCAACCTTGACTGGATCATGGAAACTTCGTTTTCCAAGATGACTAGTCCTAAGTACTCGATTCGCTCCTTGCAGAACTCGCATTTCTCCGGGCGGAGGAAAAGTTTATGTGCCTGTAGGACCTGTAGCACCCATCTGATAGCCTTCACATGCTCCTCTTCCGTCCTAGTAAAGATCAGAATGTCGTCCAGGTAGACCACCATGATACCTTCTGCTATGAGGTCCCAGAAGATGTTGTTCATCATAGTTTGGAAGGTGGCCGGGCTGTTAGTCATGCCAAAGAACATTACCAAGGGTTCGAACAGGCCTCGATTGGTCTGGAAGGCTGCTTTCCACTCATCTCCAGGCTTAATGCAGACATTGTTGAAACCCCAATGAACGTCCAGCTTGGTGAAGTATCTGGCTCCACGGAGTTGCAATATGAGTTCGGAGATCAGTGGGAGGGGGTACTTATTCTTGACCGTCATGGAATTGAGTGCTCGGTAGTCCTGAACCAACCGGAGGGAGCCGTTCTTTTTCTTGATGAAGAATACCGAGGCTGCCATGGGAGATTTAGAAGGACGAATTTGCCCGGTATGCAGGTTCTCTTCCAGGAAAGAGTCTAACTCCTTTTGTTCTACCAGAGACAGGGGGTAGACCTTCAATGACTTGGGCTCCGAGCCTGGAATGAGCTCAATCGCGTGGTCCCACTGCCTATGCTCTGGGAGGATGTCGAAGTCTTCCTTTGTGAACACCAATTTGAATCCTTTAACACAGTCGGGTAGGGTAAGAAGTTTCTTCTGCATCTCCGAGGCTTAATGGGCTCCTTCCGCAAGTTTCTGGGAGATCATAGAGGTGGTACGAAGGTCTTCTGCAAGTTTCTGGGAGATCGTAGAGGTGGCACGAAGGTCTTCCACAGCAGATTCTGGGAGAATCCTTGTCATGAAGAGTCTGTCCCCTTGCTCGTATTCAACCTCGTATATCCGGAGAGGGGTCTTGTCTTCTTCTGAGTCTTCCGCATATTCTGGAGGGGGTCCAGATCGACAGACGTTGATGGTTCTGGCCTCCATTTTCCTCCGCGACGCTCGTTCCTTTCGTATCATGCGGCATCCTTCACATCGAGGGAGGTACCTATTTATCTGCACTTCTCTGGTTTGTCAATTGACCTCTGGATTATGGTCCTTGAGCCAGGTGTAGCTGAGGATCATGCTCTGCTTCCCGAGGTTAGAGACGGCAAGGAGCGTCCTTTCGGAGTGGGTCTTATAATGGAGGATTACATCCACCACTTCAGAGATTTGTCCTGCTTTGTTAGGGGAGCTGTCTACGTTGAACACCGGTATGGGATGAGAGATGCTCTGGGTACTAATACCTTTCATATGGACAAAATCCTTGTCTATGAAGTTGCCGGTGGCTCCGGAGTCCAAAAGTGCTTTGACGGAATGCACCTCGCTGGTGTCGGTGGTACCGATCTCTATAGGCAGGATGATAGACGTTTCGCAGGCGTCAAGGATGTTGGCAGAGTGTCGTCTGGGGAGTTTTTTTTTCCCATTTGGGCCTCCGGGGCAGAGCTGTCCTGGCCGGAGCGGAGGGGGAGAGAGGGGGTGCGTCTATAGGTTCACGAATTTCTGTATTGACTTCTTTTACGTCTAATATAGCGAACCTATTAACTAGCAGCGACCAGAGCGCACTTTTCACCAGCCGCGCTAAACAAAATCCTCCTCTGGGGAGGAGCCAACTTCCTCTTCTGCTACTGCATCTTTCAAGGCCATCAAATCTTCGATCAATTCTTCCCGTTGCTCTGTGGTTAACCTTTGGACGTCTAGACGGTGAGGACAGTCCTTTACGAGATGGTTGGGCTCTCCGCATCGATAACATCCCCACGGAGGTGTAGGGCACGTCTTTCGGATGATGTCCACGTCCATAGGTATCCCTCCGGATGGTACAGACAGAGCAGGTCTCGGGGGAATAGGGGGCAGAGCGGACTGAGGCAGGCAGAATATTAAGAGAGGGGCAGGCCAGGGCGGAGTGCGTAGGTGCCGTAGTCGTTGACCAGAGCATGGATTGAAAAGCCTCATTGGTCAATCACGCCTGGTTGATCCTCTGGGCAGCTATGTACCAAGCCTCCGGATCAGTGTCAGCAGGTCGTCTGAAGGGCATGGTGGCGATTCGGCCCTGAATGTTTGTCTTGAGGCCTCGGCGGAACTTTACCACAAGAGTCCAGGGGTCAGTGTATCCAGCGTCGGAGACCAAGGTTAGAAAGCGGTCCAGGTAGTCGTCTACCATCCAGTTTCCTTGGTAGTACGAGGAGCCTTCCAGAGTATTAACGGCATCCGCTTCTGCATTGACCGGGAAGAATTGACTCCGGAACTGTTGTTCGAAGTTGGCCCAAGACTGGATAGGGAAAACGCCGGTGTCCACCTCCTGGTAAAAGAGGTTCTCAGACTACCTTGCGGTATGTCCGTCTTTGAAAAAGGCGAGTGTCCAAAAGATTTTCTCCTCATCACAGCTGAACTGCTCTGGAGCCAGGCGTAGGTATAACGTACAGGAGTTTAAGAAGGTTCGACCAGAAGTTCGTTCACTGGAGAAGTTAGGCGGAGAAGGGAGTTTTGGCCTTGTCCGCTGTTTGGTTGGGGCAGACGGGGCCAGGAAAGGAGGGTCGACAGGAGAGGAAGACGTTGTTATTGGAGGTGAAGCGACTATCAGAGCGGGGGCAGGGCTGGTCATCAGTTGAGTGAGCTGTTGTATTTGGGCTGTTAGACCTGCAAGGGTATTGTTAATAATGTGTTCTGAAGCGTTCTGACGCTCAGTTAACTCCTGGAGATGGTGCTGCAGGTAGCCTAAGACATCGGCAACGGCTGGGGGGGTATCTGCAGGGAGCAACATCTCTTTGGAGTAGGGTGATCAGGGGGCTGGAGTTTGTTAGCGGAGGGCAACCAGAGGGCGGCTGTTCACTGAAAAATTCCGGGGCTCTGACAATAGGATCTAATTCTGCTGTAAGGGCGACTGGAGTGGAAGACTCCAGGAGATTTCTCAGTTAATTATAATTTATGAAATATGGTTATAACCTACCTCCAGGAGATTCCTCAGAGAATTAGATGAGGCTCCTGGAGGGAATAATCTACATTATATACTATAGTGTCTTCATGTCCCTGCATCGGTAACCAGGGTCTAAACAAGAAAAGTGCGTTGAGTGGCAACAGAGTGCTCTCAGAATGATGGGAGTAAGACCCAATATTACTATGTAATATTGGATTGGCTACAGGGTCGCTCTGGAGCTCTAGAACGGGCTCCAGAGTTGTGGATTAGGGGTCCCCTTACAGATATTCTACATTATATATTAAGTTTACATTCCTTGTGTTAGAGTCAGCGTGATCAGAGCTATACTAGTGTGTTTAAGTATTACTTTAGTAATACTTGAACAGGCTTAGGTTGCTCTGGGGCATTGTTATGCAGTTCCAGGGTAGAAATAGAGCTATCCCCTTACACCTCTCTTGGTTTGAGCTCTGCTGAGAAGTTATCTTGTTTTTGGTATACTCTGAAGATATTCTTGCAGCTTTTCACCTGCATTTTGTAAATTCTCTTCAGGTTCCCATATGTCGTCTCCTTGAGTGTATCCTTTCCATCTGACAAGGTATTTATTCTTTCTATACCTTTGTCGTAAGTTCAGAATTTTTTCTACCTCCTATTCTTCCTGGCCCTGTATCAAGGTTGGTGGTAGGGAAGTGGCTTTCTGGCCACAGATGGTGGACTCAGAGTACTGAGTTAACTTGCTTGTATGAAAGACTGGGTGCAGTGCCCAGTAACGAGGTAGCATCTTAAGCCGGAACATAACCAAGGACAACTTTTCTATTATTTTGAATGGTCCTTTGTACCAGGGTCATAATGCTCACTCCATAGTCTGGTAATCCTTCAAATTGAGTAGCACTTTGTTGCCAACTTTAAATGGGATGCTTTGGACTTTCTTGTCATAGTACCACTTTATTCTTTCTACTGCAAGAGTAAGAGCTGCTTTTGCCTGCTCCAAGGCTTCTTGTCTTTTATATGTTAGGTTATTTAAGTCCCTTTGCAGTGACTCTTTGACTAGAATTGGACCTGCTCTTGGATGTCTGCCATATTCAAGGTAGAATGGACTTTCTTTGATTCCTTTGTGTGCTTGATTGTTGTATGTGAATTCTGCACTTGGTAACAGATCTAACCAATTACTAAAATTGTAATTGACATAGCACCTAAGATATTGCTCCAGAGCCTGGTTTACATATTCTGTTTGTCCATCTGTTTGTGAATGGTATGCTGTCAACATAGTAGATTCTATTCCTAAAATTTTGTACCATTCTTGGAATAGCTCAGCCGAGTATTGTATTCCTCTATCCGAAATGATTTGTAGGGGCAGTCCATGCAATGGATAAACCTTGTCATAAAGTAACTGTACCATATCTTTGGATAAAAACTAATTATTTATAGGAATGAAGTGAGCCCTTTTGGTAAGCCTGTCGATAATAACACAGATAGCATTGTAACCATTTGATTCTGGAAATTGAGTGATTAAGTTCATAGAGATTATTTCTCAAGGCCTGTTAGGTACTTTGTTAGACACGAGTGGTCCAAAAGGTTGCTATGGGCAATTTTTCATCTGCTAACACATATCACAACCTGTAACATATTTCTTGACAAATGTAGTCATCCCAGGCCACCAGTAATTTCTGGAGACCAACTCATAGGTCTTCTACTGACCTGGGTGTCTGGCAGATGGAAAATTGTGGTACATCTGAACGATCTATTGTTGCAAAGTGTCTTCTATACTATGAGGGATATATATCTTCCCTCTGTACAGGAGTAGTCTGTTCTCATAGTTCCAGTCTTACAAGGATTTTTCAAATTCTCTAGGACCAGACTCGAGTAACGACTTATTGTCATGACTTGGCAAAACAGCTAAGTTAATATTTATATTTCTTTTCTTTTCTTTTTCTTTTATCTTGGACTTACTACACAGAAGGGAGTGTGGGAAAGTGTCATATCACAAGTGTCACATCACATGATGTCACATGATAGATCACATGATAGGCATGGGAAAGTAGTGCACAGACCATGTAGTAATTGTATAAGTAGTATAGAGAATCTAACAGGAACTCTATCGAGTTCTCTTTGTCAATCGCTGAACAAAGAGCAGTTGGCTTTATTCTGGCTTGGAGTTTAGCTTTCTTATACTTATAGTCTTTGGTGACTTTGTCTGACAAGAGTGCAGCTTTGACCTCCTTTAGGATTATCTCATCATTTATTGGTGATTCATGAGTAGCCTCTAGTGCATTGATAGCGAAGAACTCAGGTTTTAGCAACACCTGGTTTGTATTATCGAGGTCTATCCCCATCTCATGATCTGCTTGTCTAGACAAGGGGTCTTCTGCCTGCATCGTCTTTCCTCGTTTATGATAGAGTACAAAGTCAAAACAAGTCATGAATAATGCCCATCTTGCTTGTCTCCTGGTCAGCTTTTGAGCTGTCCTGAAAAATGTGAGGTTCTGATGATTTGACCAGATCTCAATTTTATGTGGATGTCCCTCCAAATGGTGTCTGTATTCTTCTAGTCCCCAAATTACCACAAGTAGTTTCTTGTCATAGATTTTGTAGTTCCTTTCATGGACATCTAATGACTTGGAAAAAAAAGCTACTGGGTGCCACAGGTTAGTTTGCATGTCTTTTTGCAATAAGACTGCTCCTGTTGCAAAGTCGCTGGTGTTGGTGGATAACTTAAAGGGATCTTCGTCATTTGGTACTCTCAGGACTGGGGCTATGGTAAAGGCCTTTTTCAGTGCCTCAAAAGCATTTTGTTGCTTAATGCCCCAATTCCAGGTACAATCCTTTTTGGTCAAGTCGGAGAGTGGCTTTGACATCTTGGCAAAGTTCTTAATGAACCTATGATAAAAATTCACAAAGCCTAAGAATGCTTGTACTTGCTTGACTTTAGTCAGTACTGGCCACTCTAGAACTCCTGAAAGTTTTTCCTTATCTATCTGTACTTTATTTTCCAATATTATTATGCCCAAATATTTGATGCTACTTTTCTCAAAGAAACATTTCTCTGCTTTAGCGTAAAGGTTATTAAATTGGAGCCTTTTCAGCACTTTCTTGACCAATTGCCTATGTTCCTTTAAACATGTCCCAAATATTAGAATGTTATCTAAATACACCATTACTAGTTTAATGCGAATCAAGTCTCCAAGTATATCATTTATCATACTTTGGAAAGTCGCTGGTGCATTGGAGAACCTAAAATACATAACAGTTGTCTCAAAAAGGCCTCGTCTTGTGATAAATGCTGTTTTCCATTCATTCCTTTCTTTGATGCAAACATTGTTATATCCCCACCTCAAGTTGATTTTGGTAAAGATTGAGGCTTTGCTAAGTGATTCAATCAAGTCGGCTATTCTAGGGATTGAATAGTGATTTTTGACAGTAATTGCATTGAGGGCTCTATAATCCATGAGGGGTCGTAAGCTTCTATCATGTTTCTTTACAAAGAAAAATGGAGCTGCTATCAGGCTAGTAAATGGACGGATGTATCCTTTTCTAAGTTCCTCATCGATCTATGTGTCAAGAGAGTTTCTTTCTGCTAAAGATAGTGGATAGACCTTTGCTAGCTTGGGAAGCTTTGTGCCTTTCATGAAGTCAATAGCATGGTCATATGGTTTCTGTAATGGCATTCTCTCTGACTTATGCTTTGAAAACACATTTCCATACTCATGTAACTATTCTGGCACATAAGCCTTCCAGGTCTTTGTGTCTTCATAATCTGAGTCCCCATATTGGTCTCGATTGTTGAGTATAGTTGCAATCATCATCGCCTGTTGATAACTGCCTGGGTCAGTCATGTCTGCCTAGCTAAGAATGTGGTTGTTGGGATCCTCATCTCCTATGTTATCCAATGAGGGAAATCCACTGACATTTATTTTGAGGTAAAGCTCATTAGCTTCTGCTTCTATATCTCGTATTTTACAGACTTTATTAGCACATGTATTCAGGTACCTGGTGAACTCCCATTGACCTTTTTGCCAATTGATATTTGGATTATGCTTGTACAAGTACGAGTAGCCAATCATCATCTCTTTATTCCCTAGATTGGTGACAAAGAGGTATTGGATCGTCTTATGAGATCCAATTTCTACATAAGCTCAGACATATTCAGTTATTTGTTCCACCTTGTTGGGAGTGCCATCCACATTGATTACACAATATGGATTTGCTAGTTTATGTGTTACCAGGTTATTATTTTCCATGACGACTCTGTCGACAAAGTTCATAGTAGCTCCCAAATCAACTAAAGCCTCGGTCTGTACTTTTTTGCCATATACCCAAAGTGTAACTGGAATTTTAAAGGTAGTCTTGTTATGCACTATATTATTACAAACTTCTAGTACTACTTCCAATTTTTGCAGACTAATAGGGGGTATACTATCCTCTGACTGTAGATCATAGACATTATACTCTACAGTCCCAAGGGAAAATCCAATTTGGGAGTCCTCTTTTCCTTCCCACTTGGAGGAACAGGATCAGGGATTTCCCCAATTGATGTGCTATTTACATTGATGTCCTCAGGAGGGGATTCTGGGTTGTTACTTTCTTCCTTCAATAGCTTTATCAGCTGTGCTCTAAACGACTGATTTTTATTTTTACTTGGACCTGGTGGAGACAGTTTCTGAGAAAAGGTTTTATGAGGACATTTGTTCTCATTGTCAGGCTTGTCGTAATAGTCTATAGTATTATGCGATTTTGTCTTATTCTTAAAGCCTTTTCCAGTGCATATCTGATAGTATTGCAAGTTCTTCCCCTCCTTTTTCTGAATCTCATTTATTTCCATTGCATCTGGGTCCTTCTTTCCTCCACTTTTCTCTCCATTTGTCTCTGGACCAAATATTGTGCCCTAGGCCTTGTCTAGATATAAGGCCTTATATGCTTGCATTAACAATTTTAGATAGTCATTCCATGTCTTAGGAGATTGATTTGTGATTTTATATATGATGAGCGCATTTCACAACTTGTCAGGAATGACTTCTTTTATTTTGCCGATATGAACTTCGTCGCTATAATTGACAATCCTTGCCAATGTTCTGTATCGTTCAGCATACTTGATAAAGTTCTTTTTTGCTAGGTCTTTGTTGACCCAAAGCGCCATTAATTTCTTCTTTGCTCCCTCCTTGTCATCTCATTGTCCGTAAATATTTTTTAATTCCTGGGCAAAGTTGCCCCAGGATCCAATACCTTGTTCTGCTTGTACCTTATCATAATATGACTTCATATATGTGCTGGTGGGAGTATGTAATCTAGTAAGAGCACACACAATTTTCTGGTTATCTATAGTAATACTGGACGCTGAACAGTATAGAGCAATCTAGCTCAACCAATCATGCAAATGCATCTTGTTTTCAGAGTCTGCAAATGTTGGTGGCT
>Ga0154007_1000017_pt1 | contig 18042 bp, 17 predicted proteins | sample TSNC091MetaG_FD_104676 | JGI IMG/M metagenome (GOLD analysis project Ga0154007, IMG submission 104676) | Attine ant fungus gardens microbial communities from North Carolina, USA - TSNC091 MetaG | ecosystem: Host-associated > Fungi > Mycelium > Unclassified | place: USA: Connecticut, Klassen Lab... | reverse complement strand
TAGGTAGTAGCATGTGATGATCTGTCCTAGTGCACAGACCATCACTTTTCTGTATATAAGGATTCATAGTCTGAGGATTAGACCTCAGACTTAACAACATCTTTTGTCACTTGTCTAACTTCGTATTTTTGAACTCTTTAAAGTATCAAAGCACCCATCACAAATAGTAAGTGACCATTTGTAATAGAGAGTATCAGAAAGAAATTAAAATGTAAAGTGCTGCTTATCTGTAATATAAAAATAGATAGAATGATTGTAAGTTCGATCTAGATCCTCCTTGCATGGTGTCCCTAAGGTGTCCATCTTTACACACTGTAACAAGTTCACTAGTAGAATAGTTTATAAACCACTCATAGGCCTTACTGTAAGAGGACAATATGGAGTAGCTTAGATAACCTGGTATGAGTGAGTATCATCTAGCTTGCCCTGAGATCCTCGGAGTCCACTATTTATAGTTCCCTTCCTTCTTGTTCTTGTTGCCATAGTTTGTACTATATAGCCTTATTAGGTATGGTAGTTATTAGTGTTTTGATCTGTGTTCCCTTAGCGACCAGTGCACAGACCAAGCTAGTCTAGTATATATAGCTAGTAATGTACAGTAGAATACCTTACCTCAACATTGATTAGAGCTCCTGGGCTATTCAATGCTCTTAAGTTCACCTTCACTACTCATGTCTAGTGTGATCAGGGTCACCTATAAATGATCCCCTTACACTTACCACACTTAATCAACCCCTTATCTGTACCCCCACACCAAACCTTATGGGTATGATACAATTTGAGTCGATGATTAGCCAGGCTTTTCAGGCCTGCTACTTCATAGAAGGTTGTCCAAGTGACCACTGCATCTTGTCTCAAGAAAGAATAGGGTATAGGGTAGGAAACATTCACCAACTCAACCTCTCACCAAGATTACCTCTTACACACTCAAGAGAATCACATTTACAACCTCTGTTAGGGAACCACTCAGAGGCGATCACCCTTAAGCTAGTGGATAGTCCTGGAAGCTAGTTTGAGATTCAAGTGGGGGCATATCTATACACACTTGCTAGTATATATACTACACTAGATAGTCAGGCACACAATACCATGGCAACTGACCTATAATCACAGAATGTCCTAGAACAACTAATAATAGGCATTGCACTGCATGATACAGACAAGGGAAGTCAGGAATGGTGGGAGTGTGATACACGATCTGTCACTGGGCCACTAATAGAACAGACCCTCAGAACTTACTAAGCACAACCCTAGATGTCCCCTTACAACCTCAAGAGCTTCTGAGATAAAGGCAAGGGCCAAGGAGGCTCCTCCTATCAATCTCCACTCTGAGAAATATATTAGAATATTACAAATGTTAGAGACTCAATTAAAAAGAAATAGAAAAGGAAACCCTTCATTCTACTACTCTCCCTCATATCTCTCCTGAATGACATTGCCATGTGGCCATGACAGCTATCACCTTTCTGTCCTCCATACCTCCCAGACATGACCATGTGATCCTGCTCCACCTCTATACTTCACTCCTTGTAAGGTTGCTTAACTCTGAGCCAGAATCAAGCCAACTGCTCTTTGTTTAGTATTTGATAAAGAGAACTTGATAGAGTTCCTGTTAGATTCTGTACACTATTTATACATGAAAAGTAACCCTAACCCTTCCTTTTATGCTTCCTTATAAGTCACTTTCCTCTTGCACATCCATTGATGAGAAAATAAAAGAAAATAAAATAAAAATAAAAATAATAATTAGAAACTAAAAGAAAAGAAAAAGAAAAGAAATATTAAATAATGACTTAGTCATTTTGCCAAGTCATGACACTCCTGCCCATCGTTCCCCGAACCCCGAACTAGCTTCTTTCTACTCTGAATATAGTCTAGAAACACATGATAGTGTGTGTAAGGGTCAGCAATATGATTGTCGTCCGGTGGCACATCCATTTCTTGACTAAGTCCAGCAGTGATGGGATCACTAGTCACTGATAGACTTTTGATCTGTTGTCTTGGTATCATATTAGTCTAAGTCTGCTCTAGATTGAAATTATCTTGTATTCCAAAGATATCCTTGAGCCTCTGATTTCTAGAGTTTCAACATTCATAGTCTGTATCTGAGAAACCTGATGCTAGCTCATCAGTCTTGCCTCCCAAGGTATATGCTATTCTAGCATATGGTAGCTTGACAACTACCTAATAAAAGTACCCAAGCTTGGGTCTAGATTATGTCTGGGGCTTGTAGGAGGTCTCTAGAGTGGGTTCCAATAGTGAAATCTAGGGGTATAATGTGTATTCCATACTACATTTCCACAGAAAATTCTCTAGTAGCATAACAGTGGTCATATAACAGAAAATACCCATTTAATAATATAATTTCTTTTATATTTTATATTATTACTAATTTTTCGCTACTAAACTTCTGTTGTCTACTCCTATAGGATCAGGATGTAGACTAGTTACTTGTACTCCTCCTATTCCAGACTTAGTATAAGTACTCCAGTAGTTATATCCTAGTTCCTTAGTTCATAGATTAAAGTCATTTATGTCTTTAATATCCATTCCCACTCCTATCAAATCTATATACTACTCCTCTCCTGATCTCCTGACAACGATTCCATCCTCCTGAAATATGCAACCACACACATGACAGCAGATCGAGGCATAGCGCATGAGCTGAGGCCAAGGTTGTTCCCCCATTGTGTTGTCAACTCCCTTCTACTCCGCGTCACTCCACTCCCGCTCTGTATGTCCTTGACATCTAGCAGCGTAACAGCAAGTCAATGTGAAGTCGTATCATAACTGCAATAGAAGAAAACTGGATCTTGGAGAAGTGAGAGAATATAGAAGATATAGTGAGAACAGTAAGAAAGTTAGAAAGAGAGGTAGAAGAGAGGTTTGATGAAGACAATGTACTTAAGGACAAAATGACTTGAGACTGCTGTCTCTCTCTACAGCCTGTCAAGAGGCTTGAGAACTGCCTATTGTGCAAGGGAGGATTTCCAGAGTAGGGTTAGAAGAGTAGGGAGTAGTCACTAAGTGTTTGGAAGAGACACTACCTCATCATTTTGGCCTTCTTATATTTGGGAATTTGGAGGTTTTCTTTGTCTCACTTTCTTTGTTATCTTGCTGCTTTGTAATCCTAATAAAATACTCTAGGGTACAGAAGGGAAATCAAGCATCATACCCCCATCATCATTCCTGTCTGTTGCTCTAGAGCTTAATGGCTATTTGAGTAACTAAGTCTCTATTTTCTAAGTTTTCTCCTTTATTTCTTAAAAACCACCAAAACCCCTCCCTTGAAGGGAAATTCAAGCCCCAATGGACTTGGGCATTCACTTATGCTAGGAGCTAACCACTTTCTATATATTTTTGGAGTAGGCTTCCAGTTGTATAGTCAGCTAAAGAAGAGCCTACATAATGGCATAGGAGTTCTAAGTAGTACTGCTATATTGATGGTAAGCTAGGCTACTAGACTAGATTAGGGCAGTAGTGTTATGGTGCAAGACAAACATGCATCTTAGAGATCCTATTATGGTGAGATCGACCTCAAATGGATTCTTAAAAAACTTCATTACAATTTCTTTCAGTTATTCAAGTTTTCCCCCTTTATTTCCCCTTTTTCAAGCTCTCTTTGTTTATTTGATTGTCTCCCTAGTGCCTACTTGTTTAGTATACAATTGTGAAACATCTTAGAGATTCTATTACTTTCATTTGTTATCACCTTTGTTTGTGATCAATTCCCTTTGATCCCCATCACCAGGATCTCATAAATCAGAGAGATACCATGATATTTATTAACAACATCTTAGTGGCTACAGACATAGAGAAGGGATATAATGAATTAGTAGAGAAAGTGTTGAAAAGACTAGAGGAAAACAACCTATTTGTGAAACCAAAGAAGTATAAATGAAAAGTAAGAAAAGTGGAATTCCTAGGAGTAGTAATTGGCCTAAGAGGAGTAGAAATGCAGAAAGAAAAAGTGGAAGGAGTATTAAACTGACCAGTACCTAGAAATGTTAAACAAGTACAAAAGTTTTTAGGCCTTGCCAACTATTACAGGAGGTTCATCAAGGACTTTGCAAAGATAGCAGCCCTGTTACATATACTGGTCAGGAAAGAACAAAAGTAGAAGTAGGAGAGAGAGTAGAAAAAAGCATTTGGAAGGTTAAAGGTGGAGTTTATCACAGAACTAGTTTTAGTTATCCCAGACATAGACAAGGAAATAAGAGTGGAGGCAGATACATCAGACTATGTGACAGGAGGGTATTATTGACAAAATGTGAAAATGGAAAGTGGAGGCCAGTGGCTTTCATTTCTAAATCATTAAATGCCACTAAGCAAAACTATGAAATTCATGACAAAGAAATGTTGGCAGTTATTAGATGCCTGGAAGCATGGAGGCATTACCTAGAAGAAGCAAAACTAGAGTTTGAAATTTGGACAGATCACAAAAATCTCTAATATTTCATGATGAGTCAAAAGCTGAACTGAAAACAAGCAAGATGGGCCTTATACCTATCACAATTCAACTTCACATTGAAACATGTTCCAGGAAAAAGCATGGGTAAAGCCAATGGTGATAGGAATTAAAGGGAATTGATCACTAGACAAAAGTGATAACAAATAAAAGAAACAAAATCTCTGAGATGTTTCACAATTGTTTACTAAACAAGTAGACACTGGAAATATAATCAAATAAGAAAAGAGAGCTTATAAAAAAGAAGGAATGGTAAGAGAAACTCAAATAACTGAAAGAAGTTGAAGTAATATTTTTAATAAATCCACTTGAGGTTGTTCTCACCATAATAGGATCTCTAAGGTACACATTTGTCTCGCACTGTGACACTACTGCCCTTATCTAGTCTAGTAGTCTAGCTTGCCATCAATACAGCAGATCTACCTAGAACTCCCATGCCATCATGTAGGCTCTACTTTAGCTGACTGTACAACTGGAAGCCTACTCCAAAAATATGCAGCAAGTGGTTAGCTCCTAGCATAAGCAAATGCCCAAGTCCGTTAGGGCTTGAATTTCCCTCTGAGGGAAGGGTTTTGGTGGTTTTAGAAAATAAACAAAGAAGCTTAGAAAAATAGAGACTTAATCACTCAATTAACTGCTAAGCTCCAGAGTAACAGAGAGGGATAATGATAGGGGTATGATGCTTTGATTTCCCTTCTGTGTCCTAGAGGATTACAAAGCAGTGAGATACCAAAGAAAATGACACAAAAAAAACGTCTAAATTCCCAAAGATAGTAAGGCCAAAATGATGAGGCAGCACCTCTCCTGAACACTTGGTGACCACTCCCCACTCCTCTAACCCTACTCCTGGAATCCTTCTTTGTGCAATGAATGGCTCTCAAGCCTTTTCATGAACTGTAGAGAGAGGCAGTGATCTTGAGTCATCTTGCTCTCAAGTGCATTGTCTTCATCAAACCTTTTTTCTATCTCTCTTCCCAACTTTCCTAGTCTTCTCACTGTCTCTTCTACATCTTCTTACTCCTGAGTTCTAGTCTTCTTCTACTGTAATTGCAATGCAATTCTTGTGAGGACTCAGCTTTCTTGTTCTTGCTATAATTAGCCATCAGCAATAATAGTGCAGATCTGATGGTAACTGTGCTTGACATAGTACTGCTAGCCACTGAGATATGATGTCATTTTGTTAAGAGTTAATCTCCAAAGTTCCTTTCTGCTATCAAGAGCACTCTAGAAAAGAGTTCTGTTATAAATCTGATATGGGATGTCTGAGCAAGCATCTATGAGGTCTCTGTAACAGTGATCATAGCCACTACTCTGCTACTCAAGTAGTATGCTCGAGCCTATGACTTAGTATCTAAGGAACATTTCTAAGGGACTGAACTCATTTCTCGAGTTGGTTATTCTCATTAATATGGTTAAAAATGCCACTCATATTGTTTAAATAGCTGTCTGGTATGACAATGGACTAAGTAGGAGACCAGATTGGCAGGAGGGAGTAAAGAAGAATAATGAGGACCAGACGTTGATAAAGCCAGGATGGATTAGGGGAGCAGAAACACTAGTACAAAAAGGAGACTTAAGAAAGAGGATCCAGAAAGCACAGGAGGGAGATTATCATGACTTGGCAAAATAGCTAAGTTATTATTTATATTTCTTTTCTTTTCTTTTTCTTTTATCTTGGACTTATTATACAGAAGGAGTGCGGGAAAGTGTCACATCACAAGTATCACATAGTCACAGTCATATAACAGGAAGTCACAGTGTCACATCACATGACATCACATGATAGGTCACATGATAGGCATGGGAAAGTAGTACATAGACCATGTAGTAGTTGTATAAGTAGTGTAGAAAATCTAATAGAAACTCTATCGAGTTCTCTTTGTCAATCGCTGAACAAAGAGCAGTTGGCTTTATTCCAGCTTGGAGTTTAGCTTTATTACACTAGAACTCAATTCCACTTCAGAGCACTGTCTGTCTTGGACCTTGCTCACTCTCTTATCTCATTTATATCAACCCTTGGCTGCTGATCATTGTGATTGGTAGCTATCTCCATATATAGCTGGGCCCTTGGCTTAAAGGAACTTGTCAATCAGTTAGGGATTGACAATGGAAGTATAGTGCCAAGCTTGGGTATTACTACTGAGACCTGACCTCATAATCAAGTGGTATTATTAGTTACTATCTTTCTCAGTATAAACCTTGTGCTGTACTTCATTGTGAGTTGGTACATGCAGAGGAGTAACAGTTACTTTTAGAAGGCTGTCTGTAAGGGAGCACTCAGAGGCGTCCCAGAACACACTCGACTATAGTAGAGAAGGTGTCTTAAGTTAGATCAATGAATAGCCCAGGAGATCAAACTAATGTTGAGGTAAGGTATTTTACCATACATCACTAGCTACTTATACTAGACTAGCCTGGTCTGTGTGCCGGTTGCTACAGGAACACAGATCAAGACACTAATAACTACACTACCTAATAAGACTATGTAGTATATACCATGGTGATGAGAACAAGAGGGAAGAGAACTATTAATAGTGGACTCCAAGGATCCAAGGGCAAGCTAGATAATGCTTACCCATACCAGGTTATCTAAGCTACTATAGGCTGTCCCCTTACACTGTCTAGAGTAGGGATCTTCCCTGTTGAGGTGATAGTTTAACCATATTATTAGGGCAGTAGTTAGTAGGGCAGTAGGCATCTGGCTAGGTAAAGATCTTGCACCCTAGCAGACATAGCAGTACATAGCAAGACTCAACATTAACTCTGTATCTTGTTCAGAAGACATAACACAATGTCTCTGGACCAATATAACTCATTGATAAGCAATTTGCTCAGAGAAAAATGCTTTCTTACTAAACTAAGAGAAGAATTAGAAGGGAGAAAAGGGAAATTATGTCAGTGTTGTAAGAAGTTTGGGTACCTGGCCTATAACTGCAGAAGCAAGAGAGAAAGAGGGAAGGGGAAAGCAACTCCTCTAAATAAATTCAAGATGTTGTTAAGCAGGGTGATATAATGTGGAGTTGAAGAGAGGACGATTAGGAGACATGAGGTGGTAGTAGTCGAATGTTTTAAGTGTGGGAAGAAGGGGCACAAGTGTAGAGAGTGCCCATTATGGGAGAAGAAAGAAAGGGTGGTGTGTGTGGCAAAGCTACAAAAGGCGCACCAATAGAAGAGGCCAGCATGCCCTGTAAAGGGAAAGGCACAGGAAGCAGAAAGAAGGTTGAGGAGAGTAGAAGAGGAAGAGGCAGCATGCGTGGCCAAGCCACAAGAAGTGCAGCAAGGGTGGAGGAGGAGCTCAGTAGAAGAGCTAAGAAAAAGAGCAGAGGAACACTGTGGAAGAGGTGTCCCAGAAGAGGCGCAATTATTAGAACTAGGATAGTATACAAGGGAAGTAGTAGTGTCATACCTAACTTGTGAGAGGTGCAGAAGTCAGGAGTGTCATGTAGAAGATAATAGGGGACAGGGAGTGATCTCCAGAAGGAAGTTGGAAGAAATGAAATGATGTAGGTATATAGAAAAGGTAGTGGGGCCCAGAGAGGCAAAGGCACAGCAGAGCGGCGCACAGTCAGGAGAACTGGAAAGCACAACAAGAGAGGGGGGTAGTCAAAGGGAGGTCAGGAGAACTTTCAAAATGCTGAGAGAAGTGTGGTTAAATGTGGGAGTAGAGAAATTAGATACACATGAAGGTATAACTGTAAAAGCACTCTTGGATAGTGGTGCTATGGTATAAGAGCAACCAGAGTGGAGCACTCCAGGAGATTCCTCAGAGAATTAGATAAGGCTCCTAGAGAAAACAATCTACAATATATATATTACAGTGTCCTCACATCTGTCATGACTTGGCAAAACGGCTAAGTTACTATTTATATTTCTTTTCTTTTCTTGGACTTACAACTACAAGGTGGAGCGCGGGAAATTATCACATGACTTTGTCACAATGTCACAATGGTGTAATGGATGGTCACGACACAGGTCACAGTCACACTGTGTCACATGACTAAAGTAACATGAGGACCATGGGAGAGTAAGCGCATAGCCACAGTAGTAAAATGTATAAGTAGTAGAGAAATGAGCGAGAACTCCATCGAGCTCTCTTTGTCAAACTCTGAACAAAGAGACAGTTAGCTTAATTCCGGTCATTGGACTTTAGATGCTGACAACATCCCTACATTTGGTAACCAGGGTCCGAACAATGAAAGAGCGCTAGGAGGCAACAGAGTGCACTTAGAACAATAGGGGTAAGACCAAATATTATTATGTAATATTTGATTAGCTGCAGGGTCACTCCAGAGGACTAGTATGGGCTCCAGAGTCATGTGTAAGGGGTCCCCTTACACATAGGGATATTTATGAACAAAAGGATAGTAGCTAGGCATGGGTTCAAGCTGCAGAAGTTGGAAAGACCAATAATGGTCAGAAATATGAATGGAATAAACAATAGTGGAGGAGCAATCACCCACCAGGTAGAAGCAAATGTCTATTACAAAGGTCATGTAGAAAGAATGAGGATAGATATATACGACCTGGGAAAGACGGAAATAATCTTGGGAATGCTATAGTTGGCAGCACATAGCCCAGAGATAAATTGGGAAATAGGAGAGGTCAAAATGACAAGATGTCTACTCTTGTGTAGTAGAGTAAAAGTAAAAGAGAAAGACAAGAAGAAAAGAGGAAAAAGGATAGTAATCCTAGAAGAAGAGAAAATCATCAGATGGGTGATAAATGATAAAGAAGATTGGGGAAGAGAAGAGGAAATCGAGAAGGACTACAGGAAAATTGAGAAAATGGTTCCAAGAAAGTTTCTAAAGTAGAGAAAAGTATTTGGGAAAGTAGAGTCAGAGAGGATGCCAACGAGGAAAGTTTGGGATCATGCTATAGATCTCAAAGAGATGTTCAAACCACGAAAAGGAAGAATTTACCCTCTATCCAAAAACGAGAGGAAGGAAGTTCAGAATTTTGTGGAAGACCAACTGAGAAAAGAATATATCAGACCATCAAAATCTCCTCAAACGTCGCCAGTGTTCTTTGTAGGGAAAAAGGATAGAAGTAAGAGAATAGTCATGGACTACCACAATCTAAATGACCAGACAGTGAAGAACAACTATCTGCTACCATTAATTACAGACTTGATAGACAACATGGGGAGTAAGAAAGTATTCACTAAAATGGATCTCAGGTGGGGGTTCAATAATATGAGGATCAAGGAAGGGGATGAGTAGAAGGGAGCATTTACAGTGCATGTGGGCTCCTTCAAGCCAGTAATGTTCTTTGGAATGACAAATTCGCCAGCCACATTCCAGGCAATGATGAATGAAATTCTGAGGGATCTGATCAATGAAGGAAAAGTCGCTGCATTTGTAGATGATGTGTTAGTAGGAACAGAAACTGAGAAAGAACACAATGAAATAGTGGAAGAAGTATTGAAGAGGTTAGAAGAAAATGACTTGTACATTAAACCAGAGAAATGTGTATGGGAAGTGAGGAAGATAGGGTTCTTAGGAGTGGTTATAGGACCTAATGGGATAGAAATAGAAAAGGAGAAAGTGGATGGAGTATTGAGTTGGCCAGAGCCCAAAAATGTAAAAGACGTTAGAAAATTCTTAGGCCTTGCAAACTATTATAGAAGGTTTATCAAAGACTTTGCTCGAGTGGCCAGGCCAATGAACATGTTCACCAGGAAAGATATGAAGTGGCAGTGGGGACAGGAGCAGCAGAAAGCATTTGACGAGTTGAAAGGAGTCTTCATGATAAAACTAGTACTAGTGGCCCCAGATCTAGATAAGGAGTTTAGGGTGGAGGCTGATGCCTCAAACTACACAACTGAAGGAGTACTATCTATGAAGTGCTCTAACAACATGTGGAGACCAGTGGCTTTTATCTCAAAATATCTAAGTGATACAGAATGCAACTATGAGATATACGACAAAGAGATGCTAGCTATAATCAGATGCCTAGAAGAGTGGAGACACTTTCTAGAAGGGGCAGTAATTAAATTTGAGATTTGGACAGACCACAAGAACCTTGAATACTTTATGAAAACACAAAAGCTAAATCAGAGACAAGCAAGATGGGCTTTATACCTGTCAAGATTTGACTTTATGCTAAAACATGTTCTAGGAAGTAAGATGGAGAAAGTGAATAGTCTGAGCAGAAGGCCAGACTAGGAGATTGGAGTAGAAAAGGACAATGAGGATGAAACATTGGTAAAACCAGAGTGGTTAGAAGTAAGAAAAGCTGAGGTAGTGGAAATAATAGTAAACGGAGTAGACCTACTAGAGAACATAAGAAAGTCAAAGGTAAAGGATAACGAAGTAGTAAAAGTGGTAGAAGAAATGAAGCAAGCAGGGGTGAAAATGTTAAGAGATAAGGAATGGAGAGAGGTTAACAGTGTCATATACAAAGAAGAGAAGGTTTATATACCAAAAGATGATAAGCTTAGGGCAGAAATAATTAGGCTACATCATGATACTTATCGATGGGCTGTGATAGCTCTTAGTGATCACCCTAGATGAATGTTCAGGAAGAACTCGATGGAGTTCTTCATTGGATTAGTCTACTACTTATACTATTTTACAGTGACTGTACAACTACTAGTCCATGATCACATGTCCTTTCAGAATGTTATATGATCACCTGACCTGGTCACATGATCTGATTATCTAAGCTCCCATGCTATTTATATCTCAATCCCATTGTATGACTTGAGGTTATAGATCAGGTGTTCAAATGCATAGGAAGTTAGTTCCTTTTTGGGGCTCTCATAACAAGGAGGTCATGGAGAACAGTAGAAGACAGTAGAACTGGTCACTAGGAACTTTTGGTGGCCAGGATTTACAAAGGAGGTAAAATAGTATGTGGAAGGATGCAACACTTGTCAGCAAAACAAAAACTGCACAGAACAGCTGGCAGGAAAATTAATGCCAAATTCTATTCCAGAAAAACCTTGGGTGCATATATTGGCAGACTTTATCACCAAGTTGCCCTTAGCACAGTGATATGATAGTATTCTAGTAGTAGTGGATCGACTAACCAAAATGGTTCACTTTATACCAACTATGGAGAAAACATTAGTATGTCACAAACTTCATTCAGACATATCTCCATCAATTCTTCAACTATTCCCACGCTCTTAACTGCTACGGAAAGCCCTTAAAAAGACCTTTTGATTGATACCAGTCATGTCTAGAAGCGATCAGTATTGGCCGAGATATTAGGCAGATCAACTGGTAACCACCATGGTACTGTTTATTAAATCACCAATATCTCGGAAACTGCCATGATCTAAGCTTTGGTTCTAGGCTCAGAAGAAGCCCTCTTCATACTGCTTAGAATAAGCCTAGAAAAACCCCAAGGCAATCAATATTAGTGGAGATATGAAGGCCTTAATGTTTGCACATGGACTTCATTAATTACCTATAGATAGTCATCTGTCCTTTTCTTAGAACAAAGGACAGCCTCCATATGGTTAAGTTATCACTATTCCTAGCACAAAGGCACTACCATCACTTTCATGTATATAAGGACTCATAGTCTGAGGATTAGACCTCAGACTTAACAACATCTTTTGTTGCTTGTCAAACTCTGCTTATAAGCTCTTTGAATCTATATCTCAATCTATCACAAACCAAGTAAGTGACCATTTGCGATACAGTAGAAGGATTAGTGAGGTTGTTTAGAGATAATGTGTGGAAACTGTATGGGTTACCAGAAAGCATTATTTTGGACAGAGGACCACAGTTTGCAGCAGGATTAATGCGAGAGTTGAATGGGATGTTGGGGATCAAAAGTAAATTGTCAATGGTGTTTCACCCTCAAACAGATGGACAGACAGAAAGGGTAAACCAAGAGTTAGAACAGTATCTGAGAATATTCATTGACCATAGGCAAGACATTGCCCTTTAAGGCAAATTATGGGCAAGATTCTGGAATGGGGTTTGAAGGTAGAAAGAAGGGAAAATATCAGGGAGCAAAGAAGTTTATTGAGAAAATGAAGGAAATACAGAAGGAGGCAAAAGCAGTGCTAAGGAAAGCACAAGAAGAAATGAAGAAATATGCAGACAGAAAGAGAGAAGAAGTAGATGACTATAAAGTAGGGGACTTAGTGATGTTGAGTACTAAGGATCTGAAGTACCAAATGGTCAGAAGGAGGACAGAGAAGTTGACAGAAAGATTTGTAGGCTCTTATAAGATTAAGAAGATTGTATCATCGAATACAGTAGAATTAGAACTACCTAGTACAGTAAACATACATCCGGTAGTGTTATCACAGGGCCTTGATGACTTAGGGACCACTCGAGGTGAGTGTTTAGAAAGAACTTGATGGAGTTCTCTGTTGGATTGGACCACCTACTTATACTACTTTTACAAGTGGCTGTACACTACTAGTCCACGATCACATGTCCTTCTAGAATGTTCTACAATCACATAACCTTGTCATGTGATATGATTACTTAAGTTCCCATGCTATTTATATCTTGTCTTCATTATATGACTTGATATTTGTGATCAAGTGTTTGAATGTGTGGGAAACTTTTTCCTTCTTAGGGCTCTCATAACAGGTAGTAAATGTCAGTAGAATACAATGGTATATAGGGCAAGTAGAAGGACAGAGAAAGAAGCAACCAACCCCAGTGATAATTGAGAGAGAAGAAGAATGGGAAGTGAAGAGGATATTAAATAAGCAGCAAGTAAGGGGCAAGGATAAATACTTGGTATGCTGGAAAGAATTTATGGTGGAGTCAGATACATAGGAGGAAAGAGAGAACTTGAAGAATGCAAAAGAAGCAATTAAAGAGTTTGAAAAGGAATATCAATGAGACATGGAAGATGTAGCAAGACAAGAACATGAGGAAGGAACATTTAGAAGGGGAGAATTACCAGAGAGATTTACAGCAAAAAAGCTGTTTGGATGGTCAGATAAAAGGTATGATCAAGAATATTAGAGAAGGCTGGAAAGGAATTGGAGATGGTAGAAAGAAAAGCAATTAGGAGAAAGAAAAATGGAAACAATTGTAGAGAAAGAAGAAATTAAGGAAGAAAATTCAGGAGTTAGAGAATAAACAGAAGAAGATAACGACAAGATGGGCAACATGATGGACCTATGCTATGAGTTGTAGGAAATTCCTTGGGACGAGGGAGGTGGTGTCATAACTTGGCAAAATGGCTAAGTTATTATTTATATTTCTTTTCTTTTCTTTTTCTTTTATCTTGGACTTACTACATAGAAGAGAGTACAGGAAAGTGTCATGTCACAAATATTACATAGTCACATTCACATGACAGGAAGTCACAGTGTCACATCACATGACATCACATAATAGGTTACATGATAGGCATGGAAAAGTAGTGCACAGACCATATAGTAGTTGTATAAGTAGTATAGAGAATCCAACAGGAACTCTATCAAGTTCTCTTTGTCAATTACTGAACAAAGAGTAGTTGGCTTTATTCTGGCTTGGAGTTTAGCTTTCTTACAGAGATGAAAGGGTAGTAAAAGCGGTGGAGGAATTTAAAAGGATAGTAAAAGCAGTAAAGAAATTTAAAAGGGTAGGGATGAAATCATTGAAAGATGAGAAATGGGAGATAGAAGATAGAGTAGTCATGAAAGAGAGACAGATATACATACCAAAAGAAAAACTAAGGGAAGAAGTAATCTGGCTATATCACAATACCCCAGTAGGAGAGCATGGGAGAAGGTGAAAAACAATAGAATTGATCACTAGGAATTATTGATGGCTAGAAGTAACAAAAGAAGTAGGGAGATACATGGATGGATGTGATGCCTGCCAGAGGTACAAAAACAAAAGTAAAGCCCCAGCAGGGAAACTTATGCTTAATGCAATTTCAGAGAAATCATGGAGTCATATCTCAGCTGACTTTATTACCAAGTTACTGCTTGCTCAAGAATACAATGCAATATTGGTAGTATATGATTGATTTAGTAAAATAGCCCACTTCATAGCAACAACAGAGAAGACATTAGCAGAAGGACTTGCCAAGCTATTTAGGGACCATGTGTAGAGATTGCATAGACTTTCAGAAAATATTGTATCTGATAGAGGAGTACAGTTTATGACAAGGATGATAAAGGAGTTGAACAGCCTACTGGGAATTCAGACAAAACTATTCATAGCCTACTACTCCTAGACAGATGGCCAAACAGAAAGGATAAACCAGGAGCTGGAACAATATTTAAGGGTCTTTATTGACCATAAACAAGAACAGTGGCCTGATTAGTTGAGGACTACCAAATTTGCATACAATAATAAAATCCACTTGGCAACTAAAGTATCCTCTTTCAAAGCTAACTATGGTCAAGACCCAAGAATGGGGTTCGAGAGAAGAAGAAGAGGAAAATACAAGGTAGTAAGAAAGTTCATAGAAAAAATAAGAAAAATCCAAGAAGAAGCAAAAGTGGTGTTGGGAAAAGCACAAGAGGAGATGAGTGTTAACATTAGACTGTGAAGAACTTAGAGTTCACCCTAGGTGGATGTTTAGAAAGAACTCAATAGAGTTCCCCATTATATTTTTTATACTACTTATACTATTCTTACATGGCCTGTGTACTAAAGTCCCATAGTCACATGTCCTTGTGGAATATTCTACAATCACCTGATTTAATCACATGATATGGTTTACTTAAGGTTTCTGTGCTATTTATAGTTTTATTCCATTATATGTCTTGAGATTGTGAACCAACTGTTCAAATGTATAGGAAGTTATTTCCTTTCTGAGGCTCTCATAACATCATCTTAGATTTTGGGTCAAGTATATACATACTATTCTAGCAAAACTAGTTTGTGAACATGGGAAATAGCAGACCTCAACTGAGCACTAGCATTCTACTGATGGATATGAGCTTATGCTGCAAGCATGAGAGATAGATGATGGGTCAAGACAACATGCCACTGTTTTGAGTCCTAGTTGAACACAGGAAACATCTTTGTGTGCTACTGTTCAGAGTGGTGATTGAGAGGACTCAACTCTCAACAATCCTAGGCTTGCCTAACTCAAGGCCCTGCAGAAAGTGGATAAAATGCATTGACAAAAGATGATTAAGAAAGAAGAAAAGGAGGTAGGAAACCTGCTGGAGTAAGAAAACAAGGTGTGTTTTGTCCTTAGTCAAAGTGCTGAAAGGTGTTCAAATATGTGAACAGGAGAGTAGGACAAGCTTGCTGCTCTACTCAAGTTTTTGCTCTCTTGAGACACATTCCAGTTCTGTGAGTCTAAAGACATGCAACTACAATTGTTGGATCAAAGGGACTATAATTTGGAACCAGAGATAGACAACCCATAAGTCTGCAGTTTTGTGACTATCAAACACTATATTTCAATCTCCAATCATAAATACACTTTGATGCATGGATACCCAACATATATTCAGAAAGAATACATATAGCCAGCTATTTGTTTCATGATTGTCTTGGAACCAACTGGATTTGTCATTGTAGTCAGCATCACTGCTTCCAATGAGAACATCAGCCATCCAGTGGGTGTGATCATTGTGCATGTTTCTGAGCATGGTAACAATTCTAATGTAGTCCTCTTTGCTAGGCAGCTGTAGGGCATGTGTTGGGAAATCAAGCTGACACTGTGATCCAGTGGAATTTTTGGGAAGTATCTGGAATAGTTCTTTAGTATATAAGTTTGTAATTTGTTATGTTCACTCATTGGTTTGCAATGGAATACCCCTTATTCCAAGTCAAACCAATGTGCAACTAGGTTTCTGTGACAACAAGTCTACCAAGAAGCCAAAGAGCGGCCTGTTTCAACCTTGCAGTTGTTTTCCTATTTGGAACCCTGTTTGCAGGAAGATATTGCACTCAGAAAGAGGGTGAAGAATCAGCGAGAGGAGGATTGTGGGGGTAATGGTGGATGTGCCCATCAGTGGCAGCTTAATGGTCCTTTGTTGCTTATTTACAGCTGTTGTGATATTTTCATTCATTTGATGCTGCTGAAATTGTTAAAGGAGATCTACGACTCTTATACAATATCACAAAGGGCTTGTACATTTGTTACTAGATCTGGCTCTACTTGAACTGCTCGGTATACTTGGACTACCCTCAAGGTAAGAACTCTCTCCTGTTGGGTCGCTTATTGCTCATCGTGTCATGTGGGCCAGTCTGTGGGCGACTCACATGTCATTGGGCGCGGGATCTCGAACGGCACACACAACGTGATCTAATGCAGCGTGCATTGTATTTTGTGATGGGTGCGATATTCTGTTGCTGACCACTGTGGATAGGAATGTGATCTGAGTGATCTTGTAGATCAGATCTCGTCTTGGGTGTGCTTCCATCTGTGCTGCATCTTGCTCCAGACGTCACAGTCCCCATAAATAACGACGTTGGCAATGCCCTCATCAGCAACTCCGAGACTTTTTCTGTCATCGCCGTCGTCCCCCTCTCTCCGCCATCCAACAATGCCACCCCAACCCTCACGGAGTGGAACACAGCTGTACAATTCTTTCATGTCGCAAAGCCGGCAACGCGCAGCTCGAACCAGGCCTGTCACATCTCTCCTCACCCATATAAAACCCCTGCACGGTCACCCCCACGACCCTCCTCTCTCCGATTCTCCACCCTCTTTCCGAGTCCAATATCTCCCTGCAGACGGGATCCCAAATAGGGAAAAACTGTAAGATCCAAACGGGCCTCTCTTGGACTTCTCGATGGACTTGCTCGTGATACCCTATGGCCAGCCAGGGAAAGACGATATCAGGATTGTCACCATGCTCGAAGACATAACTCATGATCGCACCCCATGGACAGCCGACATTCTCGTTGGAAGCAGTGATACTGACTACAACGGCAAATTCGGTTGGTCCCAAGACAGTCATGGAACAAATCCTCTGCCAGAAGTAGTTCGTCACTCTTATCTCGATAATCATTAATTCAGATGTGTATCGTGTCTAGTCCATGTGGACTGGTCTTGCTCCTTCTAGACTCATGTCGTTCGCATTGGCCTCGTATGTTGGATGTTCTATGCTTCTGTACCCATCTGACGAACATGCATCGCAGTAGATCTATGATTAGAGACCGAAATCTAGTGTTTGATAGTTCTGAAACTATTACTTAGGAATCTACTATGCAAATTGTGGTTTTGTAACCGTGTTCAAGATGCCTACGGTTTTTGTTTGAATACTACAATGTACACATTTGTATTGACTCCTTGCACTTGATATAGGTAGCTCTCCCCTCGTTTTGTGATAGCAGGAATCACTCGTTGTGCTTGTAGTAGTGTTCTTCCAATCTATATCTCGAACACCAAAGCTTGTGATGCCCGCGTGCAAGTTTATGGCTTGTGTATATCTGCTTCCAAATTCTATACCTTTGATTCAACAATCGTAGTGGGTGGCTTTAGACTAGCTGAAGTGGAAACATGTCTCGAGACACCAAGAGAACAAAAACATGAGCAGAGCAACGAGCTCGTCCTACTACTCTCCTGTTCACGTATTTGAACACCTTCAAGCACTTCGGCTGAGGACAAGACACACCTTGTTTTCTTACTCCAGCAGGTTTCCTACCTCCTTCTCCTTTTGCTCGAGTTCTCTCAACCACCCTTTGTCGATGCAT
>Ga0154007_1000012_pt1 | contig 19870 bp, 19 predicted proteins | sample TSNC091MetaG_FD_104676 | JGI IMG/M metagenome (GOLD analysis project Ga0154007, IMG submission 104676) | Attine ant fungus gardens microbial communities from North Carolina, USA - TSNC091 MetaG | ecosystem: Host-associated > Fungi > Mycelium > Unclassified | place: USA: Connecticut, Klassen Lab... | reverse complement strand
TTGTTCTAAGAAAAGGACAGATGAGTATCTATGGGTAATTAATGAAGTCCATGTGCAAACATTGAGGCCTTCATATCTCCACTAATATTAATTGCCTCAGCGCTGTTTTAGGCTCATTCTGAGTGGTATAAAGAGGGCTTCTCTGATGCCTAAAAGCGAAGCTTAGATCGTGGCGGTTTCCGAGATATTGGCGATTTAATAAATGGTACCATGGTGGTTACCAGTTGATCTGCCTAATATCTCGGCCATTATGATCGCCTCAAGACATGACTGGTACTGACCGAAAGGTCTTTTCAAGGGCTTTCCGTAGCCATTGAGACCATGAGAATTGATGGAGAATTGATGGAGATATGGCCGAATGAAGTTTGTGACAATGGAACTCACACTTCTCTGGGCAGAAGAATAACTTGTGTTCCACCAGTACTTCCAAGACTCTCTGGACTGCTCGTTCGTGTTCCTCTTTCATCCTCATAAAGATCAGAATGTTGTCCAAGTACACTACTACGATCTCTTCAGCTATGAGAGTTCTGAAAATGTTGTTCATTATAGTTTGGAAGATAGCGGGGCTGTTGGTCATTCCAAAGAACATCATGAGGGGTTCAAAGAGGCCGCGATTGGTGTGGAAGGCCGCCTTCCATTCATTTCTGGGTTTGATGTACACATTGTTGAACCCCCACCGGACGTCAAGTTTTGTGAAGTACTTGGCTCCGCGGAGCTAGAAGATGAGTTCGGAGATGAGAGGGAAAGAATACCTGTTCTTGATGGTCATGGTGTTCAGCGCATGATAGTCTTGGACTAGCTGGAGCAAACCATTTTTCTTCTTGATGAAGAACACGGGAGCTGCAATGGGGGATTTAGAAGGTCAGATTCATCCGGTATGGAGGTTTTCCTCCAGGAAAGCATCCAACTCCTCTTACTCCAACGGGGACAGGGGATAGACCTTTGATGACTTAGGCTCTGCTCCGGGGATCAGTTCGATAGCGTGATCCCATTTGCGGTGCTCTGGCAGTATGTCAAAGTCCTCCTTGGCGAATATGAATTGGAACTCTGTGACATAGGCAGGCAGCAGAGTAGCAGCAGCAAGTGTCTCCTTACTGCGTCTGGCTCCCTCCATGAGACATTGGGAGGTCGTAGCTGTGGCTTGGAAGTCGACCTCAGTAAGTTCCGGGAAGATGTGTGTAAGAAACAGTCGGTCTCCGAGCCCCCAGTCAGGGCTACACATTTGCGGAGGTGTTTCTTCAAGCTCTAGTTCTTCTTGGAAAAGGGGTGCGGGTTCGTCACGACATGATCAGAGGGCTTAGAGTTCAGTCCTCTTCTGGTGGGTCCGTTCCTTTCATAGGACGTGTCCTCCTTCACACCAACAGGTCATTTCGACTTCTCCCTTTTCCCAGTCAACCTTGGGGTTGTGGTCCTTGAGCCAGTTGTAGCCTAGGATCAGACTCTGTTTCCCAAGTTTGGAGATGGCCAAAAGCATCCTTGCGGAGTGAGTCTTGTAACAGAGAAGCACGTCTACAACCTCGGAGATCTGTCCTACCTTGTTAGGGGAACCGTCGACATTGAAGACTGGGATGTTGCGTGAGAGGGTCCAAGTGTTTATCCCTTTCAAATGGACGAAGTCTCTGTTGATGAAGCTTCCAGTCGCTCTGCTGTCCAAGAGGGCTTTGATGGAGTGGAGTTCACTTGTGTCCATAGTTCCGATTTCCACTGGCAGGAGTAAGGAAGTTTCTCGTACATCCAAGGTACTGATAGAGAGGAGCTTGGGCAGCCTCCTCTCCCACTTAGGTTTACAGAGTGGAGCAGGGATCAGGGGAGTGAGAGGTGGTGCGTCTACTAGTTCACTGTTAATTGTATTGGAGTCTTCTATAGTCAATACAGTGAACTTAATTACTGGCAACTTGGGTGCACTTATTGCCAGCTGCGCTATGCAAAATCCTCTTTCTTCTCTGGGGGACAAGACTCTTCAATCAGAACTACATCTTTCAATACCAACAAATCTTCAATCAGCTTCTTCCGTTGTTCTGCAGCTTCTTCCGTTGTTCTGTGGTAAGCTAACAGATGTCCATGTGGTAAGGACAGTCTTGGACTAAGTAATTTGCGTCTCCACATCGGTAACATCCTTGCAGAGGCAGAGACCTTGTCTTCCTAGTCACGTTAACATTCATAGGAATTCCCATAGACAGAGCAGGCAGTAGAGGTTTTGGAGTGACTGGAAGCAGTGGAATAGGGGGCAATCTTGCCATGGACAAAGGTGAGGGTCAGGCAGAGATGGTTTTGGGCAGTGCGGAGGGGGCAGAGCGAGATACAGACTGAAAGGCCTTATTGGCGAGGCGCGCCTGGTCAATTCTTCATGCTGCTCTGTACCACACGTCGGGGTCAGTATCGGCTGGTCGTCCATAGGGCATAGTGGCAATCTGGTTCTGAATTCCTAACCTGAGACCTCGTCGGAACTTTACCACTAGCGTCCAGGGATCTGTGTAACCTGCGTCAGAGACCAGGGCCTGGAAGTTGTCCAGATAGTCATCTACCGTCCAGCCTCCTTGGTGATAGAAGGTGCCTTTCAGAGCATTGATTGCATCCGCTTCTGCATTAACTGGGAAGAAGTGAACCTAGAATTGTTGCTTGAAGTCTCTCTAGGTTCAAATGGGGAAAATGCTAGTGTCCGCTTCCTGACAAAACACGTTTTCGGACCACTTGGCAGTATGACCACTTTTGAAGAACATGAGAGCCCAAAGAATCCTCTCTTCTTCATTGTGGAACTATTCTGGGGCCAGGCAGATATACAAGGAGCAGGAGTTTAGAAACACATAGCCATTGTGACATTCTCCACCGAAGTCTGGAGGGCAGGAGAGCTTGGGACGCGTTTGTCTTGCCATCAGAGCAGGGGGTAGAGACACTGGAGGGGATAGTACAGGTGGAGGAGGGGTGTTTGATACAGACAGAGGGAGGGGATTAGCCACTAGTTGTGTGAGCTGCTGCAGCTGCATGGTCAAGGCTGCCAGGGTAGTGTTGATGTTATTTTCGGAGACATTTTGTTTCTCTGTTAGCTCATGGAGATAGTGTTACAGGTACCCTAAGGCATTGGCTACGCCTTGGGAAGTGTCTGGAGGCAACAACATTTGGAGAGCAGAGTTTCCGGAGGGCTGGGTATGACAGAGGAGGGTGACCTATTGGGTGGCTATCCACTGGAATAGTCTAAGGCTCCGTTTCAAGGATCCTAATCTGCTATAAGGGTAACTGGGACACACGACTCCAGGAGAATCCTCAGTTAATATTACAGTTTGCAATTATGATACAACTCATCTCCAGGAGAATCCTCAGAGATTAGAATGAGGCTTCTGAAGAGATGTTCTACACTATATACTGGGTTTGCATTCTAAGTGTCAGGGTCTCTGTGATCAGAGCTATACTAGTATGTTTAAGTATTACTTTAGTAATACTTGAACAGGCTTAGGCTGCTCTGGAGTATTGCTTTGCAGTTTAGGAGTGGAGATAGAGCTATCCCCTTACAGGTAACTATTATGGTACCACTATTAAATTGCCAATATCTCAGGAACCACTATGATTGATGCTTTACTTCTAGGTATCAGAAAATTCCTTTTCATACCACTCAGAATGAGCCTAAAATAATGCCAAGACAATTAATATTACTGGAGATATGAAGTCCTTAATGTTTGTATATAGTATCACAAAAGATTACTTACTTGTTATGATAGGTTGAATAGTAATTCAAAAAGTGCTTTATAGGCAAATGTAGACAAGCAAAAAAAGATATTGTTAAGTCTGAGGTCTAATCCTCAGACTATGAGTCCTTAAATATAGAAAAGTAATAATCTGTGCATTAGAACAGATCATTACATGCTATTACCTATTGTTCTATATGTGGTAGTGCTTTTATGCTTGAAAATGCAATAACTTAACCATATGGAGACTGTCCTTTGTTCTAAAAAAAGGACAGATGACTATCTATGGGTAATTAATAAAGTCTATGTACAAATATTGAGGTCTTCATATCTCCACTAATATTAGTTTCCTCAGCATTGCTTTAGGCTCATTCTGAGAGGTATAAAGAGGGATTCCCCAATGTCTAGAAGTGAAGCATTGATCATAGTGGTTCCCAAGATATTGGCAATTTAATATGTAGTACCATGGTGGTTACCTACTGATTTGCTCAATAGCTTGGCCATTATTGATTGCCTCGAGATGTGGCTAGTATTTTAATCAAAAGGTTTTTCAAGGGCTTTTGGGTGCTGTTAAGACCATGGGAATTGTTGAAGAATTGGTGGAGATATAGCCAAATGAAGTTTGTGACACATAAACTTAATTAATTACTCATAGATACTCATCTGTCCTTTTCTTAGAACAAATGACAGCCTCCATAAGGTTAAGTTATTGCATTTTCAAGCATAAAGGCACTACCACATATAGAACAATAGGTAATAGCATGTGATGATCTGTTCTAGTGCACAAACTATTACTTTTATGTATATAAGGACCCATAGTCTAAGGATTAGACCTCAGACTTAATAACATCTTTTGTCACTATTTGAACTTCACTTATAAGCCCCTTTTGAATACATCTTCAACCCAATCACAAACAGTAAGTGACCTTTTTGTGATAGTAAGAGGCCCCTCAAGTAGAATTTAAAAACAGTTCTTTCAACTTCTTCCTCTATTTTGTTATTTTGTTATTGTTTTTCCCCTCTTCTCCTCCAAAAAGCTCTCTTCTGTTTGATTATCTCCCTAGTGCCTACTTGTTAGCATACAATTATAAGACATTTTGGAGATTTCACTTCTTTAACTTGTTTTCACTTTTGTCTGAGATCACACTTTTGATTCCTATCAGTATAGGTCCTGTCTATTATTGGCTTTGAATAGTAATACTTTTGTACTTGTTTGTACTTTATTATTATATACAAATTCAGCTGTTGCTAACCAATTATCACAAATAGTCACTTACTTGATTTGTGATTCAAGAGTTGGTATTCAAAAAGGCTTAATAAGCAAAGTTAAATAGTGACAAGAGATGTTGTTAAGTCTAAGGTCTAATTCTCAGACTAGAAGTCTTTATATGCAAAATTGTGATAGTCTATGTACTCAAACAGATTATCACATGCTACTACCTATTGTTCTACATATGATAGTGCTTTTGTAATAGTGATAACTTAACCATATGGAGGCTATCTTTTGTTCTAAGAAAAGGCAGATAAGTATCTATGGGTAACTGATTAAGTTTATGTACAAACATTCAGGACTTTATATCTCTACTAATATTAATTGCCTTGAGGTTGCCCTAGGCTCATTCTGAGCATCATGAAGAGGGCTTCCTCTGAGCCTAGAAGCAAAGTATTGATTATGGTAGTTTCTGAGATATCAGCAATTTAATAAATGGTACCATAGTAGTTATCTACTGATTTGCCTGATATCTTGGCTGATATTGATTGCCTTGAAATGTGACTGGAATCAATCAAAAGGTCTTTTCAAGGGCTTTTTGGAGCCATTAAGACCATAGAAATCATTGAAGAATTGGTGGAGATAGGTCTGAATAAAGTTTGTGACATTACCTTCTCTTGTTATGAGTCGCCTCAACCATGACTAAGAAATATGACATGGACTGGATTCAAACCCTGGACTTGAAGGGACTTGTAGAATAGACAAGGACAAATAGCAAGAATATGTATATATAGTGTACTGGAATTAAGTGAGGACTCCATTGAGTTCTCTTCTAACCCTGAAGAGCTTCTTGGTCTAAACCCTAGACTAAGATTCAAGTCAGTCGCTGACAGAAGAACTCAATAACCACTATCTGAGCTTAGTTTACCTCAAACCTTGCTTATAAATCTCTTCAATCATCTTATCAATCCTCAGCCAATGATCATTATGACCATTAGCTACTTCTATATATAGCTGGGCCCTTGGCTTAAGGGAACTTCTCAGTCAGTTAGGGACTAAGGGAGGAAAATTTGCACCAAGTTTAGATATACAGTCAAGTCCTGACCTACTAATTAAATCTGTTAATTACATCTTCACTGTATAAACCTTGTGCTGCAGTCCATTGTAACTGGTACACAGAGAGGAGTGATAGTTATCTCTTAAAGAGCTGTCTAGAGTAGGAATCCTCTCTGTTGAGGTGATAGTGTAACTCTAGTATTAGAGCAGTAGTCAGTAGGGAAGTAGGTACCTGGCTGGGTGAAGATCTTGTGCCCTAGCAAACATAGTAGTAAATAACAAGACTCAACATTATATCCATACCTCTGAGATATCGCTATGATATCTCAACAACAATATCATAAAATCATGAGCAACTTGCTCAGAGAAAAGCATGCCCTTGCTTTACTAAGGGCAAAATTAGAAGGAAAGCAAGAAAGAGAGTGTTGGAAGTGCAAGGGGTTCGGACACCAAGCCCAATACTGCAGAAGAGAGAAGAAAGAAAAGGGGAAACTAATTTCTCAAAATAAATTTGAAGTATTAGCAAGTAAGGTGATGAAGTGTGAAGTAGAATTGAGAAGACAGGAGACAATAGAAAGCAGCTAGGTAGTAGAGTATTTCAAATGTGGAGAAAAAGGGCACAAGTATAAGGAGTATCTGCTATAGAAGAAAGTGGAGAAGAAAGGAACAGAGAAAGCAGTGCATGTGGTGATACCACAAAAGGCACAGCAGAAGGAGCTAAGAAGAGTAGAGGAAGGAGAAGTGGTGTGTGTGGCCAAGCTACAAAAAGTACAGCAAGAAGAGTAGAGGAGAAGTCTAGTGCACATCTTATGACGGAAAGTGTAAGGGCGACTGGAACACAAGACTCCAGGAGAATCCTCAGATATATTACAGTCTGTGATTATGATACAACTCACTTCCAGAAGAATCCTCAGAGATTAGGATGAGGCTCCTGAAGGGATCTTCTACATTATATATACTAGGTTTACATTCTTTGGTGTCAGGATCAGCGTGATCGGAGCTATACTAGTGTGTTTAAGTATTACTTTAGTAATACTTGAACAGGCTTATGCTGCTCTGGAGTGTCACTATACAGTTTAGAGGTGGAAATAGAGCTGTCCTCTTACAGAAAGTGCAGGAGCATTGTAGAGAGAGCATCCCAGACAAGGCATGCCTACCTGAGTTGGGATGGTGTACAGGGGAAGTGATAGTAATGTATGTGAAGTGTGAAAGATATGAAAAGAAGGGATGCTATGTGAAAGAGAATAGAGGACAGGAGGTGATTTCAAAAAGACAAAGATGGTGTGGATGTTGAGGAAAAAAGGAGGTAAAAGTAGTGTGCCTTATAGAAGGAAAAGTGCAGCAAAGTGGCACACAGTCAGGAAAACTGGAAAGCACAGCAAAGGAGAAAGAGAAGGAAAGGGATGTCAGGAGAACATTCAAAATCCTGAGAGAGGTGTGGTTAGACATCAGAATAGAGAAAGTAGATACACATGAAGGCATAACAGTAAAAGCACTCTTGGATAGTGGTGCCACAAGGATGTTTATGAACAGAGAAATGGTCAAGAAGTATGGTTTCAAGATGACAAAACTAGAAAGGCCTTTAAAAGTGAAAAATGTGGATGGAACAGAGAATAGTAGAGGAAATATCATGCATCAGGTGAAAATCAATGTTTTCTACAAAAATCATATAGAATGGATGAGAATGGATGTATATAATTTAGGGAAGACAGAGGTGATACTGGGGATGCCTTGGCTGCAAGCACACAACCCAGAAACAAATTGGGAGACAGGAGAAGTAAAGATGACAAGATGCCCCACTTTTGTGTGGAAGGAACCTAGCAGTGAAAAAAGATATAGAGCAAAGAAAGAAAATAGAAAAGAGAATAAGAAACATGGAGAAAACAGATAGAGATGAGTGGGAATGGACAATAGAAGAGAAATTTAACAAAGAAATCAAATTAGATAGAGAGAAAGTGAGAGAGATAGTGCCACAAAAGTTTCACAAGTGGCTAAAAGTATTTGGAAAAGTTGAGTTAGAAAGGATGCTGATGAGAAAACCATGGAACCATGCAATCAATCTAAAAGAAGATTTCATTCTGAGGAAAGGAAGGACATATCTAATGTCTAGACAAAAGAAAGAGAAAGTACAAGAATTTGTGGAAGAACAGCTCAGAAAAGAGTATATTAGGCTCTTGAAGTTACTTCAGACTTCACCAGTATTCTTTGTAGAAAAGAAAGATGGAAAGAAACAAATGGTACAAGACTATTGGTACCTCAACAAGGGGACGGTCAAGAACAATTATGTAAGGGGACACTTTAGAGTAACCTAGGTAACCTGGTATGGGTGAGTATTATCTAGCTTGCCCTCAGATCCTATCACAAAAGGCCACTTACTGATTTGTAATTTAATATTGGGATATTCAAAAAGGCTTATAAAGCAAGTTTTAGACAGTGGCAAGAGATGTTGTTAAGTCTGAGGTCTAATCCTCAGACAGGAAGTCCTTATATACAGAATTGTGATGGTCTGTGCACTAGGACAGAACATCACATGCTACTATCTATTGTTCTACATATGGTAGTGCCTTTGTGTTAGAAATAGTGATAACCTAACCATATGGAGGTTGTCCTTTGTTCTAAAAAAAGAACAGATGATCATCTATGGGTAATTAATAAAGTCCATATACAAACATTGAGGCCTTTATATCTCCATGAATATTGATTGCCTTGGTGTCATTTTAGACTCATTCTGAGCAGTATGAAAAGGGCTTCTTTGATGCCTAAAAGCAAAGCTTAGATCATGGTGGTTCCTGAGATATTGGCGATTTAATAAACAGTACTATAGTGGTTACTAGTTGATCTGCCTAATATCTCAGCTAATACTGATTGCTTTGAGACGTGACTAGTATAGATCGAAAGGTATTTTCAAGGGCTTTCCGTAGCCATTAAGACTGTGAGAATTGTTGAAGAATTGATGGAGATATAGCCAAATGAAGTTTGTGATAGATCCTTGGAGCCTACTATTCATAGTTCCCTTCCCTCTTGTTCTCATTGCCATGGTTAGTACTATGTAGCCTTATTAGGTATGGTAGTTATTAGTGTCCTGATCTGTGTTCCCTTAGCGACCGGTGCACAGACTGGCTAGTCTAGTATAAATAGCTAGTGATGTATGGTAGAATACCTTACCTCAACATTGATTAGAGCTCCTGGGCTATACATTGCTCTTACTTAAGATGCCTCTTCCACTAATGTCGAGTGTGTCCTGGGCTACCTCTAAGTAGCCCCTTACAAATTATCCCCTACTATTGATCTCAGACCTTATTGACACCATAGGGACAAAAAGAGTGTTCACAAAGATGGACCTAAGATAGAGGTACAACAATGTACAGATAAAGGAGGGAGATGAGTAGAAGGCAGCATTTACAACACATTTGGGGGTTTACCGACCCACTTTTATGTTCTTTGATCTCACAAACTCACCAGCAACTTTTCAGGCAATAATAAATGACATTTTGAGAGATCTTATAAATACAGGAGAAGTAGCAGTGTTTATGGATGACCTCTTAGTAGAGACAGAGGAGAAGGAGAAGCATGACGAAATAGTAGAGGAAGTGTTAAGGAGGATAGAAGAAAATAACTTTTACATAAAGCCTGAAAAATGTGTATGGAAAGTGAGAGAAATTGATTTCCTGGGGCTAGTAATGGGGTCAGAAGGAATTAAGATGTAGGAAGAAAAAGTAGCAGGAGTCTTAGAATGGCCAAGATCAAAGACAGTCAAGAAAGTGCAGAAGTTTCTAGGATTAGCAAACTACTACAGGTGGTTCATCAAGGACTTTGCTAAAATAGCTAAACCAATGCACAAATTGGGTGGAAAGAATGAAAAATGAAGTTGGGGAGATGAGCAGAAGAAGGTATTTGAGTAGTTAAAGTAGGTGTTCATGACATGACCAGTGTTAGTAGTACCAGACTTAGATAAGTATCACAAAAGATCACTTACTAATTTGTGATGGGTGATTTGATACTTGAATAGTTCAAAAATGTGAAGTTTAGACAATAACAAAAGATGTTGTTAAGTCTGAGATCTAATCCTCAGACAGGGAGTTCTTATATACATAATTGTAATAGTCTGTACACTAGGACAGATCACATGCTACTACCTATTGTTCTACATATCGTAGTGCCTTTGTGCTGTAAATAGTGATAACTTAACCATATGGAGGCTGTCCTTTGTTCTAAGAAAAGAACAGATGACTATCTATAGATAATTAATAAAGTCCATGTACAAACATTGAGGCCTTCATATCTCCACTGATATTGATTGCCTTGAGGTCATTTTAGGCTCATTCTAAGCGGTATGAAGAGGGCTTCTGATAAGCCTAGAACCAAAGCATTGATCATGGCAGTTTCCGAGATATTTGTGATTTAATAAATGGTACTATAGTGGTTACCAGTTGATCTACCTAATATCTTAGCCAATACTGATCGCCTCAAGATGTGACTGGCATCGATCAAAAGGTTTTTTTAAGGGCTTTCTGTAGCCCTTGAGACCATGAGAATTGTTGAAGAATTGATGGAGATATGGCCAAATGAAGTTCATGACAGATAAGGAAATGAGAGTAGAGGCAGATGCATTGGAATATGCAACAGGAGGAGTTTTGTCTATAAAGTGTGAAGATGAGAAGTAGAAACTAGTAGCCTTTATCTCAAAATTGTTAAATAAGGCAGAAAGAAATTATGAAATTCACAATAGAGTGATGTTGGTAATAATTAGATGCTTAGACAAATGAAGACACCTGCTGGAAGGAGCATAGAACAAATTTGAGATCTGGAGTGATCACAAAAATTTGGAATATTTCATGAGCAGCCAAAAGTTAAACTGTAGACAAGCACAATAGGCTCTATACCTGTCCCAATTTGATTTCATGCTCAAACATGTGCCAGGGTCCAGTATTGGAAAAGCTGATAGTTTAAGTAGACGACCAGACTGGCAAAAGAGGGTAGAAAAAGACAATGAGAACAGAACGTTGTTAAAAAAAGAGTGATTAGAAGTTAGAGCAACGCAAGTGGTGGAAGTAATAATAGATGGAGTAGATCTATTAGAAAAGATAAGAGGATCAGAGGCAAGAGACAATGAGGTAGTAAAAGCAGTGAAAGAAATAAAACAAGCAGGAATTAAGATGTTGAGAGATGAGGAATAGAGAGAGGAAAATGGACTTATGCTAAGGGATGGAAAAGTGTATGTTCCAAAAGATAAGAATTTAAGAACAGAAGTTATATGGCTATACCATGATATGCCGATAGAAGGACATAAGGAACAGTAGAAGACAACAGAGTTGGTTACAAGAAACTTTTGGTGACCAGGGGTCACTAAGGAAGTAAAAAAGTATGTAGAAGGATGCAAAAAAACAAAAATCACACAGAGGCACCTACAAGAAAGCTTATGCCAAATGTAGTACTAGAAAAACCCTGGACTCATATTTCAGCAGACTTTATCACAAAGCTACTGCTAGCACAGGGATACAATAGTATATTGGTAGTATGCAATAGAATGACAAAAATAGCACACTTTGTGCCCACTATGGAAAAAACTTTGGTGGAAGGAATAGTGAGATTATTCCAGGATAACATCTGGAAATTGCACAGATTACCAGAAAGTATTATAACAGATAAGGGAGTGCAGTTTGCAGTGAGAATGATGGAAGAGTTGAATCAAATGCTAGGGATAGATACAAAGTTGTCAACAGCTTACCATCTGCAGACAGATAGTCAGACAGAAAGAATGAATCAGGATTTAGAACAATACTTAAGGATGTTCATCAGTCATCGACAAGAGCAATAGCTAAATTGGTTAGCGATAGCAGAGTTTGCATATAATAACAAAGTATAGACTAGCACAAAAGTATCACCATTCAAGACAAATAATAGGTGAGATCCACACATGGGATTTGAGATGAGGATGAAAGGAAAGTTTGAAAAGGCAAAAGAATTTGCGATAAGGATGAAAGAAGTACACAAAAAAGCAGAAGCAGCACTAAAGAAAAGCCAAGAGGAAATGAAGAAATATACCAATAGAAAGTGAAGTGAAGTGAAAGAATATCAAGTAGGGAACTGGGTGCTCTTAAGCACAAAAGACCTCAAGTACCAAATGAAGGGACAATGATCAGAAAAATTGATGGAATACTTTGTGGGCCCTTACCAGGTAAAAGGAATTATCTTAACAAATGCAATAGAACTGGATCTGCCAAGTACAGTTAAAATACACCCAGTAGTAAATGTCAGTAGAGTATGTAGGTACAAGGATCAAGTAGAAGATCAGAAAAAAGAACAACCAGCACCAGTTATAATCAAGAGGAAAGAAGAATATGAGGTGGAGAAAATCTTAAATAAGAAAAGGTTTAGAGAGAAAGATTGATACCTGGTATGGTGGAAGAGATATATGGCAGAAGAAGATACCTGGGAACCAAGAGAAAACTTAAGAAATGTAAAGGACTTAATTAAAGAATTCAAGGAAGAATACAGCAAAATTGGGAGGTTGAGAAAAAGAAAGAATAATAAAGAAGACAGAAAAGGAGAACTACTGGGTAGGTATATGGCAAAGATGTTATATGGATAGGATGACAAAAAATTTGACAAAGAATATTGGGAATGATTGGAAAGAAATTGGAGGAAATGGAAAGAAAAAGAGAAAGAAAGACTAGAAAGGATCAACAAAGAAGAGGAAGAAGAAGAAATCAAGAAAGGAAGAATAGAGGAATGGGATGAAGAAGATAAGATAGGAAAGATGGGAGATATATATAACAAATTGTAGGAAATTTTCAGGACGAAAATTTTTAAGAGGGGGGTACTGTCATGAGTTGCCTTGACTATAACTAAGAAATATGACATGGACTGGATTCAAACTCTGGACTTGAAAAGACTTGTAGAATAGACAAGGACAAATAGCAAGAATATGTATATATAGTGTACTAGAATGAAGCAAGGACTCTATTGAGTTCTCTTCTAACCCTGAAGAGCTCTTTGGTCTAAACCTTAGACTAAGGTTTTAAGTCAGTTGCTGACAATGATGCAAGATGAATGCGTGTCTTAGAGATCTTATTATAGTGAGACCAACCTCAAGTGGATTTATAAATACTTTATTATTCTTTCTTTCAGTTATTCAAGTATTCCCCCCTCTATTTCTCCCTTTTCTTAAGCTCTCTCTGTTCATTTGATCATCTCCCCAGTGCCTACTTGTTTAGTACACAATTGTGAAATATCTTGGAGATCCCATTTCTTTCATTTGTTATTACCTTTGTTTTGTGATCAAATTCTCTTTGATCTCCATCAATGGTAAGCCAGACTACTAGACTAGGTAAGGGCAATAGTGTTATGGTACAAAACAAATGTGTACCTTAGGAATCCTATTATGGTAAGAGTTCTCTTAAGTGGATACTAAAAACAGTTTTTCTTTCTTAGGTTTCTATTTAAATATTCCTTGGACATTCACCTTCAGTAAGCTCTTTATTATTTAATTTATCTTCTCAGTGCCTACTTGTTAGCATACAATTGTAAAGCAGCTTGGAGATTTCACTCCTTTGACCTTACTTTTACCCTTGTTTCATGATCAAACCTTTTGATCCCCATTACTATGCCTGTAAGGGGACACTCTAGAGTAGCTTAGGTAATCTGGTATGGGTGAGTATTATCTAGCCTGCCCTTGGATCCTTGGAGCCCGCTATTCATAGTTTCCTTCCCTCTTGTTCTCGTTGCCATAGTTAGTACTATATAGTCTTATTAGGTATAGTAGTTATTAGTGTCCTGATCTGTGTTCCCTTAGCAACTGGCGCACAGACTGGCTAGTCTAGTATATATAGCTAGTGATATATGGTAGAATACCTTACCTCAACATTGATTAGAGCTTCTGGGCTATTTATCACTCTTACTTAAGATGCCTTCTCCACTAATGTCAAGTGTGTTCTGGGACACCTCCGAGTGCCCCCTTACAGTGCCCTTATGAAAGCTTTACTTCAACTGACCATACAGTTGAAAGCCTACTCCAAAAACACATAGTGAGTGGTTAAATTCTAGTATAAGCAAATGTCTAAGTCTGTTAATATTCAAATTCCCCTCTGAGAAAAGGTTTTTAGTGCTCTTTTAGAAAATAAAAGAAAAGCTTAAAATAAGCAAAAACTCAATCACTCAAATAGCTGTTAAGCTCTAGAGCAACAGAAAGGAATGATAGGAGTGTAATTCTTGATTTTCCTTCTATGCTCTAGAGTATTTTATTAGGATTACAAAGCAATAGTATAACAAAAGAAAAAGAGACAAATAAAACTTCCAAAATTCCCAAAGATAGTAAAGATAGAATAATAAAATAGCACCTCTCCTGATTGCTTGGCAACTACTTTTTGCTCCTCTAATTCTACTTCTGGGATTCTCCTTTGCACAATAGATAGCTCTCAAGCCTTTTGATAGGCTATAAAAAAAGGTGGTGATCTTGAGCCATCTTGTTCTTGAGCATGTTATCTTTATCAATCTTCTCTTCTACCTCTCTTTCTGACCTCCTTATAAGGGCATCACTCAGAGGCAGTCACCCTTCAAGCTATTGGATAGTCCTGGAAGCTAAGTTGAGATTCAAGTGAAGTATATCTACGACAGCTTGCTAGTATATATACTTCTACACTAGACGATCACATGCACTATTACATGAGCACATGGATCAGTAATCACAATGTCCTAATAATAGATAGAAGACGTCGCCCGCATGACACGGACAGAGAGAAGATAGAAATGGTGGGAATGCGTACACGTACTATTACCAGGCCACTAATAGAACAGACCCTCAGTCCTGACTAAGCATCACCCTAGATGTCCCCTTACACTCCTTAGCCTTTTTACTATCTCTTCTACACCTCTTTACTTCTCTACATTCTAGTTTTCTTCTATTTTACTCCTGATGCAGTCTTTAAGTGTGCTTTGCTTTGCCAGTCTTGCTATGATTAACCATCAGGAATGATGGCTTAGATATGATAGTAACCTATATATAAATATACAGTGGTCCATTAAGACATGATATTATTCTATTAAAAGTAAGTCTCTGAAGGTCCTTTTCACCTTTGAGAGTACTTTAGAGAAGAATTCCATCATAGATCTGTTATGGAAAGCTTAGGCAAACTCTTATGAGGTCTCTGTAGTGGTGATTACAGCCACTACCCTGCTATTCAAGTGGTGTGCACAAGTCCACAACAGAGCTTTTAGTGGTTATTTCTTGAGCCAATTATTATTGTTATTAGAATGAAAAATGCCACTTATTTTGCCTAAATAGCTGTCCAGTGTGATAACAGTAAGAGGTCCCTCAAGTAGAATTCAAAAACAGTTCTTTTGACTTTTTCTTCATTTTGTTATTTGATTATTGTTTTCCTCTTTCATCCCCTATGAAAAGCTCTCTTCTGTTTGATTATTTTCCCAGTGCCTACTTGTTAGTGCACAATTGTGAGATATTTTGGAGATTTTGCTTCTTTGATTTGTTTTCACTTTTGTCTGAGATTACACTTTTAATTCCTATCACTAGTTTATGATAGAGTACAAAGTCAAAATGAGTTATGAATAATACCTATCTTGCTTGTCTCCTGGTTAGCTTTTGAGCTGTCCTAGAAAATGTAAGGTTCTGATGATCCAACTAGATCTCAATTTTATATGAAGTGCCTGTATTTCTCTAGTTCCTGAATTACCACAAGTAGCTCTTTGTCATAGATTTCATAGTTCCTTTCATAGATGTCTAATGACTTGGAGAAAAAAGCTACTGGGTGCTATAGGTTAGTTTGCATGTCTTTTTGTGATAAAACAACTTCTGTTGCAAAGTTACTGGCATCAGTAGATAACTTAAAGAGATCTTTGTTATTTGGTATTCTTAGGATTGGAGCCATGGTAAAGGCCTTTTTCAGTACCTCAAAAGCATTTTGTTGCTCAACATCTCAATTCCAGATACTATTCTTTTTGGTTAAGTTAGAGTAGTTTTGATATCTTAGCAAAGTTCTTAATAAACCTATGATAGAAATTCACAAAACCTAAGAGTGCTTATACTTGCTTGACTTTTGTTGGTACTGGTCACTCTAGAACTCCTAAAAGTTTCTCCTTATCTATCTGTACTTTATTTTTCAATATTATTATGCCCAAATACTTGATACCACTTTGCTCAAAGAAACATTTCTCTGCTTTAGTGTAGAGGTCATTAAATTGAAGTCTTTTTAGCACTTCCTTAACTAATTGCCTATGTTCTTTCAAACATGTCCCAAATATTAAAATGTCATCTAAATATACCATTACTAGTCTTATGCAAATCAAATCTCCAAGTATATCATTCATCATACTTTAGAATACTGCTAGTGCATTGGAAAACCCAAAATACATAACAGTTGCCTCAAAGAGGCCTTATCTTGTGATAAATGCTATTTTCCATTTATTATCTTCTTTGATGCAAACATTATTGTATTTCTACCTCAAATTGATTTTAGTAAAGATTAAGACTTTACTGAGTGATTCAATCAAGTCAGCTATTCTAGGGATTAGATAATAATTTTTTATGGTAATTGCATTAAGAACTCTATAGTCTATAACAGGTTATAGACTTCTATTGTGTTTCTTTACAAAGAAGAATAAAGCTGCTATTAGGCTAGTAAATGGACAGATATAACCTTTTCTAAGTTCCTTATCAATCCATGTGTCAAGAGAGTTTCTTTCTACTAGAGGTAGTGGATAGACCTTTGCTGGCTTAGGAAGCTTTGCATCTTCTATGAAGTCAATAGCATAGTCATATGGGTTCCATAATGGTAATCTCTCTGACTTATGTTTTAAAAATACATTTCTATACTTGTATAGCTATTCTGGTATATGAGTCTTCCAGATCTTTGTGTCTTTGCAATCTGAGTTCCTATACTAGTCTCAATTGTTGAGTATAGTTGCAATTATTATTGCCTGTTGATGACTGCCTAGATCAGTTATATCTATCCAGCTAAGAATGTGATTGTCAGAGTCTTTATCTCTGATGTTGTTTAATAAGAGAAATCCACTGATATCTATTTCAAGATAAAGCTTATTAGCTCCTACTTTTATATCTCATATTTTATAGACTTTACTAGCACATATATCTAGGCACCTGGTAAACTTCCATTGATTTTTTTGCCAATCAATATTTGGATTATACTTGTACAAGTATAAGTAGCCAATCATTATTTTCTTATTCTCTATATTGGTGACAAAGAGGTGTTGAGTCATCTTGTGTAATCCAACTTCTATATAAGCTTGAACATACTCTATTATTTGTCCTATCTTGTTGGGGGTGCTATCCATATTGATTACACAATATGGATTTGTTAGTTTATGCATTTCCAGGTTATTATTTTCTATGACAACTTTGTCAACAAAGTTTATGGTAGCTCCCAAATTAACTAAAGCCTTGGTCTATACTTTTTTGTGTTATATACCCAAAGTGTTAAGACTCTAGACCTCACAGTTGAATATGTGTTTCAACTCAAAGCCTATATCAATACTTGATATCTTCATACCCCTTTACAAAGGGTCCAGTTAAGGTTTTCAGTGAAGTTATATCGTAAGTGAGAGTATTGAGACATTTAGTCACACTCTGCACTATAATCCAAAGACTAAAGAGAGTATGGGGTTATAAGAGTAAGGTATTATGACTTAGCAAAATAGCTAAGTTATTTTCTATCTTTCTTTCGTTTTGTTTTATTTTATTTAGTTAGATCATTACTAAGGTGAAGTATGGGAAAGTATCACATAATAGTCACAGAGTCACAAAAAATGTGTGACAATGGTCACAGAATGGTCACATCACACAAGAGTCACAGTCACAACATGTAACAAGGTAGTCACATAACAGAAGTAATATGAGGACCATAGGAGGATAGAGCATAGCCACCAAAGTAAAATGTATAAGTAGTGTAGAGAATCCAACAGGAACTCTATTGAGTTCTCCTTGTTAACTCAGATAAGGAGTGGGATTAAGTTATCACAACTAAGTCCTTATATTACTACTAGTATGACTAGAGGTAACAACTTGAGTTAGTATTCATAGATGAGTCCAATAATTCTCCTTTTAGTTCTTGTTCTATTATTGTTTAGATCACTGTCCAAGAATTATCTGAGGATTGTTCATGAGTCCAATGTTTCTGTCCTTGTTCTGTCCCAAGTCTCATCCATATAAAAGCTATTTATAGCTTTTATTGTTGTCTTCCTCTCCTTCTTTCATTGCAATATCATCATTTATCAATTCTTGAAGTAACCATTCATTGTCACTCCATGGTTGATAGTACTGGTAGTCCTATCCCATATCCATAACAGTTGTAGGAAGGGAGCAAAGTGACCTGACAGACAACATTACTCACTGTCACACAGACCATTGTTGGAAGGGAGCAAAGTGACCTGATAAACAATGCTACCTGCTGCTGTATGGACTGTTGTAGGAAGGGAGCATATGACAAAGTTTATTCTTTACCTTTTGTCATTACTCCTCCTCCATTTCTAGCATTCCAAATGACGTTCTCTGAATGTCATCTTCATTCTTGTTATTCATATTAAATTCTTCCTCTTGTCTCATTATGTTCCAGAATGAGAGATGTAGACATATGCAGAAATACCTGAGACATGTTCATTCTTAGGTAAATAGTTGTACACTTGTATTGTACATAAAGTGTTCATCATGTAAGCCCTAAGACCAGTCGTTTCTATCTGGTCTTAGGTGCATATACCTTCTGTATTTCCTCCTGAACATTTAATTCATCAGTCATTTCTATCTGGTCTTAGTTTGGTCCAGTACTTCTTAAGTTTTGAAGACATACTTGTGCATTTTATCTGTTAGCATAGCAGACTGACTTCAGCACAATCTTAATAACACAGAACTAGTAGAAGGTTCAAGATGGGCTGGAGGCCCAGATAAAAACCTTGTCTGTATATAGTATGTGACCTTGATTTGTAATGGAGAGGATATTGATATATGTTATAGCACTCTGATACCTCTAACCAAAAAGGTATCCATGACGAGTGACAAGTGCTTTGAATGCCTTGTCAGACCACTGACTCCCTTGGGTGCAAAGGGTCGGGGCTTACCCTAGAGCATGTTGTGGGCCAACAATGGTCTGGTAGCTCAGTGGTAGAGTGTATGGGCTAGTTACCTTAGGTCAACAGGTTCAATCCCTGTCCGGGTCACTCTCTTGTCGAGTTGCTTTGCTTGGGGTGTTATTCCCCATGGGTGTTTGTTGAGTTCAGAGGATATAGGACAAAAGTGGAAACTCGTTGCAAACGCGCAACGAGTCTCTTCTCAACCACTTGTATTTGTACCTACCTACTATCACAACACGGCACATAAAACAGTCAGTAACTAAGAGATGAAACAAACCTATTTTTAGTGTGATGCTCGATATTCCAACAGTGTTATCTTATTTCATGTTTCGACAATCCAGGGAAGTAGTAGTCTTTCATCTGGGAAGTCTGGGACACCCTGAAATTTGAAATTTATACTCGGCATCTCAGCACGGAGCAGTCAGGGAAGATCAGTGGTCTCATATTTTCTCAAACTGCTTATGGGAAGTCAACTTCAGCCACACCTTCTGTAGAGACAGGCCCTGTTGGGGAAAAGCTATTCACGTGATTGATAAATTAATTAATGGTGCCACAAGACTTCTCAGCCTTCGTCTTCCTGTACTTCGTTCTCAACACGAGGTTCCTAAATTCTACAATGACCACTGCCTTGAGTTTAGCTGAACACTACCAAGGTATTTTTTGCTGCTCAGCCGGCTCAAAAAACAATGGGCGGCTTGGTCTATTTGGATTGGCAATCCTGCTATCGCTACGGGTCTCTTGCTTCACGAGGTGATTGTCTGGTGCATCTGAGTTTCTTATATGTCCGAAAATGGAAGCTACAACCTACAAAGACACATACACCGCAGGA
>Ga0154007_1000008_pt1 | contig 20714 bp, 12 predicted proteins | sample TSNC091MetaG_FD_104676 | JGI IMG/M metagenome (GOLD analysis project Ga0154007, IMG submission 104676) | Attine ant fungus gardens microbial communities from North Carolina, USA - TSNC091 MetaG | ecosystem: Host-associated > Fungi > Mycelium > Unclassified | place: USA: Connecticut, Klassen Lab... | reverse complement strand
CAGAGTAAAGCAGGAGGCAATCCACCAGCATTGAGTTGTTGAAGAAACTCTGCAGGATAGGCATGGTGCATTCCATCTTCTTCAGACACAGAGTCCACACTTCTCAGCATATGGACCTCTGCATTTGGGTTGAACTGTTGAAGAATGGCCTCATTGATGTCATGGACTTGATCATTTCTAGAACAGAGAATAATGCGATCTAAAAAGTACTGGTCATCTTGAGCTCTTGTGTTGCTAATTCCTGGATAGATTCTGTTGATAAGAGCATTGAGATTAGCACAAACCATGAACTAAGGAACTTGAATCATCTCATTATTATCCATAGTTGATCCAGCACCAATCTCTAACAACCACTGAGCATGTTGATTATCAGCTTCTAAGTGACCCAAGTGCATATTCTGTCTGAGATGCAAGAACTTGATATGTCCCCATAAGTTTTCTCTGCAGAGAGATGCTGCTACTACTTGTTGATGTGTTCCTTTGGGCACCACAGGCAAAGTCTGATGAAAATCTCCTCCAAATACCACTGTAATTCTACCAAATGGATGGTCATTCTAGATAATATGTCAATTCAAGAGCTATCAAGTGCAAGTGATCACTTACTTCAAGCAAGTCTCTGAGACATTGATCAACAGCATTATCATACTTGTGCTGTATAGAAACTTCATCCCAAATGATAACCTTGGTTTGTTAGAGAACTGGGAACATATAACTATTGCATTTGAGTCCAGCCACAGAGTCTTCATGAATAGAAAGAGGAATCTTAAAGCATAAGTGAGATGTTCTTCCTCCATCCAACAAAAGAGCAGCAATCCCAGATAATGCCATATACAGTACTACCTAACCTCTCCTTCTAACCTCAGCAGCAATAGTGTTACACAAAAATGTCTTTCCACAACCACCAGCAGCATGAATGAAAAAAAGATGACCCTGATTGTTGGTAACAGACTCCAGAACAGTATCAAAAGCAGCAACTTGGTCAGGATTGAAGATTGCCCTTTGCTCATCCACCAAAGTAGTCATTTCATCTACATCATACTGCTCAGCCTGCAAGAGAGGATTGGGAATTCTGTGAGCCCACTGTTGCTGTGGAAGAGACATTGGTGGAAAATCAGCAAGATTTCTTCCTATTCCCACTAATATTCTGTTGAGATCCCAAAGACCATGATTATAAACATCATCCTCTGGTATCTCCTGGTCAGCTTGGCAGTGGTTCATATGATGTAGTTTGTGCTTGACATCATTACATAGTCCAGCCTTGAATTGATCCCAAAGTAAATGAGGCTCAGCTACTTCATCAGTCAGCAAGATAACTGCCAACAACCAATGACATGCCATTCCAGGCTGCATTGCAATTACTTCCTCCAAGCAAATCCTCCACTCATGATCATCCTCCAGTAATCCCCTTGCTATGCATGCCTCTTTAAATGTAGCAAATACTTGGTCATTCCAGGTCCTCAAATGCTCCTAACTCTTTTTATCCTCAAATATAGTCAAAAAAAGTCATAAGAAGAACTGCTCTCCCTTTAATGGTGACACAAAGTACATCCTTCCAATCACCTTGGCCCATCTTCTTGGATGCTATGACTTTGCTTTAGCATTCCAGGTATAGTGCTGAGGGAACTGCCAGTAGATAAGGCCCAAACCATCATTATGTGCAGAGTTGTAGTCAAACCAAGCAGTTAGCTGAGTCTTCTCCACATTTTGCCTAGCTAACACTTTATTGATAGTCTGGTGTGCATGAAAGTTGACATAGTGTTCATTGGGAAGATGGATAGGAAGACATTGGACAGCTGGTGACTCTCCATGCATATTAAATTCAAAGATCTTCTAGCAAGCTTCTGTTGGACCAATAAACCAACTATCCAAATGGGTCTTGATTTTATCCTGCACCCTACCACTAATCTCCATAGTTGCTCTATCAGGACCCTTGTAGATGTACTTGCTCAGATACTTAACAGTTCCCAATCTAGCAGAGATCTCAATATTGAGATGACAATCAAAGAGAAGGAGAAGTTGAGGACAGTAAGGGACCACATATTGATTGGTGAATCTGGCCCCATTGCATTCAAAAACCAAGCCATTGTCAGGCCTAGCATAGAATGGATAACTGTCCTCAGCCCAATCTGTTCTCTCTCTATACTCCTTAGAAAAGTGTTTATTACATTTTCCATTGACCATATACTTGGCTTGGAGATTGTCAACACCACATAGACTATAGAGCATATATTTGGTGACTTTTTCATAGAGAAGTGGCTGTAGTTGAGGGTCAGGAAGTTGAGCTGAGATCATAGAGCTTATATGATGAGAGTCTTGAATATGTTATAACTTGGCAAAATGGCTAAGTCATTATTTATATTTCTTTTCTTTTCTTTTTCTTTTGGACTTACTACACAAGGAAGGAGTGTGGGAAAGTGTCACATGTCACAGGACAGATGTCACAGTGTTACATTACACAAAATCAAGTCACATAATAACTGTGGGAAAGTAGTGTACAGACCATGTAGTAATTGTATAAGTAGTATATAAGAAATACATGAGGACTCTATTGAGTTCTCCTTGTCAAGCATTGATAAAGGAGCAGTTGGCTTTATTCTGGCTCAGGAGTTAGCTATTCTGATATTAGAACTTGATTCTATCACTTCTAGGCACTGTTCACCTTGAACCTTGTCTATTTTTATTCTTATTACTGATCGACTCTTGACTAATGATCATTATGATCGTTAGTCATTTCTATATATAGCTGGGTCCTTGGCTTAAGAGAACTTGTCAATCAGTTAGGGATTAATGGTGGAAAAGTGGTACCAAACTCGGGTATCATTTCTAAGACCTAACCTTACAAACGAGTAGTGTTTAGTAGATTACTTGTACCCTTCTTAGTATAAACCTTGTGCTGTGCTCCATTGTGAGTTGGTACATGTAGAGGAATAATGGTTACTTCTAGAAGACTATCTAGATTAGGGATCCTCTCCATGAGGTGATAGTCTAACCATATTATTAGAGCAGTAGTTAGTAGGGCAGTAGATGTCTGGTTGGGTAAAGATCTTGTGCTCCAACAAACATAACTTTAGCTAGATCAAATCATTAAATCTGTACCTTCTTCTGAAGATGTAGCACCATGTTTCTAGAACAATATAACTCTATCCTGAGCAGCATGCTCAAACAGAAACAATCTCTCACCAGACTGAAAGAAGAACTTGAAGGAAGAAAGGGAAAGTTGTGTTTCAGCTATAAGAAGTTTGGGTACCTGATCCAAAACTACAGGAATAGAGGAGGGGAAGAAAAGGGAAAAGCTATTCCCCAAAATAAGTTTGAAGTGTTGAGTAGCCAGGTGATGTAATGTGGGGTAGAGAAAAGGGTAACGTATGTGACAAGGTATTATGCCTCAGTATGATCCCTAGGCTTAGTAGTGTATTACTTATGAATTAGTCAGCATACATAAAATAAGACTGTGTTAGTCAGATACCTTAGCTTTGTTCTTCCATAGGCAAAACTTCAGTTCCATTTCCTCTAGAGCTATCTCACCCTTGACCCTCACAAGTTTTCCTTACATTACTAAGACCTGAGATTGAGGACTGGTATAGTGGTTAGTTCAACCCTTAAGGTTGTAACCTGTCCTCAGCATTAAGTTCCCCTTTCTGCGAAGTTTGGTCTTAACAATAGAACAAAGCTAAAACCCTGTACTACCCATGTCCAGACAATCCCCCATCCTAGACTCTCGACTCGAACGGTGTATAAGGCAGGAAGCACAATAACCTGCCCTCTCCCAAGGCGCTTCTGCTACACTAGTGGAATGGCCCTTTACAGCATCTTAGGCTCAGATTCAGAGAGTGAGCTCCCAGGATCCCTCCGACATTACTACCCTTTTAGAAGAGAATGTCCTTGAACACCCAAAATTGCCCGACTTACCTCCCAGATCACCACCAGAACCCCTCTGAAACCCCCAAGCTGAAATTTCAAACCTGGAACTATGCATGGCCCTGCTTGCACTGTCACACCGTACAAACATTTAGGCAAAATAAGTAACAATTTGCACCCTAATAATCAGAATAACTGGCTCGAGAGAAGAGCTCGGCCCTTCTAGAGATGTTCCTTAGATGCCCAGTTGTGGACTTGAGCACCTAGCTTGAGTAGCAGAGTAGTGGCTATGACCACTGCTATATACATCTCATAGACACTTGTCCAGGTACCCCATATCAGATTTCCAATGGATTTCCCTTCTAGAAGTGCTCTCGAGAACAGAAGCAAACTTAGACAAATTAATGCGACCCGAGTGACATCATACCTCAGTGACCAGCAGTGTTATTCATAGAAGAGTTATGATCAGATCTGAGCCATCATCACTAATGGCTAATTATAGCAAGATCAAGATAGTTGAGCCACCATGGAGTCGCATCGCAATGGCAGTAGAAGGAAATTGGAATCCAGAGGAGTGAGAAGACATAAAAGAGATAAAGAGAAGAACAAGAAAGCTAAGGAAAAAGGTAGCAGGAAGGCTAGATAAAGGTAATGTGCTCAAGAGCAAGATAACTTGAGATTGCTGTCTCCATCTATAGCCTGGCAAGAGGCTCGAGCATTGTGTGAGGGAAGGTTACCAGAGTAGAACTAGAAGAGTAGGGAGCAGTTAGCTAGTGTTTGGAAGGGGCGCCGTCTCATTATTGTGGCCTTGCTATATTTGGGAATTCAGAGGTTTTCTTTGTCTCACTTTCTTTGTTGTCTTTTTGCTTTGTAATCATAATAAAGTACTCTAGGGCACAGAAGGGAACTCAAGCATCATACCCCCATTATCATTCCTTTCTATTGCTCTAAAGCTTAATGGCTATTCTTGAGTGACTAAATTTCTAAGTTTCTAAGTGTTCTTTTTTACTTTCTAAAACCCACCAAACCTCTCCCTCGATGGGAATTCGAGCCCCAATGGACTTGGGCATTCACTTGTGCTAGGAGTTAATAGCTCACTACATGTTATTGAAGTTGGCTTCTAGTTGTACGGTTAGCTGAAGAAGAGCCCACATGATGGCATAGGAGTTCTAGGTAGTTCTGCTGTATCGACAGTGAGCCAGACTACTAGACTAGGTAAGGGCAGTAGTGTCATGGCACGAGACAGACATGCGTCTTAGAGATCCTATTACAGTAAGACCTACCTCAAGTGGATTCATAAATACTTTATTATTATTTCTTTCGGCTATTTGAGTCTCCCCTCCTATCCTTCATTGTCTTTAAGTTCTCTTTTTATATTTGATCATCTCCCCAGTGCCTACTTGTTAGTGTACAATTGTAAGACATCTTGGGGACTTCTTAAATTCTCATTTGTTTTCACCTTTGTCTGTGATCAATTCCCTTTGATCCTCATCAGCACTAGCCCAACAAATAGTTCCCTGCTCACAGAAAAGGCATAGGGGCATCAGAGAGCCTGATACCTTCAGTGGGGGGTACCAATGACTTTCAGGCATTTATTTTTCAATGCCAAATTTACTTTCATGCCTGTAAAGGAGAATTCAAAGAAGACTCTGAAAAAATATATTTCGCTATATCGTACTTGAGGGGCATTACCCTAGATTATTTTGAACCCTTTATAAATGAACCTGACCCATACTAGGATATGGATTTCTTGGAGGACTAGGATGTCTTTGTTCAAAAGCTCTCAAATATTTTTGGGTCTTACTCACCTGAAGACGATAATGAGAATGCTATTGTAGCTATCTCTTTCCCCCCAGATGACAAGATGGTAACCTACTTCATACAATTTGCTAAGTATCAAAATAGAATTTGGTGGGATGACCACTCCCTATGAAAAGTTGTCAAGAATGTTATTCCAGCCAGGATTAGTGAGGAACTTTGCTTCAGCAAAGAAGATCTCTCTACGTTTGAAGGATATAAATAGGCAGTCTTAAAGATAGATAATAATCACTGGAAACAAGTCCAGGAAGAAAAGAATAGGCAATGATTGGCCTGTACCTTACAGGGTCACCTCTAGCACCAGAACCCTCTAAGAACCTTCCCGAGAACAGACCTCCTGCCTTAGACAGACAGTTGAAGGACCAGGGGCGACCATTAAACTTCCATAATCCTGCTCAACCCTCCACTGCTCCCGCCACACCACTAGTGAGTATCCTAGGACCAGATGGCTGACTAACAGCTGCAGAACAGCAACAATGCATAAGTCTGGGACTATGCATGTACTGCAGTCTGCCAGGTCACCTAGCAAGAAATTGCCTGAGACAATCCCAGAAATCTTTGTCAACAGCGGAGGTATGAGCAGCATTAGTAAAAGAGTCATTAAGCATACTGGAAATATTAAAAAAGGGTCAGCAGATATCTTGTTCCTTAGAGAGTCATCTGCCTGAGAACCCCCTTGGAGCCCAAGCTATACCTGGGTGCAGCTTCCCTTTATGACCATAAATCTCTACTATTACCAGCCAGTTTAAATATGGTTTCAAGGAAATTCTTAGGTCTGGTCAACTCAGGCTCCTTTGATTTGTTCATCGACTCTGTGTTTGTCTCAAAAAACAACCTAGTATCTCAAAGCATCGAACCTCGTCCCCTCTTCCTAATAGATGGTATAGTTAACAATCTTGTAAATCGAATTGTAATGTTACCAATGAAACTCTCTTGTGGCACGTCCTTTCTGATTAAGTTCTTTGTCATCTCCTTAGATGGATCCTGTGAGGTGGTACTATGCCACAACTGGCTAATGGTGAGTAATTCCCAGATAGACTGGAAACAAGATATCTTGTGAGTCTGGAGACTGGAGAGAGAGACCATTAAGGAACAATGCCAACAACCTATAAATGTTGAACAAGCACTTACCCCAGTCCTTGAGAATCCCTGACTGTAAGGGAACTCCTCACAAATGACTCCAGAGTCTGTATCAGCCCTCTGGAGTGACCCTGCAGCTGATCAAATATTACTACGTAATATTTGGTCTTATTCCTATTATTCCAAGAGCACTCTGTTGCCTTCTAGTGCACTTTCATTGTTCAGACCCTGGTTACCCAATACAGGGATGCAAGGACACTATAGTATATATAATGTAGATTATTCCCTCCAGGAGCCTCATCTAATTTTCTGAGGAATCTCCTGGAGGTAGGTTGTAATATACTTCATAAACTATAATTAACTGAGAAATCTCCTGGAGTGTTTCTGCTCCAGTCGCCCTTACACTGATCCCACATCTCCATGATAAATGCAACCACATATGAACATCTTTGCCAGAAAAAAGGAAATGTAACCTTCTAGATCAATTTGGCCCTAGGGCAGAAAAGTTCAGCAGGAGTGTCACATATCAACCTACTAGATGTGGACCTTAGTGACATTCCCCATGACTATCATCAGTTTGCAGATGTTTTTAGTAAACAAGATGCAAAAAAGTTGCCTCAGCATTGTTTATTTAACCTCTCCATACAGATTGAGAGTGAGAAAAAGCCCCCTCTAGGCCTGATCTATTCCCTGTCCTCCCTCAAACTTCAGACTTTGTGAGACTTCATTGATGAGAACCTTAAGTCTAGGTTGATTAGGCCATTGTGATCTCTATGTGGGGCTCCTGTTCTCTTTATTAAGAAAAAGAATAGTTCACTGAGGTTGTGTGTTGACTACAGGGGACTAAATAAAATTACCAGAAAGGACTATTACCCCATTCTATTGGTGACTAATCTCCTGGACGTACCCCAAAAGGCTAGGATCTATTCCAAAATTGATTTGCAGAGTACATATCATCTAGTAAGGATTGCAGAGGGCAATGAATGGAAAACTACATTTAGAACATGGTATGGCTCATATAAGTAGCTGGTCATGCCCTTTAGATTGTCCAATGCCCCATTGATCTTCCAGAGACTGATGAACAAGGTTTTTGCAGACTTGCTAGATGTATACATTATCATCTATCTGAATGATATACTGATTTACTTGGATAACCTTGAGATCCACAAGCAACATGTAGCAGAAGTCTTACGCTGCTTGCAATCACACAGATTATATGTATCCCCCTCAAAATATGCCTTTCATAAGGAAAAAGTAGAGTTTCTAAGCTATATTCTCAGTCCAGAAGAAATACAGATAAACAAAAAAAAGGTACACATCATCAGAGATTGGCCTGTACCTCACCAGGTCAAGGACATTCAAGTGTTCCTTGGCTTTGCAAACTTTTACTGGAGGTTTATCCATAATTACTTGGAATTATCTGTGCCACTCACTTGATTGACTAAAAAGAATCTTGCCTGGTCCTGGACAATGGATTGTCAGGATGCCTTTGACACGCTAAAGAGGATCTTTATCACAGCACCAGTTCTAGCCCATTGGGATCCAGAAGCACCTGTTACAGTGGAGACAGACACATTGGACTATGCCTTAGCTGCCATCCTGTCCATTCATGTAAAAGGTGACATCCACTCTATCGCTTTCTATTCCAGAACATTCAATTCAGCAGAACTAAACTACGACATACATGATAAGGAACTACTTGCAATCTATGAGGCTTTCAAAAAATGGCATCATTACCTCAAGGGAACCCCAAGACCAGTGGATATAGTGACAGACCATAAAAACTTGACATACTTTAGCAGATCCAAGCTCTTAACAAGACGGCAGGCACATTGGTCCAAATACCTAGCATAGTTTAATCTCTTAATCCAATTCAGGCTAGGACATTTAGGTGCAAAACCTGATACTTTGACACAAAGACCAGATCTATACCTTACAAAGGGAAATAAGTCCTCTGAAACGATAGACCTCTTTAATTACCGTCCGTTGTTTACTGAGGAACAACTAGTACTCCTATCGAGAGCAGCTCAGCTAAGCAACCCCTTCTCATTAACAGAACCCTTCCTAGACCCTGAATCTCTCCACAATGACATCAGATGATTCCTCCCACATGACCCATTATCATTCCTACTTCTCATAACCCTGGTAACTAATCGAGCAAACGACTAGACTGTTGGAGAGGATGGACTTGTACATTACCTCCAGAATATTTTCATACCTGATGCAGGTAACCTGAGGTCAAGAATCCTCAAGCAGAAACATGATCACATACTGGCCAGTCATTTTGGTCAGAAGAAGACACGACTATCAATTGAGTGGGATTATTTCTGGCCAGGATTATGATGTTATATCAGGGACTATGTTGGGTCCTGCAATGCATGCTTATGTAACAAACCACAACATCATCGGCCTTATGGCTTTCTCAAACAACTCCTGATCCCTCCTCGACCATGGGAATCTATCTCAATGGACTTTATTGAGCGGCTTCCTATATTAGACAGATTCACGGATATCCTGGTGGTGGTAGATTGTCTGACAAAACAAGCCATCTTTATCCTGACATACCAAACTATTAATGCACCTACCCTCGCTAAGCTTTTCATAACACACGTCTTCTCCAAGCACGGAATACCCTCCTATGTTATCTCAGACTGAGGATCTGAATTTGTTTCAAGGTTCTTCTGCTCCCTGGCAGCTGCATTGGACATGAGACTATACTTTACTTCAGGCTACCACCCCGAAGGAGATGGACAGACTGAACAGACCAACCAGACCCGCAAGCAGTATCTCAGGATATACTACAACTATCAACAATCAAACTGGTCTCACCTACTCCCTTTAGCAGAATTTGTGTACAATAATGCGATATCCATGACTATGGGTATATTCCCTTTCTTCGCTAATAAGAGGTATCATCCCAAGCTGTAGGCCTAACCTGATTTTGATCTACCATCTGAGTCCGCATGCTCCTTCATAGTAGAATTGGATACAGTCCATGTGAGGCTAAAACAATCTATTGCAGAAGCACAGGCACATTATCAAAGCTCCGCAGATGCAAAGCACTTTGCACCCCCCAATATTAAGATAGGGGACCAAGTATTCATCTTAGCCAGAAACATTTGGACTATTCGACCCTCCAAAAAACTATCTAAATGCTACTTGGGGCCCTTTACAGTTACAGGGAAACCGGGGTCCCATTCGTACCAAATCCAACTACCTAAACATATGCGATCTGTATACTCTGTATTTCACATTTTCTAACTTGAAGTCATCCTACCTAACACAATCCCTAACTGAATCAATCCTCCCCCCTCTCCAGTAGAAGTTGACAGTGAGATTGAGTATGAAATCACACAGATACTCAACTCAAAAATAGATTATAGGAGAAGGCCCCCATTAATGTATTATGTACAGTGGGCTGGCTATGAGGGAACAGCCGATGAGTACTCTTGGCTCAATGTACGGGAACTCAACAATACAGTGGAATTAGTACAAGACTTCCATGTGCAACACCCTAACAAACCAGACCTCTACTGCTATCACTAACCCAAAACCCTGCTATTGTATTCTGATAGCCAACAGGGTGTTGGCCTTAGAGAGAAGGTACTGTTATGCCCCAGTATGACCCCTAGGCTTAGTAGTGTATTACTTATGAATTAGTTAGCATATATAAAATGAAACTATGTTAGTCAGATACCTTAGCTTTGTTTTTCCATAGGCAAAACTTCAGTTCCATTTCCTCTAGAGCTATCTCACCCTTGACCCTCACAAGTTTTCCTTACATTACCAAGATCTGAGATTGAGGACTGGTACAGTGGTTGGTTTAACTCTTAAGGTTGTAACCTGTCCTCAGCATCAAGTCCCCCTTTCTGTGAATTTTGGTCCTAACACAAGGCCACAAAATGCACAGCAGGAAAAGAGGCTAGTGTACTCCCTATAGAGAAAGGTACAGGAGCACAGTGGTGCACAAGGTATGCTCTGAAAGATGCAGCATTGGAGGAAAGAGAATGGAAAACCAAAAAGGAGATAGTAACGTTTGTGGAGTATAGGGAATGTGAATATAAAAGTACCAAGACAGAGGAAAATCAAGGACAAGGATTTATCTCTGGAAAGCAGCTGAGGAATCTATGGTGTGGAAATTGTTTAGAAGCATGGAAACAGAGAAAAGATGGAAGAGGATGTAAAGTTGAGTGTGTCAAGTGTGGAAGGAATGACATGATTAGAGAGAGGAAAATGGAAGAGAGGAAGATTTTGTGCTCTGAATATAGGACAAGGAAAAAGAAGCCATGGTGGAACTAGGGAGTAGCAGCGTGGCCTACAACAGAAAAGGTATAGCAAAGCAGCACATGAATGAGAGCTCCAAAAGGCACAGCAAAAAAGGGAAGTGGCAAAAGAGAGGTAAGGAGGATGTTTAAGATATTAAGAGAGGTGTGGCTAAACATTGGGCTAGAAAAGATAGACACCCATGAAGGCATAACAGTAAAGGTGCTCCTAGACAATGGCACAATAGGGATGTTTATGGATAGAAAAATGGTAGCAAGGCATAGGTTGAAGCTGCAAAAGTTGGACAGACCAGTAATAGTAAGGAATGTTAATGGCATGAATAATAGTGCAGGAGCAATTACATATCGGGTAGAAGTAAATATGTACTATAAAGGCCATGTAGAAAGGATAAAGATAGAGGTATACAATTTAGGAAGAACAAAAGTAATCTTGGGAATGCCTTGGCTACAAGCCCATAACCCAGAAATTAACTGGGAAGCAGGGGAAGTCAAAATGATGAGATGCCTACTATTGTGTAGAGGGAACAAAGAAAAGGAAGAAAAAAGGGCAAAAAAAGGAAAAAGAGTGGTAACACTAGAGGAAGAGAAAATTGTCAGATGGGCAGTAGATGATAAAGAAGATTGGGGAAGGGAAGAGGAAATAGAAGCAGACCACAGAAAAATTGAGGAAATGGTTCCAAAAAAATTCCTAAGATGGAGAAAGGTATTTGGAAAGATGGAGTCAGAAAGGATGCCTACAAGGAAAATTTGGGATTATGCCATAGATCTTAAAAAGATGTTCAAACCACAAAAAGAAAGAATTTATCCTCTCTCCAAGAATAAGAGAGAAGAAGTTCAGAAATTTGTGAAAGATCAATTAAGAAAGGGATATATTAGACCATCAAAATCCCCTCAAACATCACCAGTATTCTTTGTAGGAAAGAAAGATGGAAGTAAGAGGATGGTAATGGACTATTATAACCTAAACAACTAAACAGTAAAGAACAATTATCTGCTTCTCTTAATCACAGACCTAATAGACAATATGAGGAGCAAGAAAATATTTACTAAGATGGATCTAAGATAGGGGTTCAACAATGTGAGGATCAAGGAAGGAGATGAGTAGAAGGGAGCATTTTGAGCCAACAGTCATGTTCTTTGGAATAACAAACTCGCTAGCTACATTCTAGGTAATGATGAATGAAATCCTAAGGGACTTGATAAATGAAGGAAAAGTTGTGGCATTCATAGATGATGTATTGGTAGGAACAGAGACAGAAGAAGGGCATGACAAAATTGTGGAAGAGATACTGAGGAGGTTAGAAGAAAATAACCTATACATCAAGCCAGAGAAATGTGTATAGAAAGCAAAGAAGATTGGATTCCTAGGGGTGATCATGGGGCCCAATGGAATAGAAATGAAGAAGGAGAAGGTGGATGGGGTACTTAGTTGGCCAGAACCAAAGAATATGAAAGACATCAGAAAGTTTTTGGGCCTTGCAAATTATTACAGAAGGTTTATTAAAAATTTTACTCAAGTAGCTAGGCTGATAAATGTGCTGACGAGGAGGGATATGAAGTGGCAGTGGGAGCAGAAACAACAAAAGGCATTTGACAAACTAAAAAGGATCTTCACAATGAGACTAGTATTAGCAGCCCCAGACTTAAACAAAAAATTTAGAATGGAAGCAGACGCTTCAAACTATGCTACTAGAGGAGTGTTATTAATGAAATGCTCTAATAAATTGTAGAGACCAGTCACTTTCATTTCAAGATCTCTAAGTGACATAAAACAGAACTATGAGATACATGATAAGGAGATGTTAGCTGTAGTCAGGTGTTTGGAGGCATAGAGACACTTCCTGGAAGGAACAATAACTGAATTCAAGATATGAACAGATCATAAGAATCTTAAGTACTTCATAAAGGTACATAAATTAAACTGTAGACAAGTAAGATAGGCCCTATACCTATCTAGGTTTGACTTTACACTAAAGCATGTTCCAGGAAGTAGAATGGGGAAAGTGAATAGTCTTAGTAGGAGACTAGACTAGAAAGTAGAAGCAGAGAGAGACAACGAAAACCAGATGCTGATAAAGCCTGAATAGCTAGAAGCAAGGAGAATGGAAATAGTAGAAATTATTGTAGAAGGAGTGGATCTACTAAAGAAGGTCAAACAGTCCAAAGTAAAGGACAATAAAGTAATAAAAGCAGTAGAAGAAATGAAGCGGGCAAGAGTGAAAATGCTAAGGAATGAAGAGTGAAGAGAAATCGATGATATAATGTACAAAGAGAGAAAAGTATATGTACCTAGAGATGATGAGCTTAGAACAGAAATTGTTAGGCTACATTATGATACACCTATAGAAAGACATAGAGGATAGTGGAAAATAGTGAAGCTGATCACTCAGAACTTCTAGTGGCCAGAAGTTACTAAGGAGGTGAAGAGATATGTGGAAGGATGTGGTGTCTGCCAACATAACAAAAACTGCACAGAACAGCCAGCAGAAAAATTAATACCAAATTCAATTCCAGAAAAACCTTAGATACATATACCAGCAGATTTTATTACCAAACTGCCCTTAGCACAGGGATATGATTCAATCCTAGTAGTAGTCAACAGACTAACAAAAATAGTCCACTTTATTCTAACTACAGAAAAGATGATGGCAGAAGGATTAGCTAGGCTGTTTAGAGACAATGTGTAGAAACTACGTTTACCTGAAAGTATTATATCAGACAGGGGACTACAGTTTGCAGCAGGGTTAATGCGAGAGCTGAATAGGATGTTGGGAATCGAAAGTAAAATGTCGATAGCATTCTACCCTCAAACAGATAGACAAACAGAGAGGGTCAACCAAGAGCTAAAATAGTACTTAAGAATGTTTATCAACCATAGGCAAGAACAGTGGCCAGTGTCATATTCCGGAAATATGATAATTATGTAATTTATTTCTCCTAATAATTCTCCTAAAATTAATAATAGTAGGACAGTGTAGTAGACTACTCTTCTTCTATTTCAGACTTCCTATAAGTACTGTGTAGTTACAGTGTAATTCCTCAGTTTGTAAATTAACGTCAACTGGTCCTAATCCTATCCTTGTCTACTCCATCCCTATTTTACTTTCCAAGGACCTCTTTCTGATGACTTCCCTCAACTCCAAAATATGCAACCACTTCACAACTGGAGACTGGGGTGCAACACATAAGTTGAAGCCAAGGTCGTTCATCAAGTCATACTCCACTCCAATATTGTTTCTCTCTGCCGGAGTCTTCTCTTGGGGTTTTTCCCTCATTGTTAAGTACTATCTATTCTCCAAAGTAGTACAGTACACCATTCTGGAGTATAATTCTATTTATAACTCTGCTCCTCCGTTCTCTTCCATTTCGTCCTTGACAGCTAGACTGGTTAGGAACAGCAGAGTTTGCATATAACAATAAAGTGCACTCAAGTACTAAAACATTACTTTTCAAGGCAAATTATGGACAAAATCCTAGGATGGAGTTTGAAATAAGAAAGAAAGGGAAATATGAGGGAGCAGAGAAATTTGTCACAAAGATAAAGGAAATCCAGGAGAAGACAGAAGCAGTACTAAGGAAAGCACAGGAGGAAATGAAAAAGTATGCAAATAAGAAGAGGGCAGAAGTCAATGAGTATAAAGTAGGAGACTTAGTGATGCTGAGTACTAAGGATCTAAAATATCAAATGATAGGAAGAAGGACAGAAAAGTTGATAGAGAGGTATGTAGGGCCTTATAAAATCAAGAAAATCGTATTGTCAAATGCAGTAGAACTAGAACTATCTAGTATAGTAAAAATACACCTGGTAGTCAATGTTAGTAGGATACAAAAATACATAGGGCAGGTAAAAGGACAGAGGAAGGAACAACCAACTCTAGTCATAATCGAAGGAGAGGAAGAATGGAAGGTAAAGAAAATCCTGAATAAGCAGCAAATATGGGAAAAGAATAAATACTTTAAGAGGTAGAAAGGTTTTACAGCAGAATCCAACACCTGGAAAGAAAGAGAGAATTTAGAAAATGCAAAAGAAGCAGTTAAAGAATTTGAGAAAGAATATCAGAGGGACATGGAAGAAATAAATCAGCAAGAAAGAGAGGAAGGGACATTTAAAAGAGGAGAATTGCCAGGAAGATTCATAGCAAGAAAACTAGTACCTACTTGTTAGCATATAATTATGAAGTATCTTGGAGATCCTGCTTCTTCCCCATCAGCGAGTCTTGACAACTTGGGGCTCCTACAGGAAATATAGGTTAAGGAAGAACTCAATAGAGTTCCCTACTATATTTTTGTTATAAGAAGTCCAAGAAGGAAATAATTTCCTATACATTTGAACAATTGGTTTACAATCTCAAGACATATAATAGGATTAAACTATAAATAGCATGGGAAAATTAAGTAAACTATATCACATGACTAGGTCAGGTAATTGTAGAATATTCCAAAAGAACATGTGACTATAAGAATTTAGTGTCACAAACTTCATTCAGCCATATCTCCATCAATTCTTTGACAATTCTCACAGTCTCAATGGCTACAAAAAGCTCTCAAAACAACCTTTTGATCAATGCCAGTCATGTCTCAAGGTGATCAATATTGGCTGAGATATCAGGCAGATCAACTGGTAACCACCATAGTACCATTTATTAAATCACTAATATCTCAGAAACTGCCATGATCAATGCTTCAGTTTTAGGCTCATCAGAAGCTCTCTTCATACTGCTCAGAATGAGTCTAAAATGACCTCAAGGTGATTAATATCAGTAGAGATATAAAGGCCTCAATATTTGCATATAGACTTCATTAATTACCCATGGATAGTCATCTGTCCTTTTCTTAGAATAAAGGACAGCCTCCATAAGGTTAAGATATTGCATTTTCAAGCATAAAGGCACTACCATATGTAGAACAATAGGTAGTAGCTTGTGATGCTCTGGTCTAGTGCACAGACCATCACTTTTCTATATTTAAGGACTCATAGTCTGAGAATTAGACCTCAGACTTAACAACATCTTTTGTTACTCATCTAACTTCGCATTTTTGAACTCTTTAAAGTATCAAAGCACCCACCACAAATAGTAAGTGACCATTTGTGATATAACCACTTGCTATGTGTTTTTGGAGTAAGCTTCCAGTTGTATAGTCAGCTGAAAAAGAGCCTACATAACAGTATGGGAGTTCTAGGTAGATCTGCTATATTAATGGCGAGCCAGACTACTAGACTAGGTAAGGGCAGCAGTATCATAGTATAAGACAAACACACATCTTAGAGATCCAATTATGGTGAGATTGACCTTGAGTGGATTCTTAAAAAACACTATTATAATTTCTTTTGGTTATTTGAGTTTCCCTCTCCATTTCTCCTTTTTTGAGCTCTTTTTGTTTATTTGATCATCTCCCCAGTGCCTACTTGTTTAGTGCACAATTGTGAAATATCTTGGAGATTCCATTTCTTTCATTTGTTATTACCTTTGATAGGGATCAAAGGGAACTCTATTGAGTTCTTCTTGTTAACTTGGACTTGGAGAGTGATTAAGTTGTTTAGGCTAAGTCACTACACTGGGATACTAGATTAAGGATAACTTCAGGGATGGGTCTATTGGAATAGACACAGATTTGAGATAATTGAAGTTGTGACAATGGAGAATAGAGTCAATATAAGAGTACTGTGAGATACTAATAGTATATAATTCATGATTCCTTGTAATCTCCAATCCTAAAAGCCAATGAAGCTTGCCTATATTAGTGATTTCAACATGTTCCTGGATTGAATTTTTGAAGTACACAATATACTTAATTGAATTTGATCTAATGGTGCAGTTGTCTACATACACTAGAATCACAACAAAGTCTTCATTAATAAATCAGTAGAAAACAGCCTCATTAACATGGCAGCAGGTGAACCCAAGATGGTATACAAGTATGTTCACTAGCTTTTGGTACCAATGACTTTCTAATTGTTTTACTTCATATAGTATTTTTTGTAAATAGTATACTTTGCCTTCAGCACCTTTTTCTTCATATTCTGGTGGCTGCTTCATATAAATATCTTCTTCTTTAGTGAGTTTACCATTTCGATATGCTCCTTTGATGTCAATTTGATATAACTCAAAGTCTTCTTCAGCTGCAATAGCAAAAATGGTATGAATGGATTGTAGTTTGGCTACTAGTACAAATGTATCAAAATAATTGATGTCTAGGACTTGGAAAAAATCTTGTGCTACAAGGTAAGCTTTATAATGGATAATGTTGGCATTTGCATCCTTTTTGATACAAAATACCCATTTGGAGCCAACAATATTTACACCTTCAGATAGATCAACAAGTTCTAGCTACTTTGAGTATTGCTAACTCTTCTTTCATCCCATCTTGCTATTGAGACCAGTTAGGTTGACTCTTGGCTTCTTTTAAGAACTGTGGTTCAAGGGCTTCTACATTACTAATTTCTGTGGCTAAAGCATACTTATCTAGGTAATCTGTGAACATCATCTGTTCAGCTACTTTTTCTTTTTCAGAAATAATAGGTGATTGGGCAATTTGGACTTCCTTGGAAATGATTAAATCAGATGGCTGGTTTGAAGCAGTTTCTTTACCATGAAGTAATTGCTGTATACATTTACTAGGTTTTGTTATTCTTGTGACTTGTCTATCTGATTTCTTAACTGCTGATGCTTGGATTTGATGGGAGGTAACAAGAATAGGTTGATCAGGTTTTGTTTTGATGAGTACTGGTTCTTCTTTCTCTCTCTTGAGATAAGAAGCTTGTAAGAAAGCTAAACTCCAAGCTGGAATAAAGCCAACTGCTCTTTGTTCAGCAATTGACAAAAAGAACTTGATAGAGTTCCTGTTAGATTTTCTACACTACTTATACAACTACTACATGGTCTGTGTACTACTTTCCCATGCCTATCATGTGACCCATCATGTGACATCATGTAATGTGACACTGTGACATGATACTTTCCCACACTCCCTCCTGTGTAGTAAGTCCAAGATAAAAGAAAAAGAAAAAGAAAAGAAATATAAATAATAACTTAGCCATTTTGCCAAGTCATAACAAAGCTAATGTAGCTAACTTGTTAAAGTAAATATTGTGCTCAACAGATATAGTTTGCTTGTTTGGCCAATAGACATGATGACCTTTGCTCTTATTACTAGACTAATCTAATAGTCAGTTTGGACCCTTCCACCAAGTTTGTTACTATATTTTGTTCTTATCCAACACTTCTCACCCTACTCATAAATATTACTAAGGTTAGGTTTTGTGCCAAAGACTGCTTTGAGTGGTGTCATGTCCTTAATAGAGTATAAAGAGATTCTATTTATTAACCAGACAATATATCTTGCTGTCTTACCCTACAAGAATTTGGATAAGCCACTTTGGTAAAGAAGAGCATGAGTTTGTTCTGAAATATGGTGATTTCTTCATTCAGCAACACCATTGTACTGTGGGATATTATGTACAGTAAGCTTTTGTTCTGTTCCTTAAGACTTTTAAGTATGTTGTGAAGCCCAAAATATATTCAGGCCTAAAAACAAACAAATTTTGTAACTTCACTAGAACTAAGATAGAATCACCTGCTAGGTAGCAGGGAAAACACAGAGGACTTCACTGACAAAGCTGGTTACTTAGCTATGTAGTAGTATATCTAGGAATATAAGGTCACTACTACTGATAGGCCAATCACTTGAGAACTAGTGGAGTTGAGCCTATGGCCTCACAGCACTATTGCTGAGAATACTAGCTTAGTCAGAAAAAAAAGCCTCATGTGGAAAAGTCTAAAAAGATACCTATCACAAATGAACAGAACTAGCAGCCCAGCAGGAACTAAGAATAGAATATGGCACCACCCAATCAGTGATGGCTAAGAATAGGACAGTATCAAGATTGATCCACTGTGATTAAAAACAAAGAAGTAGCAAAGAGCCTCAGAGAGCTGTTAAACAGTATCTAAGACTTCTTAGGCAAGAAAGGAAAAAAGACAGGTCCCAAGTTGCTGAAATAAGCCAAAGACACAAAGACAGAAGAGATTGCCACAGTATTAGTGGTAGATAACCTAGCAATTTGACAAAAGCAGAACAGATCAGGTAAAATTATAAGAAATAATCAAGAAAAGATAAGAAGGCATGAGATTCCCTATTACCACCAGAACAATTGTTGTATTAATAGATTTATGACTAGGTTTATTATTTTCTCTATTTTTTCATATATTTCTTTTGTATTGCTCTAAACATATAAGAACCCTTACTTAGTAAAGAGAGGACAAGCAATCTCAGTTGCCTCTTTTCTCTATTTGGGTTTTCAAAGTGGAAATATATTTTTTGAAAGTGATCAGATCAGTAATTAAGATGCTTTGACTCAAGACTAAGTCAAAAGCAAAGAGACTACAGAACAAGTCACTTAGCCACAGAGGTAATGTCATAGAAGCTTTAAGACAGAGTTTGGCATTGCTAGGGAGTCAAGTTATATAGGGAGGATTCAAAGTCTCATATCTGATCACATAGTCAAGAGTACTACTGTGAGGATAGTCTGATCACATAGCCAGAGAGTGCTACTGTGAGAACAACTTTGAAACAAGGTATTAGGGCAACACCAGATAGGCAGGACTCAGGAACAGAGCTAGAACAGTAGTCTAGAACTGAGAATCAGATTTCAAACCTTACTGCTACCATATTACATCAGCAGAACTTTATTTAAAAACTTCCTTTTACCTTCAACTTTTGAATTCATTTCCCTATGAATTTGCACAAGGGATACTATGCTGAAACACAGTGTCAACTAGGGTGCTTTTTTAGAAGACCACATATTTTATTTATTTAAAAACTTATATTCACTGCTGATGGGAATCAAAAGGTTTGATCATAATATAAAAATGAAAATAAGTAAAAAAAGCAAAATCTCTAAAGTGTTTTACAATTGTGCACTAAACAAGTAGGCACTGGGGAGATTATCAAATAAGAAAAGAGAGCTTATAAAAAGGGGAAATGGGGGAAAACTCAAATAACTAAAAGAAGTTGAAGTAATATTTTTAATAAATCCACTTAAGATTGATCTTACTGTAATAGGATCCCTAAGATGTATGTTTGTCTTGTACTATGACACTACTGCTTTTATCTAGTCTAGTAGTCTAGCTCACTATTGATATAGCAGATCTACCTAGAACTCCCATGCCTTTGTGTAAGCTTTACTTCAGTTGACCATACAACTGGAAGCCTACTCCAAAAATATGTAGTGGGTGGTTAGCTCCTAGCACAAGCAAATGCCCAAGTCTGTTGGGGCTCAAATTCCCCTCTGCGGGAAGATTTTTGGTAGTTTTAGAAAATAAACAAAAAGCTTAGAAAAATAGAGACTCAATTACTCAAATAGCTGTTAAGTACTAGAGCAACAAAGAGGGATGATGATAGGGGTATGATACTTGATTTTCCTTTTGTGCCCTAGAGTATTTTATTAGGATTACAAAGCAGTAAGATACCAAAGAAAATGAAACAAAGAAAACCTCTAAATTCCTAAAGATAGTAAGGCCAGAATAATGAGACAGCACTTCTCCTGAGTACCTGTAAGGGGACACCTCCATTCCTACCCCTGAACGGCATGACAACCCTCCGGAGCTACCTTAGCCTGTTTACTAGTGATACTTAAACATACTAGTTTAGCTCCGATCCTGCTGACCCTGACAT
>Ga0154007_1000004_pt1 | contig 22306 bp, 36 predicted proteins | sample TSNC091MetaG_FD_104676 | JGI IMG/M metagenome (GOLD analysis project Ga0154007, IMG submission 104676) | Attine ant fungus gardens microbial communities from North Carolina, USA - TSNC091 MetaG | ecosystem: Host-associated > Fungi > Mycelium > Unclassified | place: USA: Connecticut, Klassen Lab... | reverse complement strand
GAAAAAAAAGTGGCAACTTGGATCGACCAAGGGACTGGAGAAATTTTCTAATAAGAAGAACGCCCCTGCGTTTGAGAAAGATTCTGAAATGGGTCAGCTTCATCTCGAGTATGATGCACACGATAGTGACTTACAAGAAGAAGAGAAGGAAGAAATTTAAGTGAAGGGAAGAAAGAGGACTAGAGTGGAGACAAGTGCCTTTTGTAGCACATGACGATGGAAACAGAGTCGCAATATGAAATGCATTTCATCGAAACCATCACTCATCTGTCGCTATCATCTGTCGTTGTGCATATCGATGGTGGCCAGACGGCTGTTGGTCGCTATGTTGATCCAAGAATAAATTTCCTCATTTGTACGACCTAAATTTTGTCATCGAACCTTGTGATTGCCGGTTGTAGCTTGTTGATTTTTCAGCCAGAATGTCTGACCCGCGTTTTACTCGACTGAAAACTGATCCTCGTTTCCGACCCTCTAGAAAGAAACACCAAAAGGTTGTCATTGATGAGCGGTTCAAGTCAGTCTTTGATCAAGCAAAGAAGGGGAGGGACGATGCTAAACGTGAGCAGTTGTCGCCAGTACACTCCCAGCATACCTCATTGACAAATTATTAGCCCAAGTGGACAAGTATGGCCGAAAAATATCTAGAACACACGAAGAAGACAGTCTTGAGAGATTCTATCGGTTAGCTGAAGATGGCGAAGATGATATCAAAACTAGAGATATACAGGGAATGACCAAACCCATTGACTATGCTCGGGGTGAAGTTCTTCTGGAATCGTCAGATGAGGAAGGTGGTCAAGGAGCAGAAGATACTGAGGAGTCTAGTCAAAGTGATGCTGACGAAATCCTTCGACTCGGTGGGAGCGACGAAGAGTTGGATATTGACCTTGATGAGGATATCTTCACCGAACTCGATGCACAAGTTTCGATGTACGCGAAAGTCAATGAAAGCCTTGAGGAAAAAGAGGAAAAGCAAGATATTGGCGTCGCCAATCGAACTCGACGACTTGCAGTGGTTAATCTGGACTGGGAATATGTTCGGGCCTCACACCTCTACAAAATCTTCTCATGTCTTGTCTCTCCCACTGCACCACATGTCCCGGTGACTACTTCAAAGAATGTGGAAAGGCCCAATCCGAAGAAAGGCAAGAGTAGGGCTTCACCCATCGCAAGAGGTACTGTCGTTTCTGTCAGGGTATATCCATCTGAATTTGGAAAGGCACGGGTGGCCAAAGAGGAACGCGAGGGACCCCCAGCAGAGATCTTTAAGAAGAAGGGAAAGAATTCGGAGGAAATCAATGAAAAGACAGTGTATGAATTCGGGGACGGGAATGAGTACAACGACGATGCTCTGCGGCGGTACCAGCTAGAACGCCTGAGGTGGGCATGCGAATCATTACTCCGCCTTCAGCCGTTCCTGAAAACGTCTACAGATACTACTACGCTATTGTGGAATGCGACACGAAAGAGGCGGCCTCCCACATCTACAATCAACTAGAAGGCACAGAACTAGAACGGTCTGCTAATGTTTTTGACCTGAGTTTCGTTCCTGAAGACATGACATTTGACGATAATCCGAGGTTCGTCCAAAAACTAATAGATTATTCCTCAAGTGACCTTAATTAAAGGGACGAAGCTACCGAAGACATGTCGACAAACTACTACAAGCCGGTGGACTATGTCACCAACGTATGCTTTATACTTGCGTCTGTGCTTTCCATTTACAAATGTCCCTCAGGCCTTGCGACATTCCAAAGTCAAACTCACTTGGGACGAAGATGATCCGGAGCGACACCAAGTAACACGGAGAGTACTGACGCGCCAAGAAATTGATGATGGTGATTTCAAAGCCTACATCGCGTCTTCTTCAGAGGATGAACCTGGAATTGGTGGTGAAGACAAGATCAGGATGGACAAAGACAGCTCTCGGCAGAAATTACGTGCTATGTTGCTCAGCGGAAACAGCGATGCCCTTCCGGAAGGATGGGATCATGGGGAAGAAGGAAGTGACGTAGATATGGAAATCACATTTACCCCAGGCCTCAGTCAGAAGAAAGACGAGGAGACAACTTTGGATAAATATCAACGAAAGGTCCGAGAAAAAAGGAAGAAGAGAAAGCAAGAACGTAAAAAGAGTGAAAAGTCAACGTCAGAGAAGAAAGATAGCGGTGGAAAAATTCAGAACGATGGTTTCTTCGGCTCTGGAAGCGATGAAGACGATATGAGTGACAGAGAAACTCCGAGGATTTCTGGTGAAAATGCAAGAAAGAAGGAAGACCAGCGACGGATATTCCCTCCTCAGAAAGAAGCTACGGTGAGAGAACTGTCTTCACCTCGAAATGTTCAAGAGGAACCCAAGCACTTCGACATGAAAATGGTTATCAAAGCCGAGAAGCGTAGGGTGAGGAGAAGCAAGAAGGATAGAAAGGATACACATGAGCAAGAGTTACAGGAGGATTTCACCATCGATGTGAATGATGTCCGTTTCAAAGCATTACACGAGGATCACCGATTTGCCATTGATCCTACGAGCCCTCAGTGAGTGTCATACATTGTTCTCAATGGCTTGTTCGCCTACTCTCCCTATTAGTTTCAAGAACACAAAAAGCATGAGGGCATTTCTGTTGGAACGAAGGCGAAAGCGGGCCAAAGGCAAGGAGCAGCAGGAAACTCAGCTTCAAACATATAACGGATTCAGTGACGAGGGGCTGGAAGGCCTTGTAGAAAGCGTAAAACGCAAAAGCCAAGAGGTCCATGGCAACGGCAAGCGGAGGCGAATGTAGTTACCGATGAATTTTTGGATGTTCATTTATACTACAATCGCAGATTATTCAAGCAATTCAAAACTGCAGTGTCTGTAGATAAACGAGCGCCCACGACGATTAAACATCAAGCTACTACATGATGTTGGCATTGGATAAGTCGAGTTCAGGGTGCTGATCTTGGAATTTCTTGAGCATCTGTGCGGGTAAAAGAATCAGCGTTTGTTTTGCAAGCATGAGGAGAATCAGCACCTCTGCTTTTTTGATCTCATCTGAAGTGGGCTTTCCAAGTTGCTAAAGTAGTTCAGTGCTGCTGGGTCGCAGACAACAGAATGACTAACCTTTTGCTGGTTGTCGAACTGCAGAGAAATTACTAAGGACGCTTGTTTATACATTGAATAATTAGCTTACCATCATCTTTTCAACGATGCCTCTATAAGTATCGTCAGTATGATGACAACGAACCAGACAAATATGCGTCAGGTCACTTACCGCGTTTCTGAATCCAGGTCGCTCAGTTTGCTGTTCGGAGGCTCAATCTTGCTCGTATCGATCTTGGGATGATGGGTGAGGACGTTCTCCCACCACGTTTGGTTCACTTTTTCAAGGGTGATAATGATATTTTTTTGATCCTCTTGGAGGAGGTTGTAAGCAAGAAACAAATAACGATAGATACATCTCACGAATGGTCCAACTACTTTCATCGACCTTGATTTCTTTGCATAGGTTGCCGGCGAGTATGGGATTTCGGTTCTTCAGACCAACACTAAGCTTTGTCTTCTGGATTATCACAGACAAGTCTTTTCCTCTTGTTCCTTGAGGAACTGGTATATTTATCTCGACCTCCCCGAGTTCTTGTCTCCATTGATATGGTAATGCTGAGAACAGTCAGAGATGGTGGTGGTTTGTTAATAATTCGATTGATAAATTACCGGCCTGCTCAGCAGCCTCACGCTCACGATCTGCTTGATCTTTAGTCTCTTGTTGCTCAGTAGTGAAGTTCTCCTCAGTGTCCGACATCGATGATCCAAAGATGATGTGGTGGTCTGGGATGACATAATCATGGGCATTGTTTGGCCAGCATATGTCCTTGGTCACAATCCTCGGCAGCTTACATTCCACGGTCAAGACTCGTGCTTGCGGAGCTTTCTTTCTTCAAATCATTGTTTTTCTTGAGCCTACACGCTGGCTCATGGGGAGTACAGAATCCTGGTCTGACTTTGATGTGCGTTTTAATTCTCATTTCATCCCTTTCTTCCTCAATTGTCTACAGGCAATCCGACACAGTATCAAGCTCAACACAGTGGATAAACTTAAACAGATTCTGACAGGTTTCAATGACGAGTGTGGTACTCACCACAATCGCTCAGGCAAAAAGCAAGATCTTATAGATAGGGCCACTTCTTCCTTGGATCAATGGCACAGCACAAAAGCGGACGATAAGTGGTCGAAGGCGAAGAATGTCATTGCCCAAGTCAGGTCTACTGGAATGTACGTGTGTTTTTCCGAAATCCACCTCGCCATTGACGCGTGTGTACCTGTCAAAATTATTTATTTATCAGTGAGCTCTGGAAAACATATACTGATCTACTCTCCCAGGTATTCTCCGCCATCCAATCCGATGGTTTCATCATCTACTTCTGCTTCAAACCTATCAATGCACTCGTTATATCACGCGAATAACATTGTCAAACCCAACTACCAATCCCCGAACTCTGGCCCAAGTGTTCTTCCACGCTATGATCCATATGCTCCTCCACGTCGACCTGTTGCTCTCCCTGCAACAAGTACATCTTCATCAGCATTACAAAAGCCTGCAGGTATGGTTATATGTATCACGGTCTCTGTTTTATGATTCTCATATACTTTTTACAGCGATTCGATTCAAAGAATCTCCGTTCCTCCACATAGAGCAAATATTGTCGAGCGTTGTTGAATGCCCAGGTAGGAGTTGAGAGGCAGATAAGATGGCTTATTCATTTCTTTCCCTAGAGTCGGCCAGTTCCACTGATCGTCGGCAACAGCACGTTACCTTCTCCCTTTCCGCGGAATTAATTAACAAACTTCGGGCTCCTGGGTGTGTAAGAATGTTTCAAGTATTGGACTGCACTGATTTTTTAGCAGCTCAAAGTACCAGTTACGTCTCTTTTGCACCTCTTCCTTTTTCTATTCTGGCCATTCCACCTTCCGTGCCACCAGCTCCCCCTGTTTGGTTGAGTTCCCACCCACATGTGAAGTTCGTGTCAACAACGTGCAACTCAGTGCCAACCTCAAAGGTTTGAAGAAGAAACCAGGAACAGCACCTCCCCCTGATATCACCAAGCTAGCACGCTTGACGGCTACTCCCAATAGAGTCGAACTTGTTTATGTGAACAGTCAACAGCCTGTGCAAAATAAGGTTTGGGGTTTGTTCTTTTCATGCCGAGTCTATTCTGATATAACTTCAGAAATACTATATGGCTGTGATGCTCGTTGAGTACACAGGGGTTGAAGAGCTTGTCGAGAAACTCAAGTCCTCCTCCTATAGAAGAAGTGAAGATCTCAAGCGAAAGAGTGCGTCCTTATACTGCATCCCTCGTGCCGATCTTCCGTTGACTGGATATGTCCAGTGGCTGAGTCAGCGAATCTTGATGACGATATTGTCGCCGGGCCGTCGAAGATGTCGCTGAAGTGCCCAGTATGTGTATCAAGCCCCAGGTTGCTATGCACTGACTATCAGTCCAGCTTAGTTTCATGCGAGTGGTTACCCCATGTCGATCCTTGAAATGTGTGCATCCACAATGTTTTGATATAACATCCTGGTACACTATGATGGAGCAAACAACGACCTGGCTTTGTCCTGTTTGCGAAAGGCAACTGGATTACCGGGAGCTTATAATCGATGGGTGAGGGAAGGCCTTTTTTCTTCTATATTCTTTTGGCTAAGCCATGTTATATACCGATAGTTACTTTGATGAAATCCTCAAGGCAGTACCCGATAGTATCGAAGATGTCATTGTGGAAGCTGATGGTGAATGGCATACAGCAGATAACAGATATGGCAGCGCAGCTTGGAGGGCCAAGAATTCTGTCATCATATCTGTCCAAATGGCTAAAAGGGAGAGCCCCCCATCCGTTAAGCTTGAACCGGAAGTTAGCATTAGTAAATTCAATGGTCAACAGAAGACAGATGTTTCTTACATCTTTTTGTCGGACGATGATGAAGACGAAGTTCAAAAGGAGCTTTTCACATCCAATCACTCTATACGCTCAACTCCTCAGCGACTGGGTCAGAGAAAGACACCCAACGTGATTGACTTAACGCTCGATTCTGATGATGATGAACCTGTCCCCGTTCAGCCTGGAAAGCGCAAGATGACTGAGGTTGCAATCGGGGCTACTTCACCGACTGAGCCAATTTGGAAAAAAGGTCGCCACGAATTTGACCATCAACTTCCCTCCATTGCTACACTCCAAAACTCGGGCTCGAGTCCACACTTTCGAGTGTTAAGCAATGGCAATCAGCTTCCGCCACCTCATCCTGGCTCTCCTGCGCGTTTCTCATATTATCCGGGGACCTCCACGACACCTAACCCCCTTTACAACAGTCTCCCAATCCGTGGCAATGGTCCTACATCCGGATTAATGCCTCTGTCTGGATTGCCTCCCCATCGTCAGAGTGGTCAGCCCCGTTGGCCATAGTAAAGTATTCTCGCTTACATTACCTTAGCTTTTGACATAGTTTACTTATGGCCTAATGCGCATGCCCATGTAGTTTATGCATCACAATAGGATTTTTGACTGTATGCTATGGATCACAGTTCACAGACTGCTCTGAGACTGCTTTGAGTTGATCGGCTCTAGGTTGCCTTAGCCGGCCTAGCCGAGAAATCAGCGGACTTTGAATTTTCTCCGGTGCTTCCCGAATGCTTTTTGACATGCGAAGTTTTAGCAAATTGTCACCTATCTTCTACCCTCTACCTTTACCTCCACTCACTTTTCCTGGTTGACCTCTTTAAAATGGCTGAAAGAAAGCAGACTAAGAGCGCCAAGGATTTCACAAGTAGGTATGAGCAGTTTTTCTTATGGAGCAACATTGAGCAGTTTTTGTCTTGTGCAGCCGATTTCCTCATGGGTGGTGTCTCTGCTGTAAATATACTAGCATCTACTCCTTCCTGTAACTCTTTTGATGCATTATTATAGGCTGTTGCTAAAACAAGTGCTGCTCCTATCGAACGTATCAAGCTCCTTGTCCAAAACCAAGATGAGATGGTATGACCTGGCATCTTGTACCGTTTCAACATGTTGACACGTCACATGTCTTTTAGATCAAGCAGGGTCGTCTTTCTGAGCCATACAAGGGTGTCAGCGATGCTTTTATCCGTACTTACCGAAGCGAGGGTGCCGTTGCTTTCTGGAGGGGAAATACCGCCAATGTCATCCGTTACTTCCCTACTCAAGCCCTTAATTTCGCCTTCAGTAAGTCTACTCGGTGCCGATGTTTTCATTTTTTGACGAGATCTTTAGAGGATTACTTCAAGGCTATGTTCGGGTTCAAGAAGAATGAAGGCTATTGGAAATGGTTTGCTGGCAATGTCGCCTCCGGTGGTGCTGCTGGTGCTTCTTCCCTGCTATTCGTCTATTCTCTAGATTATGCTCGTACCCGTCTTGCCAATGACGCCAAGTCTGCCAAGGGTGGAGGAGAACGCCAGTTTAACGGTTTAGTCGATGTCTACAAGAAGACTTTGGCTTCCGATGGTATTGCCGGACTTTACCGTGGCTTCGTCCCATCTGTCGTCGGTATCGTTGTTTATCGTGGCCTGTACTTCGGTGTCTATGACTCGCTCAAGCCCGTCGTCCTCGTCGGTGCTCTTGAGGGTTCGTTCTTGGCTTCATTCCTCCTTGGCTGGGGTGTCACTGTTGGTGCTGGCCTTGCTTCGTATCCTCTTGATACCATTCGGTTCGTCTACTATGTTTACATTGTTGATGTCGCTCACAGAAATGTAGTCGTCGCATGATGATGACTTCCGGAACCGGGAAGAACTACAAGTCTATGGCTCACGCTGGCTCTGAGATCATCAAGAAGGAAGGTGCAAAGTCTCTCTTCAAGGGTGCTGGTGCCAACATTCTGCGTGGTGTTGCTGGTGCTGGTGTACTTTCACTCTATGACAAACTTCAAGAGATCTTGTTCGGCAAGGTCTACAAGGGAGGCTCTGGGTAGATGGTTAAGATAGTATTTTCACATATACGCTGCGCATAGACTGTCATTTTTATAACCCCCTGGGTATTTTACTATACCCTGGTAAAAGCTAGTACTTTGAATTTAGTGTGGATAATACTTACTTAGTCAAGTGCAAGTCCGTAAACAAGGTACTTGATAGCTTGAGCTCAACGAGGCCAGTCAGCTCTTAGATGGAATGAACGTTAATCCTGAATCCATAGATTGGACATGCATTTGCACATGGTTCCCAGGATTCGTGATCAGATGTTGAGAGTAGATTGCATAAACACTGGTGTTTTCTTTATGTTGCTTTGTTAATGTCTTGAAACCCTAGAGGACAGACATTGTGGGATTATGAGGAAGAGGAAATCGTAGATTAACTCATTCCGCATAAATGTCCTAATGAATATCAAACAATAGTCACCGTCAGGTTCGACATACAATGTAGGCCGTGAGAATTTGTGGTTTACCATCATTGCTGAACTGTGTATGTGCTTGACTGGGCATGCGTTATCTATTACGTCCATTATGCCTGTATCGGCGGGCGTATGCGACTCTGAATACGTCTGCAGAAGTCAACACAAACCCTGTTGTTCTCAGGTCGTACCAAAATGAGTGTATACAGTCCTGCCTGGAGGCTCTCGCATCTGGCGTCACTAGAATCGGCGTGTCTCTACCAACCGGCTCAGGAAAGACGACTGTCTTTCTTTCTCTGCTATCTCAGATTCCTTCGCCCCCCACAAATCCTAATGCTACGCGGTCGCTTGTCATTGTCAACAGCATTGAACTTGCAAGACAGTCTGCAGAGCAAGCTGCCCGACTATTTCCTAATTGGTCGGTTGAGATAGAGCAGGGAAACAAGCACAGTGCCACAGGTCTGGCGGATCTGTACGTCTCATTTCTTGCCTCTAGTATTTGTTTGACGTGACCAAGCACTGTAGCCACCTATCAGACCTTGAAGCGTACAGAGAGGTCTAGGAAATTTGATCCCAAGTTCTTGAAAGCAATCATCGTTGACGAAGCACATCACTCTGCCGCCCCTTCGTACGCTATTGTTCTACCCAAATTCTGAATCTTTGTTGATGACTGGCCAGCTACCGCAAACTTCTGTCCCAGTTCGATCGAAATATTATCCACCCTGAACACTTAATCCAGACCAACGACCTTTCACATCCTATCCCAATCATTGGTTTCTCTGCCACTTTCAGTCGTCACGATGGTTTAATGTTGGGATCAGTATTCGACCAAATTGTGTATCACAAGGACTTTTTGGATATGATAAAAAACCAATGGTGAGTTTGAAGATTGGCTTTTGGCCTGCTCATTGACCAAAATTCCCTTAGGCTTTGTGACATTCGATTCACCAGTGTCAAAGCGAATCTCAAACTTGACAGCATTCCCTTGAATTCCCAGACAGGAGATTTTAATACATCAAGCCTCGCGAACCATATTAACATCAAGCCCTTACGTGAGTTGGTTGTCAAAAGCTGGATTGATCGAGCTTGTGAGGTCCAATTTCATCGTCGTAGCTCCTTGTGTTAATTTCCTTAGCGGAGCGGAAGTCTACACTCGTTTTCTGTATCAATATTGATCATGTCCATGCCCTGACGAAGACATTCAGAGACTTCGGCATAGATGCACGTGGCATCGACTCTCAAACAAATATCACTGAACGCAAATCACTTATTTCGCAATTTAAAAAAGGAGAGTTTCCAATACTAGTTAACTGCGGTTTGTCCACGTTGGCCCGTTAGATCATGCTTGTTCATTTATCGAGAAAAAATAGCCATATTGACTGAAGGTACTGATATACCAAATATCGACTGCGTTGTTGTGGCAAGGCCTACACGGTCGCCGAATCTATACGCTCAGATGGTGTGTCTCGCTTCACTGAATACACAATATAACTGATTGATCCGTGCCGAAGATTGGACGGGGAATGCGGCTATCACCCTCCACTGGAAAGGAGGATTGTCGTGTTATGGACTTCGTGGACGTCACTTCCAGGCTGAACGTTGTTTCACTGCCCAGTCTCTTTGGCCTAGACCCTGCGGAAATAGAGGATGAAGGTATAGGATCTACACCCATTCGTACACTGCCCCTACTCACCTCCCCATACCCAGAGAATGTAGAGACTCTTGAAGCCAAGTCTCTAGCCAAAATGGCGCTTGACTCCGACTCCCAACATGCGGGTTTGGAATCCGTCACCTATACTGATTTCAACGATCCATTTTCACTTATGGACAACATGTTCAGTGCTCCTAATATATTCAGGATCAGTCACAACGCTTGGGTAGGGTGCGGAGATAACATCTATGTTCTAGCATGCCTACAGTATGGAGATGTCAGGATTCAGCCCACGCAAGATAAAGATGGTACATGACCTATATGCTTCGTATATTGGATGTTACATACTGATGCAGATATCTCCAGACGAGGTAAAATTCATCGGCTACTTCCTTCCTCAACTAGAACCAAGACTAGCCAAGTCCAGAGGTCTTCCTAATTATCTACGCAGAAGGGATATACTAAAAGCCGAAACCCTTGAAGAAGCAGTTAAGGGCTGTGATACTTTTGTAGCCTTGCAAGTGCTCAAAGGCAAGTTGAGTCGTGGGTGAGCATTTTCTGAATCAATGATTTGTTTATCGATGATTTAAACTCTACCCTTAGCGCACTGCGGACAGCAAGATGGAGATCAGATCCTGCTACAGATCCTCAAAAGAAAATTATTACATCTAAGTGGCAAAAGAGTAAACTGCAAAACATGAACCAGGAAGACATTGAAAACAAAATAAAGAGCCTGACAAAAGGAGAAGCGGCAGACATAATAACACGGTGGAAGCATGGCACCCAGGTGAGCGACTTGTAGTTTGCGCAAGATACATTCATCGAGCACCATCCAGTCTCGCATGACAAAGAAACTAAAAGAGTTGAAGAAGAATCAGGCTACGAGTGAGCAAGCTAGATTGGCAAAGTATAAAGTACAGGTGGGACCCATCGTAAATTAGATTTCATATCATAATCTCTTGTATACACCATACTTCGATCGCCAGATAAATTCAGAATTCATATAGCCGAAGATTGGAGCTTCAAAACGTCGGAGAGCAACGGCGAGACCGCTAAATCGCTCTGGAGAGTCAAGATTGCTGCTTGTTGTGCAGAGGTGATTACTTGTTCTAAATTGTTTGGGTTGTAGAAGACTTTGAGATCTCGAGAGAGTGATGCAAGGACAGTGCCAACAAATGAATCTCCAGCCCCTGTTACACTCGTCACATTGTCAACGGCCAACCCAGGGAAATGTTGGAGGACAATAGTTTCCTTGTTGTTCCCCTGTGCTACAATGTAACGAGCTTGGGTGTTGCTCCGTTCTCTGCTCCAGGGAGAAGTGGTTGCATCCTTCGCGTTGATGCGCATAGCACATATCGCGCCGCGTTCACCACATTTAATGATTATATGTTGGAAGAATGGAAGAAGATGGATGGCCATCTGAGCGATTCCTTGGTCTATTATGAAAGACATCGTGCCCTTACCAACATCAAGGTCTGTGGCATTTCTCCTCGCAAGTTGTTCCAGGTCCATTCGGAATGCCGAGTTGAGTCCCATGCCATCAATACAGGACCACCAATACGCGTTCGACAGGAAGTTGTAGGGTTCAGCTTGGATTGATTTGTATACATGAGTAAATTCGAGAAGATTAGGAGAAAAGAAGGCGATAGGAGGCCCAGAAAGATCTTGTTTAGCTAAAAGAGCATCAATGGAAGGAAGTATGGACGTGGATTTAATAACGGAGGTAGGTTCACTCCATTGGGGGTTAACGAACTGTATACGCCTTGATGGCAAATTTGTACTCACAAGAAGACTGCAATGTATAATAAACATGATAGCCCAACAATTCAATCAAGAGGGCATACCTTGAATATCGTGCTTATTACAATAGCTGACCACGCCTTTGATGGCTTCTGGTGACAGATTTCCGTCGATGGCCACAATTTTGGGAATATGTCTTCGTAATTGAGGTATAATCTACCCTTTCTCAATAAAACGTCATTAATTGGAAGAAAAGGTATACCTGCTCGTCAATAAGTGCATCAGTGATTTCCATATCTGCTACTCCTCCGATGAGATTGCCAGCACTATCTAAAATCATGTCACAAACTGCTGTACTTCGGCCATTTCTCAAGAGACCGTCAGTTCGCATGCCCAGTTTTTCTGTTTCTTGAATTAGAAATTTGCCGAACCCGTCTTCACCGACTGGTGCAACCAACAGACATGAGGCCTGAAGTTCTTGTGCGGTCAAGATACGGTGAGCTGCTTCTGCCATATTGCGAGCCACACCACCTACGGACAACGAAACCTTTCCGGAGGCCGTCGAATTCTTCGCCAGAGAGGGATCAGTGTTCAAGTCTGCTTGAGCAATGATGTCAACCGCCGCGGAGCCAACTACAATGAGGTCTGCGGGTGGCTGAATCACGAGAATGAGCACTCAATCTATCGAAAAGGCGAACTGCGTACCAAGGTAACATCATCTGCCTTGGTGGTTGATGCCAGAGGAATAGTAGTTGCTGCGGCACCGTTGTTTTCAACGAATTGTGGGGTAAACGAAGTGATACTTGAAGGATCCTAGAACACTTAAAGTGAGATATTTCCGATATGAACAAGCGCAAACCATACATAGCCATTGGCTAATTTAGCATACTGGACGGCAATCTGACCACCTGATTGTCGGCTCAGACTGATGTCATGAGGCGAAGAAAACGACTGACCAACACGAGCAGTGTTTCTCAAAAGAGCAAGATTGGAACTCATCGAGTCCCCTTTTGTGAGTTCTGCCACACGGGCTAGGAGCCAAGGAGTGACCTCCTTCCCGCGTTTGTTCATCCCGTTGACTTCCGATTCCGTGACCGCTTGCTCAACTAACCTTTGAATTTCTGCCCCTTTCTTTTCGCACTCGTGAGGAATAGGAACAGCGAAAAGTGCACCATTCTCTAGCCCTAGCTGCCTTTGCGAGACTGAATGAGGTTCATGAAGCCTTCGTTAAAATGATGAAGATATAATACCAGACTTACAAAGTAGCTTGGCTGCCTGTAGAGGGTCTTCTACATTCCAGGGGACCTACATCCATGAAGTATAAGGAGAACCGAAATCATGATCACTTACAGTATGGCCGCTCCTCCGTGAAAAGAAAGCTGGAAAATCCTGAGTTTCTCCGTACGCTACAACTGGCACACCTAAGGTTTCCTAGAAGAAATTTGAATGGATGAATGGAGAAAAGAAGACTGAATGCTTGGTGACTGACAAGATACTCCAATGTCCTGTTGACCGATAAGTGCATTGGTCAACTCTGGAGTTGGGGGGCATAGTATACCTTCCGATGTCCAAGATTGATTTCACACCAGCAGACACCAGCCCGACAGGACAACGCGTTAGTTCATGAAGGTCAGCTGATACGTCCATTGCTGAACGGCATAATTTTGGTATCAATTGATTGAGTAATTCAGTTTCTTATCAACTCACATATTTCTCCTCCGCGATGAACGCCGCCCAAACTAGAAGTCGTACTTCAGCCTATATGACCTTGTCTCTCAAGAAGAGATAACGTACCCTCCAGTCGCAAAGACCTGTTGACAGAAGAATCAATTTTGGTGCTGGAAACACGGATTTGAGGAGTACCTTGATACCAGTCAAGGCAGAGAAAATTAAGGTAGCACTGCAAGTTGTACCTGTACATTCAGTCAAGTGTCAAGACTGCAACGACATACTTTGAATTCACGCACCTCCATCAGCCTTGAGAGCAAGTGCTGGAGCAATATCCCTTCTGGACAGTTTAATTTTGTTTCTAACGGGATCAGCAAGTCGTTCAATTTCATGCTTTTCCAAGCCAATCTTTACTCTTCCATCAATCACACCAATGGTGGCGGGAACTGACCCTGTCGCATGCACAATTTGCTCAAGTTCGAGGCCAATTTCGAGATTGGTCGGGTGAGGTAGACCGTGAGTTATGAGGGTAGTTTCAAGAGATACAACAGGTTTTCCAGAGGAAAGAGCCTCTTCAATTTCTGGGTGAATATCGATGGGAGCATTGGAGCGTTCGGCCGCAGAGAGACGTGAGAGATGACGTCGCAAGGTGCTTGTCCAAACCCTTTGCGTTGAATACCTAGAATACGCACGACGTGCCAATAACATTGTGTACACTAAGCAGAAATTGAAAGGACAATGTAAGGACAATGTGAGCACGGCCCGAAGCGTCACACAGTTCTCATGTCGTTACGTCCTACTTCATCGATCGAAGACTCAGTTCGGGTCCCCGAAGGAACAATTGCAATCTCTTACACCCTTGACATACAGGAGATCATTGAGTCAGTACAGGATGAGACTGCTGGTGCAACTACTGTATTCATTGGTGAGACTTAACATAACTAGATGACTGCCGGCTTAACGCTGCAGCAAACAAGGTACCACGCGCAACTCCTTTCAAGGTCTCCTTTAGCACACTCCCATGCTCAATGGGTAACATTTTGCCTAGGCAGGACCGTGACAAGGCTAGAATACCAAGCATACACAAAAGTGGCACTCAAAACTATTGCTGATATCGTCCGCGATGCCGCTAGCTCCATTACACGATCCGAGCATCAACCGCCAAGTCAGCGTTCTGCAACATATGTAACGTCCCTTGTTCACTGTGCAGTCCATCATCGAATTGGTGTGGTGCCCGTTGGAGAACCATCCATCGGTGAGCTCGACTGCCGGCCTATGAAGCCTGCTCGACTGATGGGCGTGTCCCAGTCATCGCCGTCTCCTCCCCTCATAGAAAGGAATCCTTCCTAGCGTGCGAGAAGATACTAGAAGATATAAAACGAAAAGCACAGATATGGAAGCGAGAGTTTTATGAAGGGGAGGATGAAAGTACTGCCCGATGGAAGGAGAATCACTGAAGGTCGAGATCATTCTGAGAAAATACGGTGAGACCATTTAGGGGCATGGAAGTGCTAATCAATCTTCCATTCTTTTGTGACAATGTCATCCTCAGAGCCGACAAATAGCTCAACGGACCAGATGACAAGAGTAAAGAATATGTTCATCCATCTCCACCATACTTGAGATGAATGATCTAGCACTACAACTCTGGGTCAGAGTGGAAAACTATCAAAATAGATGAAACATACAGAGAAGTTGGGAATAAACCGTGATGAAAATCAGCTGACGATAAGTCAGAAGTATACGAGTGAGCATCGACGTCTGTAAATAACCTCAGGGAGAACTATTCAAACTCCAATGCAAATACGCACTGGACAGTCAGTCGACTCGTCATCAACGTCCTCTGATTCCCAGGTATCGGCGCCAATTGTAGGTAGAATCCGGGATGCAAGGTGTAAAATACTTAGGCGGTATAGCAAGGCGATGAACACAGGCTTTGGTAGCGTGTTGATCATGAAGTTCAACAGAGTCTGAACATGTGGGTATATGTTTGGAAGCAAGGGCACACTGAAGTCAAATGTGAATTAACGGGAAAGGTACACGCACAATGCGCAACTTACTAGGAAGCTATAGGGTCGGTAAAGGATTTTTGGTCGAAACCACAGAGCCATACATTATAGGCCAGCACTACCGCTAAGCCAGATGACTCTATGATATTTGTCCGTCGTGACACGAATCCAATGAATGTCAAGAAGACAAATGCTGTGAGTGCGACTCCAAGAAGGGTGGATGATAATGGCGATGAGGCGGCACTTGGATATGACTGGATTCATTCTTAAATGAGTAATAGTCCCTCTAAACCATGGGATCATACTCACTACGACAATCCACCAAGCAGATGCTACATACGCAACTGCAGCAGCTACCAATAACACAAATTGATAGTTCTCTCCTTTATACACCAGTTTTTTTCCTTCTTGCCCCACCTTCTGCACCACAAGCAGACTTGAGAGACCCTCCATTACAATGAACAACGGTCCAAAGAAACTGAGAGCCATTCCCCAAGAGTTTGCTGCAAGAGTGAGATATGGGTTCACAGAAGAAGAATAGACATTAAAGCAAACAAGGAGCAGGAAAGGATGTATGGGAACCTGCAGGACTGAGAGGGCCTCTGACCTCCACAAGAGTGCCAAAGTCCCGTGAATGAACGCATGAATACAAAGTAATAGTGAAAGGAGGAGAAACGCTTGTTTTGAGAGTGTCGCAAAAGTGAGAGGAAGAAAGATGAGAATTTGGAGTACAGTCGAGAGCCTGAAATTGTTGAGGACAAAAATGGGTGAGTTACAGACAGCAAAACATACCTCGCCGTTCCAGAAAGCGCGCTCCACATGATCCATGGATTCATTGTTTTAAGGCCAAAGGCGATCAAAGGATGAAAATCCAAAATTAAGAGTGGAGAACAAAGACTCTTTGACAGTCCGACTTAAAGAGCAGCGTCCCTGCAGCACAGTGGATGTGCTACTAGGCCTTACCTGAAAGGTGGGCGTCTTAAATAAATCAGATAAAATCCTCCTATATATTATACAGTATCTAGAGTCCTTATATACCCTACCCGGTCGTAGTAGGCCGGTGTAAAATTCTATTCCATGTAACGATAACGCAGATTATGTAACCAATAATGTATCTTCGCTAACACGACTTGTGACGTTCCATCACGTCAAAAAGAACTACTGTCGTCTATGAACATCATAGACATGAATTACATTCAGCTCGAATACGACACAAATATCAACTATTCATTACCAACCATGTAACAAAAAAATACTAGACTCAACTATCACGTGTCTAACCTGGAATCATGAGGGTGTTTGCTTTGATGAGGATTCAATAGACCTTTTTCCTCGGCAAATTCGGTACCACGAGTATGCGATGCAGGATCGGACGGGGGGACATAATACTTGTCAATAATCGGAATTTGCAGTAGATTCATCTTGGGAGTGACGACCACCATGTAATTTGTCTTTATTTCCATCCAATCAGCTGGTCCCGATCCAAGTAAGTTCCTTGTAAGTATGACATATTCGTCTCTTACCTCTTTCAAAGGTCAAAGGCTCACTGGCAATCATGATAATGTTCTCACGTTTGTCCGACTTTGTCATTCTATAATGACCACCCTCGGCGTATTCATTGAACTCAGTCCCGGACGAGAACCACTGTAGCTGAGGTTCAATACAAAATTTTCAGGATCATCAATACGAGAAATCATACCAAAGAAGCAGCCTCATCCTTTCTTGAGGAGATGTAACGAGTGACGACTATGCTGGAACCGTCGGTAACGCAGAAATTCATTAAGCTAGGTTCGGTAACACCAACGTCTTCAGCATACTTGTTAAGTGAAGCAATGGTATCGAGCATTGCCTTGCGCAAAATTTCTGGTAAAAATGAACGAGATTTCGGTTCAGGTATCTGCGAAGACAATTTAATGAGCGATTACGATTGCTTGGTAGATATCTGACCTTGGACAAGAGGAGGGCAAACGACCACTCTGAATCAGTGTTTCCTTTCACTGTAGCAAATATGTCATCCGGCAAATCAGCTTGTAGCCGACGCTTAAACAGCGGAAAATCCGCGATATTGCCGTTGTGCATAAACTATCATAGAAGTCAGTCTCCTCGACCCTCGGGGGCTGAAGATAACGCACCATGAGGTTACCATATGTAAAGGGGTGGCAATTATCCAGTGATAGTGTTCCAGCAGTCGTAGCACGGACGTGGGCACTGGGGGAGAAGCATTCAAATTCGAACAGAGGACGAGAGATAATGCTCACAATACAAGAGGTGATTTGATTTTGACTGCCAACCGCGCAAGGTTGGCGTTGTTCCATGCCTACACAAAAGTCAGTTAGAGTTCAAGGATGTATCACAGGGGCTCACGGGAGTGACAGACGTAAAGATGCAGGGCTGCCCGCCGAGCTCGGGATCATACACAGAGTCGTACCAGCCTGTTGGGTGGTCAAAGAGGCTCCGTTCGGTAAATGTTGATGCTACTGCGAGCGCACCAACGCCAAATCCGTCCCCATTCATCGGTCGCCGGTTGTCTAGGCGCAATCTGGAATCGAAAGCTTGGTTGATGATGGAGTGGCATGGTTGTGTGAGAAGCTAGTTAGAGACCGGAACTAAGCCTCATGGAATGCCTGGAAACAAAACGAGTGATTACATGACATAGTTGTACCGGTGAAGTTCCCTTATAAATGACAAATCGACACATTATTGAGGGGGAGCTGTGATGTCGGAGTTTCGCTCCAAGGAATGATCTTAAATTTTCGTCAAGAAGCTCTATCAAAATCTCCGTCCTTTCTAACTTCAGGTATAGTACATGGACCTTCCTTATTGACCCCTCTCTAACTCTTCTGACAGTAGACAAAAGTAGCATTCAAATAAACTCCTTAGGACGCTTGTTTGAATCACCGCCCACCTCATCATAGACCATACCAGCGACACGATAAGCCAATTCTATAATGACATTAGGCTGCGAACTGCGGTACAAATGGAGTACGCACCATCGGCTCCGATACGAGCATTCGCCTCTGCATAAACACGGACGACATCTTCAGTTCCACTGGGTCGGACGAAAGTGCGCCCTCCATCATACTTGCAGACGAGTTCATCAATCCTTCGTTGAAGTCCCGGCGGATCAGTAAGACGACGTTCCGCATCAGTGGTGGTGAATTTGTTCCTGTCAGTCACGGCAACTTTGACCAAGCGGTTCGGCATGTCGGTGTACAACGAGTCCCATTCGATTCCAGAATATGACTTATGAGCGAGCACAATCTCAACCAAGAGCATATCAGACAATGCATCACCAATAGTTTGATTGATGAGTTTCGTCAAATTGACTATGTGATTGAGAGCAGTCTGCTGAGCAGGAGTATTGGGCTCGTATGTCTCCAGTATCTCCAGTGTGTTACGAGAGAAAAGGACTGTCCCATGGCCGTTAGCCTCAAAGTACACGCCAATATCGAAGCCTTCCGCAGCTTGATGAAGATGCTTCACCCCTGTAGGAACACATTTGACGGGCAGCCACTAGGGAGGAGTCAATACCAATCTGAACAGCGTCAGTGAACTCGATACTGGACACACCTGCATGAGGTACTTGGTTGATGCACCATTCGCGTAGGCAGTTTGTACAATGCCGACGCTGATCTTGTTCTGCAGACCAGATAACTTCACAAGATCAACGATAAACGCAGCAACTAGGGAGGCGATTTTATCACCATCCAGCATACGGAACTGCTTCTTCTCGTTCATATAGAAATACATGAGGCGATCAGCATCACCGTCAAGACTACACCCCCTTTGACCTGCAGTCAACTTTCCATTCAAAGAAGGCGGTAGCCGTTGCATTGTCTTCACATAGTCAGCCCCACAAGTGTGATTGAGAGCTCCGGGGGTATTGGTCAAAGTGTTTTCCAAGATCAAGGGTAGTGTATCACCCAGATGGTCCTTTAAGATTTGAGCGGCCTGCGTCCCAACACCGTTGGCACAGTCAACAATTAAAGGACTTATTTTCGGCCGGCCTGCCTTTACAAAGGTGAATGTCATTTCGAGACTAAACGAACCACTGACTCACAACCAACTTCTTGAAAGCATCTATCATCTTTTGAAAATAACCTGATTCCGTAGGTTCTCCGAAGTCTTTCGAATTAGTGGCCCTGACCAGATAGTGTAAAATTGGCGTGGTCGTAATGCCTGCGTCGCGGCCTTCCGCGCCAACAGCATCAAGTCCATCACGGAGGGCGCTGACGAGCAAATCGCTGGTAGGACGAGTATCGCGGCCGTAGATGACTAGGGCCGGCCTCGATGTATTGATGTTCAAAGTCTCGACAATGTATTGGATGGTATTGATTAGTTCCCCTGAGTTGCGTGCATTAGCGAGGATAGTAGCATGGGCCTCCCAGCTGGCCTCGAGCATCTCTCCGCGAGGATCTACAAGCTTCACACCGTTATCCTAGTGCGAATATGAGCATACAATCTAAGAAATGGGCGATGCATTGCACTTGTTCAGGATTATGGGATGCGGTGATCATAACACCAATGGCATGGCTATTGTGCTTCATGCTTCGAAGGGCAGCCAGGATGCCGATACGAAACACGACAGAGTCAAGGCGATCACCACTATAATGTCAATATATTTAGTGATATGATCTGCTTCAAAGAAGGGCGGTATTACATACAGCGTCCTGAAGCCAGCAGTTCCATACTGATACTGATAATAAGTAGGTTTGGGGTGTTTATCAGAAACCTCTGCGACGGTCTTGTAGTCAAAGGGCATCTAGTCTAAAGGGAGATAGGAAGATCAAGGGAGAAATGGCTGTGGGAGCTGCACACCTTTAATAGACGTCTCGAATTTAATAACGAGGTCATCTGACTGATAATAAAGCAGTGCTGCTCTCTGCTACCATCAATGCCTGCCAAATCTACCGCTCAGACCCTCCTAGACAAAGCCGACAAAAAGGCCAACTCATCGACCGGATGGTTCTCCTCTGCATCAACCAAATTCGAGGATGCAGGCGATCTGTACCAGCAAGCCGCCAACAGCTTCAAGATCGAGAAGCTCTACAAAGAGGCAGGGGATGCCTTCTCACGCGAGGCAGAATGTCGAGAGAAATGCAAGGAAACGAATGATGCTGCAAATGCCTGGTGGAATGCTGCCAAAGCCTACAAGAAGACTCATCCCGATCGTGAGGCCTGCCTTGCTTGTTCTTCCACTTTGCCTCATGTCTAGCTCACAGTCGCTATACAGGCACTGACTCAAACAATCACATATCTTTGCCAGTCCGGTCGCTTTCGGCAAGCAGCAGATCGTGAAAAAGAAATTGGTCAAATTCATCTACAGGAGTTTCACGATCTCGGAAAGGCCTGTGACAGTTTTGTCCGAGCTGGGGATTGGTACGCGCAAGAAGATGCTGCTGCGCAAGTGTATTTTGCAAAAAATATTTTACAGGTTATACTCATTTGTGAACACAGAACAGCTAATGCTTGCTACAAAGATGCGGCTGATTTGCTGGCTGAACTGGATCAGTTCTCGCAAGCAATTGCTCGTTATGAACAAGTGGCTGATCACTCGTTGAATTCTGCCTTGACAAAGTACAGTGTGAAGGAATACTGGCTTCGAGCTCTGCTCTGTGCCTTGGCAATGAATGTATACGTTTTTACCTTCTTTTTTGTGCTATTTTTCTCATGGTGGTTCAGGATATTGTAACTGTCAAACGTAACCTGCTGAAGTACGGCAATCAGGACAGCACTTTTCCAAGCACACGGGAAGCCAAGTTTGCAACTACAATGGCAGAAGCAGTTGAAGCTGGTGACCAGGACATGTTCACGGCTGCTGTCGGAGATTACGACTCCGTGACTAGGCTGGATAACTGGAAAACAGCCATCTTACTCAAAATTAAGCGAAATCTTGAGCAACCTGGCCAAGACTCTGGCTTTGGCGGACTTGTCTAGAATAGTCAGATGTCTGTTTATCTTGTTATTCTGCTTCTTTAATCGATTTGATTCGTCGGAACACTCAAAAATAGAATTTGACCACGCATCTACTACCTCAGACAATAACCTACAGAGACATGGGTCTCCTTGCGGCTCTCATTCTGCGTGTCCTGCACTCTTGTTACGCACTTTTTTCTCTCGTTCACTCGTTCTGGCATCGTCAGACTCGTCCATCTCCGCAGCCGCTGTGTGCCCCGCGTCGACGTGTTCCCGAGAACCTCGCTCTCGTTTTCGTTGGAGACACGAATATACCTCGCAATGTGATCGAAAAAACCATTCTTCAGAGCTGTTTGAATGCTGTGGAATGGTGTCGAGCCTTAGGAATATCGAGACTGACTATCTATGAGGAGCACGGTATGGATCATCTCGATTGGATTCCGTACACCGCCTACTTTCTCTCTAGGTTTGGTTCTAGAACTGGGATCTCAAATCCGCGATAGAACATCCGACCAAGGTCTCGGAATGCTCTCAAACAATACTGATAACGAATATCAGCCCTTGACACCACCAGAATCGGTTTATTCAAGCTCGTGCCAGCTTTCTCCCTGCCAGAGTTTAAGCGACCTATTGGCTCCTAGAACTCCTCTTCCTTGCAGCGACCATCAAACTATCCGGACAGGTCATCACGGTATTTTTCCAACGCAACTAGAGTCCTGATCAATCCAACATACTAGGTCATCCAGCACTACAACCCATCTCCTTATGCCTCCTTTCATCCAGCTCCTCTAAGGCTAAAATAGCGAATCTGGCTCGGTCTCTGTATCTTGACATCAGGCACAAGCCAAGGAAAGCCGGGAAAAGAGCCACAGCAGCCGACAATTTTGTATTGACGGTAGACGCAGTGAATACTTTGCTTGAGAGTACGTTCTGCCTCGCTT
>Ga0154007_1000002_pt1 | contig 24017 bp, 17 predicted proteins | sample TSNC091MetaG_FD_104676 | JGI IMG/M metagenome (GOLD analysis project Ga0154007, IMG submission 104676) | Attine ant fungus gardens microbial communities from North Carolina, USA - TSNC091 MetaG | ecosystem: Host-associated > Fungi > Mycelium > Unclassified | place: USA: Connecticut, Klassen Lab... | reverse complement strand
TTAGCATTATGTCGTACATTGGTCTTTCTCCATGGAATCGGTGACGAGAAAGGACCCCCGATACCAGTATTGAAAGAGGCATTGATATTGGCACCAGCAACACTCAGAAGTTTAGTCAATAGTGAAGGTGGAAGAACAATGTCTCGTAAGGCATTGGACGACGTTGTTAATGGCCTTCCTCCAGCATCTAAGGTTTCTTCTAGTAGCTTGTCGCTTTCAGACAAATGAACAGGCATGAGGGAGATCATACCTGATACACAACGTCAAAGTTCTCCTTCATGGTGGTGGCTGTCACGGTGCCGAAGTAATCCTTCAATATGTCTACAAACGTTTGTAGAAAGGCAAAGGCAAAGATCGGATCCACTAGATGAGAGCATCAGTCATATTGAGCAGTCGTATAGGTACCAGGGCCTACTGTCTTCACTAATCGGACACAAGATTCTCATGTCATTACAGGATATATGGCAACAAGCACTTGGGACGCCATGCGTTGGTGAAGGAACGTAAAGAATGGGGTCGACGTCGGATGATCTTGATTCTTTTTGAAGGGCGTTGTTGAACGCGTCAACATGTAGAAGCGGATAGCAGGGTTGTGATGATCTGAAACCAGACTGTATAATTGGTCGACTATCAGTAGCGTTGTCAGGTCAAGAAATGCGTCGACAGGCAGCCAGGACTGACCCAGCACTATCAAGAAGAATTAAGCCGTCGATAGCCATATCTTTGGTCAGACAGAAAGTTCAAATTAGAAATACGACGGCGATCAGAGTTCGATCACAGTAGTTCTGATTTGTGCTTCGTTGGACACCTCAGATCTTATTTCTTTGTCTACAAACATACCCACATGAAGAAATATTCAAGGCGACTGCCAAGACCAGTCTAAGTACTGCAACCTTTCAAAAAGCTGGATAACTGCCTTTTCCTGCTGCAATCTGCCTTCGCCACATCTATTTTCATGCACCTCCCTCCAGATCTTGACGCACTCATGCACTTCTGTCACATTGCTTAAACCTACAACAAGGGGTGTCTTGGTAGCAGTCTGTCGCGCCGTATAACCGAGGGCGAGGTTCGGCAAGTCCGGAGCAATTTTGAACGCGTCCACAGCTGCCGCTCTCAGTGCATCAGGTGCTGGGTGCCACAATGGTGGTTTCGAAGTCAGCAAGCCCATACTGAGCGGTGAGCCTGCCAAGAGTTGCTTGACCTTGGCACGCTCATAAAATTGAGGTGCAAACGTATTAAAAGCCGAATTTTGTAGCGTAAGGTGAGAATATGACAATATCAGATCCAGGGGCTCCAGTGAGGAAGTGTTCTTGACCAGAATTGCGAGTCTCAGAAGGGTAGGAAGGGGATATCCTGAGTACTGTGAATAAACTTTCAACTTGAAGGGAGCAGCCATACCAGTGATTCCTATGTTCTTAATGATTCCCTCTTGTTTCATTTTTTTGAGCTCGGCAATAGCATCCAAAATCTTTTGATCTCCTTCACCACGAACATTATTTGCATCAACTTCGGCCAGCCCATATGCGGCTGCGTCTGCGCCTAGCGCGGCTGTGTGATTACCAATGAGCTTGGGCGCGACTTGAGATGCCACAAACTCTACATCATGTAGGTATACAGCATCAAGATATGTGGTTTGCAACCGCTCCAAGCTCTCCAAAACACATTGACGAATCCTCGCTGGATCATAATCAAAATCGTTAGGACCAAAACGCCCACATTTGGTCATCTGTCAGGCGATCAATATCAGATTACGACTGATTGGCGAAGAGACGAACGATTTGGTAAGACTGGCGAGGGAATTCATGTCTGAGTGACAATAAGATGTTTCCCAAAACACATTCCGAAGGCCCATAGTATCTGGAGGTATCAAAAGCACAGATGCCATATCTGTGAGGTAATCGGAGGCAAGTTATCAGGAATCAATGATTGTGGAAAACCTACCGTAGACAAAGGCGAACAGTACGGATTGCCTCTTGGCTCTGAATGTATTTTTCAGAATTATAGAAGCCTGAGAACACTGCACATCCAAGTGTCAGTGTGGGGAGACGAAAGGCACCGTCTATTCTCGGCTCGATTGAAAGTTAGTCAAGAACGCTACTTGAAAGTCATGTGGTAGTGCTCACAATTTCATAGCCATCGACAGGTTTATCATCTTCACTGTCAGGAGGGGTCACAAGCTCTCTATGCCTGAATGCATCCGACAGGGTCGTGGTGTCAGACATGGCTAATAGTCAAAACAAGATAAGAACATTTAAACATCAGTATCAATGTCGGCATTCTGACGACATCACTGTTGTGAAATTGAACCTATCTTTTCACTATTCCTCTCAGTTGTCTTATCATTGATGATCTATGATCATCTATTTCTTATCAGTTTTCGCAGATGAGTAAGCGGACAACACCTCGTAGACACCACTCCGCCAATTGTGACAGTGTCATGCCCAAACGTAACTCACCCATTTCACCACACACTAGTTTGCTTGTTACGGTATATAAATGCAGAACTCTCTCCCTCTCTCCAGTTTTTCATGACCCCTGATGTGAAAAATGTTCTCAACATGGAAAATACAACCTATTACTTGTTCTACTGCTTACCATAAAGAACAGTGTCGGAGTACGAAATACGTGATTGCAAGGTGGTGTTGAAACTTAGCTATTTTGGCGTCTTCACCAATCCATCGCCCATATTCTCCGTCGTTCAGCCTCTACGGCATTTCCTCTCCTTGATCCAGCTCTTTTCTTTCTTTTTCTGTCGTTCCCTAGCGTATACCATTTGGTGTTCTTCCTGCAAATAGATTCCGAAAGCATGGATAAAGCCTCGCACGAGTCAAGGAGCAAGGTATGAGCTTTTTTTGTTGTTTTATCAACTATCACTAGGGTTTGTTCACTCGTTACTCTACAGTTAGAATCCTTTGGAATGACTGGAATCCCGTTGGACACCTCAACTTCCGGCGTTTCTTCGAATGCAAACCATAGTCGTTCGCATTCTCGCTCACATTCTCGTTGTCATTCGCGCAATCTGTCTATTACTTCGTCTTTCTCAGCTGGTAACTTGAATCAACCATCAGTCTCCACTTCGGACAATACTCTTACGACCTTTACTTTTCCTGGAACGACCAACTTCCCTCCTTCTATCACAAACAAACGCAATTCTCATCATCGTCGCCACTCCTCCGTTTCCACTCGTACAGAATCGGCCGAACTCATGGGCGTTTCTCTACCTGAACTTCCATCATCAAATTCCGACAACAATGTGAACCTCGGAGACAGAGACTCTATACGCCGACGCGCACTTTTGGCCCTTGAAGGAAAGCCCGACACCTCTTTTTCCAAGGTTGAAATCCCAGAGATTGGCACGCCTGATCTTGAGAAGCTCTTATTTGATTTCAGTATGTATCTCCCATCGCCTGAATACAGCAGAATGATTCATCCATTTGTCAATAGCTCAGACCTCAGGATCAGGCGGATGTTTTGGGAGCAAACGAGATTCATTTAAGTTACTTGCTGCGTCGTCTTCTTCGAAAGATCAACTCCACACGCTCGTAGAAGAGGAGGAAGAGGAGGAGGAGGGGGAAGAAGAAGAAAAGGCAACTCTCGTCGGTCATGTCGGACCCCCAGATGCAATTTACGGAGGTGCTTCTGAGGAACAAGATACCAGTGCTGTCTTGGACGTCATTATTAAAGCCAACGTCTCCAGACCCACTCGACCTCGTCCAGTTGCCCTCAATCTGCGTCCGCTGTCTCTGACACCCGAAAATTTATCTTCTTTCCAAGGGTTGCCGACCCCTACGATTACACCGCAACCGTTTCATGCTTCGAGACGCTTATTAACCATTTCTGCGTCAGGAAGGGAGGCACAAAATGGATCGACCTCAACGCCATCTCGTCGACTTCAACCGTCTCCGCAACATGGCGGCAATGAGGAGCACATTCCCATGGGTTCCGAGGATTTACGTCCTCGTCGAAGGAGCAGCATCACGTACAAGCCGTCTCTCCACGGTGCTGCCACAGGTTATGCAAATCTGCCCACACCGGAAATGACGCCAACATTTCAAGCTCGTTTATGTTCAACTACTGAACCCGTTCATAGTAACAAAAGCGACGAGTTGTTTCCCGGTGGATCTGAGAACTGCCCCCTCAGCGTCACCGAGCAACATTTCCTTCTCAAATCGCATGGTGCACTTTTGGTGCGCATAACAGACCTAGAGCGAGCTCTCACTGACCGGCAGAGGGTCTCTTCTGATTATGCCAGTCCGGATATTCGTGAATCTGGGCACACGTCAACATTATCTGAAATCAGCGATACCAGTAGCGAGCCAAGTGATGAGATGCTCAGGCTCATTGCTGATTTAAAGGCTGAACGAGATGAGTTGAAGAGAGATGTTGATGGCTGGAGGAATCGCGTCGGCGATATGGAAAAGCAAATGGCTTTGGTTACCAATCGGCTAGAGAGTGAGCGTCGCGATGCTTGGGTCGCTCGTTCACAGGCAGGGATATTGGAGGCCGAGAAGGAATGTCTCGGAAAGAAGCTTGAAGAGGTGGAAAGGATCGTAGAAGAGCTAAATATACAAAATTTAGCTTTGACGACTGCGCAAGAGAAAACAATGAGAGAGAATCAAGACATGAAAGTGAAAACCCAGGAACTCGAAGAACAGATCAAGATTGCTAGGCGGGAATTGCAAAATGCACGGGATTCGGCAACTCATATCGTACGTCCGCCGTCAAGCAGACCTAAGTCATCCTATGGCCGCAATACTACCTTCGCGTCAATTGACTCCCTGGAAAGTTCAGCCACAGAGGTCGAAACAGAGTCGGCAGATGACTGCGAAGCAAGGTTCAACTTCATGCTCAAAGTTGTCCAGGAGGAAGAGGAATCGGTCGGAACTGACAGTGAGGAGGACAGTGGTTTGGTTGGCTATGAAGACGAGGAGGATTCTGACGCCAGTTTCCGCTCGTCTTCTTCTTTCGATTCGGTGGACGATCCAGTTAAAAGTTCTGTTCAACCAACCACTCCTTCAACCCCGAAGTCAAGTATCGTTGTTGTATCACCTCTTTTGCCCTCTTCTACTCAACACTCCATCCACCAATCTTCGGGATCATGGTCCAAATCATGGACATTTCCCAGAGCCGATAAACTTCCAACTGTACCGAGATATAATAAGAAAAACTCCATTGATCATTTCTTTGGATGTATTGACGATGGTAGCAGCAGCGAGAGTGGATCTGTTCCATGTTCCCCTTCTCAATATTCCTATGAAAAAAGGAAGAGCCTGTTTATGAATGGATTGAAGGAAGCAGGTGAGGACGACTCGCCTTTCTTCCTACCCCAGGGAATTAGTTTTGCTGCTGAAGATCAAAGTCTTGGGGTCGTACTTGAGGAGGGAGAGGAGAAAGAGACCACCGAGGATGAATCCGACGAAGACATGTTTGGTGAGATGGGAGGAATCACGATCACTCTTTCTCCACCAGAGCCTGAAGATGACAAGCCGGTCATTGATCCCCCCCAACTCGTGATTTCTCGTCCTATTGAAAGGCCTCCTCAACTGCCTATGCTCAATTTTGACGATGATGATGATGCAGGATTCAGTTTTGGTCGTGTACTCGAAAATTCTCGTTCTATCAAGACGGAGAATGAAGCCAAAATGCCCTCTTCTGAAGTCGCATCGGTGGGCTCTCTCTCTACTATCACCCAGAGCCCCTCTTTGCCTTCGCGTAGTCGCTTGATATCACCCTCTGCTATTCCTCGTTTATCCATCACGAAGTCTGTTCCACTCGTCAGGACAATTGATGTCAGCATCATGCCTCCTTCAAGATCAGACAATATCAGCCCTTCCCTTATCCCTCAGGCAGTTTTTTCACCTTCCCCAATCCGGATCGCTCCTGTATCTGACCACAGCAAGCTCACTGAGACATCTACTTTTTCCAGTCAACCTCAGAAGAGACCCAGAGACGGAAACGCTCTTCAAAGTGGAGGAAGCTCAAATGGTTCGAACCCTACATCTCACACTGTCGTTTGTACGTGCTAATTCTATCTTAATTATAGCGAATGTTGCAATTGACCAGACCGGTTCCCTCACCAGATTGCCTGAAGCTAAAGGATTCTTTGAGGCAGGCCAACAAACTCAGACAGAGATGCTCTCCCAATCACACTTAAAACCTGATGATGAACGGGACTTGTTCCAACATGAAGATGTGATGAATCCAAACTCTACCTCGACGTTTACTTCGATAATGACTTCTTCTATTACTACCACACTCTCTTCTCTCAGTATGCTTATGCCTTTCTCATGGGGTACGACCGACTGCGTCGTTACTACACCAATGTGCATTGCTCCTGCAGCTTCCGTTCCAAATATGGACAATTCGGTTATCTGTCATGACCAACCTCAGCATCTTCATCGTGGATTTGTATCTCGTAGACGACAGTTAAAGAGACTCAGAGAGAGGATGGAAACGGAAGGCCCGTGGCGAATGAATCATATTGCTGTTCTCCATTGCAAGAACTGTTTGGATAGAACTGTAGCCCTGTAAGACTTGCGCTCCTCCCCCCACCTTTCGCAGTGTACCAGGACAATCTGCTTTCTTCCTCTGATTACGACATATCTTGAGCCCAATACCAACCTATTACCCTTTTTCTTTTTTCGGTACCATCAGTGTTGCCTACTGTTTAGTTTCGTGTTGCCATGTGCGTGGCCCATTTCTTGACATCAGGCTTGACGCCTACTGTTTTCGTGTATTACTGGACGACCTGGAACAATTTTTCATTGTTTACATCGTGACTGATTCTCGATTTCCTGAGAGCGAAGCGTCTGTGGGTTCCTCCGGAATATTCCGTGGGCGCGGGAATTGATGAGAGTTGACCTCGTCATTGTCTTCACGCTTTACCGTCGTTATGCCCACTCCTCGGCGGAACCTTCGCGGAAATTTGATGAAAAACTGGTTTGCCGTTGAGGTCTGTACCTTCTTTTACCAGGTCGACCGAGAGGACATTGACCTCGACGTCTTGCAGGCGATCCCCATGTAAGCAATCTCTTTGCTAGGGCTTCATATCTTACTAGGATGGGTCGAATGACAGCTATGTTATCATTGGAGGTGTCTGTGTAGGTGCTTCATGGTACTTAAGCCGACTGGCTTTCGGCTCTCAGGGTGTGTCAATCCCAATCATACTGTGCACCCGCTGAATGGATACAATGTTCTGTAGTCATCTGGACTAAATCCAACCCCACACCCTGGAATACCATCAAGCCTGATGAGGGTACTAAACTCATGGAGGTTAACCAGAAGTTTGAGAAAAGGTGGGTCTACAAGAAACCTAACCTTCTCTACTTATGACACCGACATCACTGCATAGTTGGTCCCGGGATAAACTTTGAATGGACAGATATCTCTATTTTTTCATCGGAGTGTTCTTTTTGGTCAAATTAGCCCGAATCAATACAACTTGCTCTTCCCTCATGGTTGTCATGTCTGTGATGTGTCTGTGATGTTTATGCGCGTAATTAATAGGACAATATCATCCTCTCAAGACTTCATGTCTTTCTGTCTGGACCTCTAATGAGTTATGGTATCCATTTTACCGATGTTTCCTCATGTGGAATCTGCAGCCCTGGTCTTTGGATTCATTCTCTGATGTCTCAAAGTTCTTTAAGAGTGAATCATGTGAGGACTACTCATTAGCTCGGGGAAGCTTCTAGTTTGTCAGTCTTGGTACGGACAAACCTCTCTTTACCCGTATTTCTGATAACCCACACTCTCTCATAAGCTATTGGCTTCCACAGGTAGGTATGGATCAAGAGAGATTTACGTGTATTGATATTGTGGAACTATACTGTGTCCTAGTGGCTGATAAAAATTTGGATCGTAGGCATGTGACGATAAACATCGGAGGTGGAGCCAGCGATCTATCAATAATTCTGGGGTTGCCAAGTGATCAGCAACATCGAACGGCAGCTTTCCCAACAGTAGCCGTGGTTTGAATGAGCGGATTTGACTGCTTTCAATCCTACTTCACAGGCTAGCTAGTACCAGAAAAATCATGTCTGTCGTCAGTTTCTCTCCCTTCACTGAACCAAGCAACTGATGCATCAATTTCTCCACGTAACTGTCATCTGTGTTCTAGCTGATCGACTAACATCGGCAATAGACTCTTAGGAGATCCCCGAGTGTAGATGACTATACGAGGGGATTAGCACGTACATCAGGATGGGTACAAGCAAAAAGGAGAGTACTGACAATTCACCTGCAACAGTAATAGAACAGTCCGCAGTCGGAACTCACGGCGAAGAGCCATTCGCCATTTCTCAGAAGGAGCTGTCTATGTCCGATATTCCCTCTCCACCCTACAGGCCCACAGCTAGCTCGTCCAATCTTCGATTTCTCCTCCCTGACGGAAACAATAGTTACACAGAATATCCCCCGACTCCAAGCTCACATAATGAAACTGAATTCATGGGGAAGAACCAACAAAGAACCAAAAAGGAGGAAATGCACCTGGCGTATGAAAAACAAAAACCTTTTGTCCATTATCCGGAGAATGTCAAACCAGGAATGAGGCAGGACTCGGATTTTATGAGTTCAAGGGCTGCATCTCTCGCCGGACCTGAGGATGGAGATTCAAAGGATTACGACTGGTCTGCTGAAGAGGATCTGGTAGACGAGGAAGTGAAATTCGAGAAACAGATGGGTATTAAGGCCAAACCTCGAGGCTGGAGCCCAAGGAGGTGAGCTGTAAATGAGGGCGAAGTCAGGCCGCAAATTGACCCTTAGTTCTCCAGGATCATTGTTCTTCTGTTCTCATCTCTACTTGGATCGACTTTTAGTGCCGGTGTCCTCATTATTCCTCCTCTCCTTGTTGACTTCTATTGGTATCAACCCCACCCAACAGATCATCGCCGTTATGTCAAGGATAATGTGCAAGCCTGGTTTACTTGGGCTGCTTCCAATCTGGTCATATCCTGGTGGTTAGCGCTTATCATCGATTTGGTGCCTATTGTTGCGCGCTTCATTATTGCAGCAGCTTGGGGACACGTATCGGAATTCGTGAAAAACCGGATAGAAATGTACAACTCCATCAAAGACAATGTCAAACCCGTATTCTATGCTGCAAGCGGTTGGCTCAGTTGGGCCATCATCTTTGGGAGCATTTTTCAGCTATTTGACGCCAGTCATCCAAAGAGGAGTCGGGCAGGGTACACCTACCGGTTATCTCAAGTCGTTGAATTCTTATTTTTCTTTGTCCTGATGTATTGTGTCGGGCGAATGCTCTCTCATGCAGTTGCCTTCAATTTCCATCGAACTGCCTACAAAGAGCGTATCAGTTCTCTTGAGGAAGCACTTGCCGCCATCGAGAAGCTACGTGACTACCGGCCTGTTCGGCCACACAGCGGCTACTTTAGGAGTGGTGCACGCACACCTACTTCCAAGACTTTGTCATTCCCTGATAAAGAGCACGCAAAGCGGCTTAGTCAAACATCGAATGATGTCACCCCCCCTCAATCTAACCACGGGTACGGTGGTGATAGCAACGATGGGGACACGTCTGAGCTGGACCATGGCGTATCTTCGGGGTACAAGAATGGGAAGAATAAGAAGTCGTGGTTTGAGTCCAGCAAAACAGATAGCCTTCACATTGAACACTCGGCTTCGCTAGACGGGAGTCCAGAGTGTTGTAATGATACAGTGGAAGATATCAAACTCCGGCAACAGGAAACATTTCACCCAACGCCCTCCCATCTTATGACTCCGTCCAGTTTGAACCCTCATCGTTATCCACCTCCGGGACAACATGGAGATGCGGGTTCTAAGTCAAATTATGAGGGAGCCCCCGACAGAACTGTCAAGCAAGCGGCCAAGGCTTTAAAAAATGCAGTTCTTCACGATGCTCGAAATATTAGAGGGACGGCAGATGACGACTTAGCACAAATGAGTTGGAACGTGAGTTCGTCTCATGAAGCCAAGGTAGTTTTGCCTTTGAATTACTGGTTCAATTTGTCCTGACAGCATAGGAAAGCGCTTAGCCCGTTCCATACATGCACGCCTCAAAGACCCCCAGCAAAATGATCTCAGTCTTTCCGACTTCCGTCCTGCGTTCCCTACCAAGGAGACGGCGGGGGCTGCCTTCTCCGTTTTCGACAGAGATGGTAATGGCTACATCTCGCCGGCCGAAATCGAAACAACCATATTACACGTGTATGAAGAACGCCGGTCCCTGTCTCGCTCGATGCGGGATATTGGCGAAGCCCTCAAGACCCTACACCATATCATCCTATTTTTTGCTGGAGTCATACTATTTTTCATCAGCCTGAGTGTGTTCGGCGTTGAGGTTGGCAAGTCCCTGACGAGCATATACACGACCGGAATCGCGGCTAGTTTCATCTTCAAGAGCTCTGCAAGTAAAGCTTTTGATGCGATCATGTTTTTGTTCGTTACTCAGTATGTTTTCCCCTTGAAGTGTCACATATCTCGTATACCCATATCTGAGTGATCAGTCCTTTCGATACTGGGGACCGATGTTTCATTGACCAAGAAAATCTGATGGTCAAAAAGGTTGGGTTATTCGCTGTGAGTGGTACCTTCCTGGCTATCTGATGCCATATTGATTCACATCTCTCAGACTGTTTTTGCCCGCGTAGATGGAACAGAAACCTACTATTTTAACAGCCAGCTATTTCTCAAATTCATGTACGTGGATCTTATGGGCACGATTGTTGAATCTACTCACGTTCTCTGACGACAGCACGAATGTTCGTCGCAGCGGGGTGGATATCCTTATTTTATCCCAAGTAAACCACGCTGAATCATTTATTCGCAGAAAACATTTGAGACTTTGCCTATGCAAGTCGCATGGCGTACACCTCTGGAGAAACTAGACGCTCTTGAGAAATGCCTCAACGACTGGTTGGCTACCGAAGAAAATCGATGGTATGAACCAGTGACCAGCATTACTTTTCAACATATTGTGTATCAAAGGTATTTGGAGCTGACGATTGGCATTTCTCACAACGGGTAGGTGGAATCAAGACCATATACATCCATATTAAAAATGGGACCAGCAATTGGCAGGATTGGGACCTTCGAAACGCGCGGAAAACCGCATTCGCAGCTGCAGTTCAGTACTATAGCAATCAACTCGGCATCATCGGCTATGAAGCATCAATCCCCATCGTATATGCTGACTCGCAAACAGGGAACTACATTCCGGACAAGGTGCAATCACTGCCGAACAGTCCTTTTAGTCCTGCTTCCAGTGGCCAGGCACCTCAAGAACGGGCTAGAACAGAAACTGAAATTCAGGAAACTGAACGGAGTGCACGCAGCATGAAACCTTCCCTTGGGTTTTTGCCTCCGCTCGTAAATCGAGAGACTACATTGATGAGACCAAGAAAAAGTACTAAGAGTCGGAAAACCGCTTTCAGAGGAGGCTGATGACTTATAACCTCGGACCTTAAGCATAGTTTGGATCAGTGATGTGGGCAACTTCGTTCTTGTCTGCCAAGAATTACAGCCTACACATAAATGTCTTTGTCGTTGGTACTGTTTGGTAGAATACAGGAGTCAAGGTGATGGTATCAAGACACGAACCTTGGTAATTTAGATCTATGCGACTATCATGAACACCCCAGATACAGGAATTTTCCAGGATGACATCGTGAAGGCTATACATGACATATACTCGAGTATCGGCTTTAAACCGCCTTCAAAGCAATTTACCGTATTAGCTTCATTCTATTTGACTAGACAAATCTCTGCCGCCAACTCTTTCAAGACGAGTTTCAAGCTTATAAGCTTAGCTACAGGAACGAAATGTACTCCTGCCATCAGATATTCTCCCCGGGGAGAACTTCTACATGATGCCCACGCTGAGGTGCTCGCACGACGGGGTGCTGTCCGCTGGTTGATGGAGGAGATCAAAAGGATGAACGTAGTAGCCCCAACAGACCTTGCATATACCTCTAATTGGCTCACTGATACAGAATCGGGTATCTCGAGCGATTTCGATGACTATCCACCATATTGTCTGCGGCCTGGTGTCTCTCTTCACATGTACGTCTCTACCCTTCCATGTAGGTGTCTATTTCCTATGTTGCTGGGAGCCTACTCATTTTTATACTGACAACCACTTTGATTCAGGCGGCGATGCATCGATGGGTTATCTAGCATATACACAAGATCCTCAGATAGCTTCACTAAAATCTCAATCTCCACATCTTTTCCCAAAACTTGGATCACACGAAGCATCGCGCGGAAGGGACGACTATAACCGCCTAGGTGTCCTTCGGACAAAACCAGGTCGTGCCGATTCCCAACCTGCATTGTCGATGTCATGCAGCGATAAGATCGCTAGATGGAGTGTATTGGGAATCTTGGGCGGATTTGCTTCGATGTTTTTAGAGCCTGTCTATATTGATAGTGTTGTTATCGGCGAATTTCCGCGAGAAAAGGAAGGAAATGGCCGACTCAGGGAGATCATGAAAAGAGACTGCGAGAGAGCACTGCAAGCCAGAATCGGAAAGGTTGAAGGTAGAGTGGTGCTTACCTCGAAATGCGATGCTTAATTGCTCATGCTGATCATCATCAGATTTGCCAGAGGGATATGATACCCGTCCTCCCAATATATACTATACGAATGTCCCCTTCATTCACTCCAAACATGAACTTGATAAAATTGAATTAACTAAAGGATCCTGCAATGAATGTAAGATCCATTTCCCATCGAGGAGACGGTAAAAGCTGACAAAAGCTGACTCGATCAACCAGGCCTCTGTTGGATAGCCGATTCACGCCCTGCTGAGGTGTTGATTAATGGCCTAAAGCGAAGCACAGCACCGAAGAACAGATACGTTGAGAAATGCAGGAATGGACTCACATTCCGCTTGTGTTAACAAAGATCTTACTCTTCTTCTTTGGTTCCTTCAGGCCGCTGCTTTCGAGAATAGCAATGTTCGACTTGTATATTCAAACGCTCGAGGTACTCAAGCCGGGAAACCTCGCTATGCAATTGTGCGTCAGCCTTCTGGTTCTTGATACCCTTCCATAAATTTTTAGAAGGCGCAGGGTACCCTATGCTACGGCAAAAGCTTCATCGGCACAGTACCAACGTGCGAAGACAGCTCTTATTGGGTTGAACAAAACATTCTCAGGCTGGATTCGAATTGAGCCGAATTACCAGCAATTCACACTCGATGGAAACTATTCTCTCTAAGTTGTCTACCTACAGATGAAAGCACTAAGCAAGAAAGGGGATTGACCTCCTGTGTGGTGACAAGAAAAGCAGAAATACAACAAACCTTGTCGGACGGATTGTTTTAATCCGAGGTCATGCCCAAGGAACAATGGTTGGCAGGAAAAAAAAATATCCCGTTGTGCGACAGCAAGCATGAGAATAACGGTGGAAGCAGTGCGCTAACCCGAAAAAGACATGGACAGTAGCATTTCTCTATAATGGATCATAAGTTAGATATTTAGAAACCTATCATCAAGAAGACATGGCCAGATAGTCGAGATCATGAATTCTTCTTTGCTAAATCAGGATCAGGATCGAGACTGAGTACAGAAGGGAAGCCATGGGGGATGGAATCTAACTCGGTCCCGGGAAGTGTGATGGCAAGGTAGTCAGGCGACGCGGAGCCCGCGGAAGAGTTGTCTGTTTCAAAGAGCGTTGAAGGATGGTCGGTAGGTGTGGAGGGAACCGAAAATCGCGTAGAAGTCTCAGCCAGCTCTTTGCGCAAAGCTTCGAGTTCGCGTTCGAATCTATGAGAATGGATCAGTACGCCACTCAGATTAGTCATAGTGTAGAAACGAACTTGCGACCGAAAACTTCGATGTAGTACCCACCACCATTCCAGACGCTGACCGAAAATATCAGAAGGAGAAACAAGCCACTCCAACCCGGACTCGAGTACAGCAAGAACATGGCAGGAATTTGTGTCAGAAGGGCGTACACTAAGAAGACGTTAGTGTCAGTCATCTACCAGCATTGAGCAATTGACTCACAAAGCTGACCGCCTATGAAGATAGCCTCGCGATATTTGGCTGGGATCAATGATAGATTCTTGCCGATGAAACCTTTGTCATGAAGAAGATAGGAAAATGATGTTGTTCGTTGTCCCGAATCAATCTTGGCTCGACGATCAACGAGGAGGAATTTCCAATACAGCAATTGCCAGCTGCAGTCTGAGGATGTGTCAATACTCGACCTCAAGGTATCATTGAAAGGTGACGCACAGATCCCTCCACTTAACACCAAAGCGCGAAGAGGATCGAGATAAGGTGTTTGGATTAGGGCTGGGAAGCGCTGACTTGAGCCAGGATAGAAATGCCTAAAGACCCGCTCATGGATAAGCGGCACAAAAGTAAGGCTGGAATGAAACTTGCCTAATGACGGTAAAGGTAAAGGGTGCATAGATGTGTATGAACAGAGAAGTAACTTTGTCCTGGTCATGGAAGACGAGACTGTTTCGCCATGTGATAACAGCATTGGCAAGTGAACCGTGCGAGAGGCAGTAGCATGCGACAAAGAGAGCAGCGTTGGAAGGGAGGATCCAGATATAAATGAAGTTGAGGATGGTAACATAGTAACATAGATCGAACAGGAAATAGTGCCACGCTCGCCGGCGGTATTGGATGTAGCGAAGAGGGATGAGATACGAGCCCATGAGGGTGTATGAGATGTGCACCCATCTGGAGTATAAGCTCTGCGGCGGAGACAGCTGTGATAGAGAATGACACGTACTCGGGGTGCATTCCAAACATGAGGGCGGAGAAAAGGAGGGTCATGACGCCAAAAAAGAAGGAGACCTTCTCGCGGGTGCGAACGACCCTTGCAGACTGCCACGAGACGGTGAGCTTGGCCATGCGGGTCGATATCTGGGATAATGAGATTTGAACGTGGCTCAGGACGGCTGAGGCATACCTTGAGCTTGAAGTTCTTGATTTCACGTTCGAAATTCTCCGCAAGCAGATCTCCAGACAAATCCTTTATTTTGAAGGTCTCTTCAGCCTTGAGCTTAAGCTTGTCTCTTTGTTTCTGCAACTGGCGCTGCAGTTTCCGCTGGAGAAGATCGACATGGGAGTCAAAATAGGTCTCGATAGTATCTGGGGCTCAGTCAGCGGCTTTCTGGTGGATAGAGGTGCACGGACCAAAGAGGGTGAAAGCACTTGTCCAGTCCGAGAGCTCGTCGCGGACAAAGCGCTCGATTGGGGCGGAGAACAGGCCTCTGGAGGGGGAGGGAGGCCTTGATGCCATGGCCTCCAGACGAGCAGGAGCTGCTTATGTCATATTCTACCTTGTCCAGAGCACGATGTTTGGAAGTCTGAGTCCGACCTCCCTCCTCGTCGTCGGCGGTCTTGTGCTCACAAGATCCTCTCTAGTACATCTTGGTCTCGACGCTGTACTACTCAGTGCATTCCTAGCTGGTGTCAGGCGCACGACAGGCCTCTCGTACGCGCACATTTCCCCGTATGTGCATGGACACTTATTCTGTCTCCAGGCCAGCTCTCTCCCAAGTCCCCAGCAAGGACATTCGCCGTGGGTCTTCCTCTCAATTCCGCCTCTCATCCATGTTGATGCTCTCCTAGAACTTCTCCATCGCTACCTCGAACTCGGTCAGTTCTACCTCATTCCACTGCCAAGCTCATCTTTCTGCCTCAGGTGAATACGTTTTTGACTTTGCTGTTGTCATATTTAGTGTATGTTTTTCTTCTGCTCATCCATATACGTGCTCAGTCCCCACTAGCGCTCTTCATCCTTTGAGAGAAGAAGATAACTTAGTTTTACTCAATATGTCCATCATCCTAAGAAGTTAAATACAAAGAAATGCAAAACAATTGATCCTAGCGCAAAATCTGCAAATGCCCTACAAAAGAACAGTCAGAGCTGAACAACCACGTGCTGTGGACACTCACCGTTCCGGCGATACCTGCTGGAATTCGTTCTGGTTGTCGGGGTTCACTTGAGAACGCAATGAAGCGGTCAGCACAAACTGGCCAACAGTACTTGAAAATCTGATTCCGTGAGCATCCCATTGCATGCAACAGACGTGGCACGCACCCGGCCAAGAACGCATTGAAGGGGTAATTAGTGACCAGGATGCAGTAGATGAATTGGGCGATGCCCGAGAGCATGAGGAACACCAAGAATGAGTCAATAAATTTGAGGCGATCCGAGGTTTCTGCATGATATGCCTTCCACAAAGCCTGGACAGGCAACTGGGTTTTCTGCGCCGATTTCGATGCCATGAGAGCTGCGAACAACCTCCTGTACTACTCCAAACACAACCACACACACCGCGTCAAACACTGGCTACTGCAAAGTTTCGCCAGGTATGTTGTGGCTCACAGTCCCGCCCAGGGTTGTCTCCTTGCCAAAGCCAACTCGCTTCATATGCCAGCAGGGTGTAAAAAGACTGCACACATTAAAACCTTTACCTTATCCCATAGAGCGCGGACTGGGAAAATTCCTGCCACCACAGGCGCTCAAGGTTCTTCAGCTTGAGTATCAGAATGGCCTCCTGGAGAGGCTGAATGAACAAATCTACGGTGTGTGCATAGTTCAATTTGATTTCCCTGTACACTCACCCGATAAAAGGCACTTCAATGGAAAACGAAAGTTCACTTACTCAGACAGTGATTAGTCTCTCTGAGAAACGCGACTACATTCTTGCTTTTAATTATGCCAGTCTTGCTCTCAACAATGATTTTTTCCTCAACAATCTTGTATGTAAATAGTTCCTGACATTCAGTAAATCTGCTCATCCTGATAGAAACCTATCCCGGATCCCTCGCCTCGGAAACCAGCCTTGGACGAGCTTCAAAAAATCGAAGATGAAATTCAAAATGCGCATCAAAATCATGAAGGTGAGATTCAAGACGAACTTCACCTCGTCATCCGCAATGCACACGGAAACCTCGATCAACTTCGTTCTGCATTCTCTGCTGCAGTCCTCGGAACATTCATCAATGGTTGGGTTTGGTTCGTGACAGACCAAGTTGGCAATACCGGTATTGTTACAACATATGGTGCTGGTACCCTCCTCGTTCGTTCCCGAATGAATATGGGGAGACACCCCGATCATGAGTCAACTATATCTAATGATAACTCTCCTACTACACATGGACCCCCATATCTTGTCAAAAACTCACCCTCTGAAAACTCCTTTTCGTCTCCACTTTCTGGTGTCTCAGGTCACAATTCGCCAACGATACCGAATGACATACAGGTCCGACACATGTCTGATCACAACACAATCCGTACAGCCGCCTCTGGCGTTCATTCAAATCCGAGAAAAGAACTCCACCCCAAAAACGTCCCCATGGGAGCCTTACTCACAGCTGGCGAGATCTTGTACCCTCTGTTCTGTGTCCCTGTGTATGAGCACGCTTGGATGAGTGCCGGGTACGGTGTTTGGGGAAAGGAACAATGGATAAAAGAATTTTGGTCTGTCCTGAATTGGGAGAGGGTAAACGCAACTTATCAAGCCGTCTGGAAATCCATTCATGTGGACAGGCGTAATCAGGGATAGATTAGTAGTTCTTGCTCTCGTAGAGGAGCAGACTGAATAGTTTACACCATCTTTCGCATATTCACCTTGGTACACTGGCTATTTGCGCAACGTTACTTACCCTACAATAGCTGTCACATAACTTTCATCGCTATGACTTTTGCTTGAGCGCTTGTAACGCACAGAGTGCAGCCCCCACTCCACTTCCATCCTTAGCTAAACCGATATCTACACGACTTTCAACGTTTTGGCCGACCAAATAACGCAAGGATTCCCTCAAGTTCGTCTCAAATCCAGGGTAGTGTTCGATGAGACTGGAGAATAGGCTTTAGTCCAACTTCTGAACTACTAACCTTGTTCTAATACTTGCCTTCCATCCACACCGACAGGAATTCTGCCCTTGGGATCTTTTACTCCCACATTTTCTTCGCCTGGCAGGACAGCATGACCCGTCTGGACCAGTACAGCTGCAACTGCAATACTACTCAATTGAGCCGCTCGGCGGCCAACTAGACCACAAACCCAGCGAATGATCTACTGGCTGGTCAACAGATTTCCACGTAGAACTGAATGCAAACCTACCGCAGCATCCTTCAGAGTTACTTGCTCTGGCGCAAATCCAAGATCCTTGACGATAGTCTTCTTGATAGCCTCCAGTCTCGACTCAACGTTCGGACTAAGCGAAGCACCCTCAAGCTCATCGAACGGGGGACTGATACACCCAGAACAGGCATCCTTCCCGAGCCAAGCTTCTTCCACGTTACTCATAAAACTTGTATCGATGCCATAATGTTTATTAATATCGGAGGTAGATTTGCCATTAAAAAGGAGAGGCTTTGGGGAAGCGTCAATGAGGGAGGTGATGATGCCGCGAGTGATCTCGCCAAGGTACATTCCAGAAATGAACTTCTCGAAGGCTTGGAAGGTGGGATTAATACTGAGACGATCGAGAGCATTATCGAGAGGTGTGGACGGTAGATGTGAGCGCTGGGAAACGGCTTGGGTCGCCTGCATCAAGGAGATGTGTCGAAAACTTACTGAATTATTGAAAGCTCCCCATTCAGTATTGACAATCATGTACCCGCCCTTGGAGGCTGCCGACGTGCCTTGCAGCTTCTTGATCTTTGCTTGATTCCTTTGTCAGTCCAGCTGACCTTGAGCCAACCGGAGAACTCACAAATGTCCTCGACATAGGCACCATTGGTACCTGTACCAAAAATTGCACCAAGGATACATCCTCCTGATTGATATGCACGGGAGAGTAAGGCGCCAACAGTCTACTCAGGGTTGATCACCAAATTGAATCGCGAAAAAAGAGTCGATGGACATCAAGAGCAGGAACGCACATCGTTGACGAGAGCGACACATTTGACGCGCATGTGTTTTCTATCGAAAGCATCTTGAAGTAATTTAACCACATCGTTTCCTATTGCGTTTCGTGCCGAGAAACCCTTCGTCCAAGTGAGGATTTTTCCGGAATCTAAAGCCGTTTGTTCGACTGGAAAGGAGAATGTAAGGCCGAGATGGATCTCGTCTGCTGGTGTATTGGTTTGGACAGTATAGTCGATAGAAGACTGGGTGGAAAGGAATGCATCAACAGAGGAAGCCAGGTAATCTAAAGTTCAGGTCGAATGAAAAGTATGGAGGCGATAAGTATGGAGGCGATGTCAGAGGGAATAGCGTTCCGCACCAAATAGAACCGTTGCTTCTCCGGTCTTCAGTGACTCTGTTACTCGGTACTTCTGCTGGCGAAGAGAGAATGTTTTGTCGCCGTTCAGAACTACCTCGCAAACCCGACTTTTATATACCGATATCAGACTTGATATCTGCATCTCATAGGACAACTGCTCACAGGTTGGTTCCACCAAGATCGAGGGCAAAAAACGTGCTAGCAGAGGTTTATGGTCACAGCGAGGTATTGCATACAACTAAATCATACCCTTTCTCTGTACCATCAGGGACACCAGTCACGAAAGTGGGTCTGTATCCGTAAGAGGGCAATTCATGACGGATACGTGTGCACATACATCATCGCCATAGCGTGTCCATAGTTTTCTAGACCGAGCTTGAACTCGTGCAGGAAATTCTTGGTGAGGTCGATGAGCTGGTCGCTGCTCATTTGAAATTGAGCATCGATATGGTCGTAAAGATCCTTCGCTGAATGGTACGTGAATGCTGAAGTGGAAGCCATGGATCAGATCAACGAGAAATTGGAGGACAGGGTATAAATCTAGACCGGAGTCCACACTCGGATCATAATATCATAATATCAAACAGGTCCGTACGATACGCTGAACCCTGATCTGGAATTTGTCTTGACATCCTTGACACTAGCGCTTGCACCTTCAGAGGGGATCTACCCTGGGGTCTTGTCGATGCGATATCAGTCATCCTTCTCGAGTTTTGATTACGATATGATGGAGATTTACGAGATCACTTTTTACGAACTGATTATCGGGATTCTACATAACCGCTGCCATAACGCAAAGGAGTAAACTCGGTTATACTGATTTTGGCAGAAACTCGGAGTGGAACTAAACCTGTCTCGGTAGATCATATGCTTACAGACACCTGGATCCCTAAAATCAGTATCATTTGGTATCAAATGCAGGGGGGCTTGGATTCGCAACAAGTGCCAGGCTCCACTTCAATCGGAGGGTGCATCATCGTCTAGACGTATCCTGTATAATGGTATTGAATCCACTGGTTTCGCGTCACGACCGTTAGCTATTTCCGATTATTTGCCTTGTCAATACTAACACAGGACCATGATTCTTCATATTCCAAATCGATGGTATTTATCAACAGCGACGACTTGTTGCAGACATCACGGCCATTGATACACGAGCCCGTCAGGTCAGATGACAAAATGATATATTCGATCACAAGAATTCGATGTCCACAATGGTTTAACGCCGCCCATTGCGACTGCTTCTGTTCCCGTCTACTACCTTTTGGACTGATCATCCATCCTCGTCTCGCCATCATCATTGTTATCATCCTCCGCTCAAGATGAGGAAGGGAACTTGATCGATTTCTCATCTATACAATACCATCGCGATTTAGAGTTATCTCCGGCCTTCCCAGATGCTGATGAGGTCTCCAATACACTTTTCAGTGACGAGGCAATGTATGAACACGGCAACCCATTTGGTTCGACTAGTAGGAGGGTCAGAATGTGAGAGTTCTAGTACGAAATATCTGACTGATTTGAAAGAATATATCATATCACCACTAATCAATAGATAGATACACAAAAAGAATTAGAACGTCACGGAAACTGCCTATTTTCAGCCGCTTCTTTTCGAGCCGAATAATGTCCTCTATCAGCGTCAGCTGGTCAAAATTGTCTCATGCTCCCTGTCTCATGTATGTCATCGTGCTGTTTTACATCGACCTTGGGATCCTCATCAGGCCGTATTTAAAACTCAAATAAGACACTTTTTGACGAACCGATGTTATGAGGCTTCAGTTCTTCAAACACCTGTCCATCTTATGCGCTGCAGTAGTTGCTACTATCCCTCGGTCTGGTATCGGACTTCCTCGTCAATCATCTAGTTTGCAAGACATTGTGATAATCGTCTTGTGTTCTGATTATGGTTTATCTACTCACTTCTAGAACCTCTTAGGTTACCTGGGATGAATATTCGCTCAAGATCAATGGAGAGAGATTGATGATATTCAGTGGAGAAGTTCACCCTTTCCGGTTCGTCTTGATATGAGGGCGGCTAAAGCATTGACTGACCAATCTTCAGAAACCCTGTTCCAAGCCTTCACCTCGATGTTCTCCAGAAAATCAAGTATGTCCTCGATTGGAAAGTCGATCCCTCTATCTCACGACGACAAGGTCGATGGGTTTCAATACGGTTTCGTTCTATGTTCATTGGGGACTCATCGAACCGAAGCGGGGAGAAATCTCGTTTGAAGGCTTCCGTGATCTACAACCGTTCTTTGACGCTGCTCAGAAGGCTGGCCTCTATTTAATCGCTCGCCCAGGGTGGGTGATTGCTTGTTCACGAGCTATCTTTATTTAATCTAAGGTAGTCCCTACATCAACGCGGAGACTGCAGGTGGTGGGCTACCCGGCTGGGGAACGTACACCCCAGGGCTTTGGCGGACCGATAACGACACCTATGTCAAGGCTTATCAGCCTTATATCAAGGCAGTTGGCGAGATCATTGCCAAAAACCAGATTACAAACGGTGGCCCGGTCATACTTGTCCAGGTATGCACCTGCGATTCGTCGGATGTGTTGTGGTCGGCTAACACCTGGGGTAGATTGAAAATGAATACAGCGGATTCTGGCCTCCATATACCGAGGACTTTGCATACGAGGCTCAGCTACTAAAGGATTTTGTAGGTATCCTTGATCAGTAGTGTGAGCTTTTTTTGAGTCCGTTCGATCAGCGGAACGCTGGTATTGTTGTTCCTACGACAACCAATGATGCGTGGCCGGGAGGCCATTTCACAAGTGTTGATATCTATGGTCTGTGTAGAAGTCATCCTGCAGAAAAGCAGATTGACATTCTCTAGGCTACGACTCATACCCGAATGGATTTGATTGCGCAAATCCCTATGTATGGTTATCTGACGCCGTTCCAGAGTGAGCCAGATTCTCTTCCTTCTGATAATCAACCTGATCACGCTCTGCTTCAGATACTTCTGGGATGCACATCTGGAATGGAATCCTGAGAATCCCAACGCTGTTTACGAGTTTCAAGGAGGTGCCTTTGATGGCTGGTAGGTCATATATTCTCGTTTCATGGTTTCCCAAACTCAAAAGATTTGAGGGGTGGCGCTGGGTTTGGTCTCTGTTCAGTCCTCACTGGTCCTGAATTCGAGAGGGGTATATCCGTATTTCCACATAGAATTCATGTTTCTGAAACATGTAGTTTTCTACAAGAATCAATATGCATTGTCAACAATGATACTTAACCTGTATATGACGTTTGGTGGTACAAACTGGGGTGCGTAAAATTTGATCAGGGCGAAGATTGTACTCATTCATCCTCCAGGTGGTATTGCTCATCCTGGTGCTTATACCTCGTACGATTACGTGAGCCTTTCCTAGTATTCTTGAGTGAATAGTGAAGTAAAGGATTGCATTCAGGGAGCCGCCATTTCTGAATCTCGTGTCTTGCGAGAGAAGTACCACGAAATCAAACTTCAAGCTAATTTCTTAGCTGTATCGCCCGCATATTTGACCAGTCAACCTCAGAATATCTATAACACGTCTGGCTCATTTACCGGAAACCCCGCGCTAAAGACAACACAAACGGTTGATGTTGTTGGTGGGATGACTGGATTTTATATTGTTAGGTGCATACTTCCACGAGGCCCCAGGCTCAGAAGCTGATTGAATGAGGCAGGCAGGCAGACGTATCCTCGTTTGGCACACAAAGGTATAAGTTGACTGTGCCAACGAGTGCTGGAACAATCGAGGTTCCAACTTTGGGTGGTTCCTTGATCCTCAATGGCAGGGACTCCAAGATCCATGTCGTAGACTATGTTGCAGGTTCAACGACATTGTTGTACTCAACTGGCGAGATATTTACATGGTAAGTGGAGAGTCAAGTCTTTATAGCAAAAGTTACGTTCTTTTTGCAGGGCAACCATCGACGGACAGGATAATATTTTTCTCTGCGGGGACGAGGGAGAATTACATGAAACTGCATTCATCCTACCTGCAGGTGCCTCGGGAACCAAACCGATTGCTAAAAATGTTTCGGGTTCTGGGAACATCAGGCAGCGGGTCTTGACCAACGGCGCGATTGTTGTACAGTATACGACTACTGGCCAAACTGTGGTTTTGATCGGTCCAAAACTCAGAATTTTCATTCTTGGTGAGTTAGTCTTAAGAACACCCTTCACTTAGATTTTGAGATCCATAGATCGCTCTACCGCTTATCAATTCTGGGTCCTTCATCCCCCAGCACAGGGACGCTTTTCTTCCTACAGCACTAAGAATCCGATCATCGTGAAAGGTGGCTATTTACTGCGCACTGCTTCTATTTCGGGAGATAGACTAGCCCTGAGCGGTGATCTCACCGCTACGACAAACTTCGAAATAATTGCTCCTGTTGCTTCATCTCGTACTGTGTATTTTAATGGAGAAAAACTCAGAACAAAGAGAACAACATACGGTACCCTCGTGGCTTCTCGCACGCCCCATCTTCCTGACGTGAGCTTGCCCGATCTCGATTCATTAACATGGGTTCGCCCCTACTTCTTATAGCTCTAGTTAATTAGGCTGAACTTTGTCCACAGAAAGTCTCGGATAGTCTTCCTGAAGTCACTCCCGGTTATTCCGATGAGAAATGGACGGTTGCCGATTTAGAGGAAACCTTCAATGAATGGACTTGGAGTACCCCTCAAGTTCTTTTCTCGAGTCCGTACGGTTACCACACTGGAAATATGCTCTGGCGCGCCCATTTCATTGCAACAGGACAAGAGACGGGTTTTTACGCAAATATGAGTGGTGGTCTTGCATTTGCATACTCAATGTGGCTCGATAACAGT
>Ga0154007_1000001_pt1 | contig 25251 bp, 26 predicted proteins | sample TSNC091MetaG_FD_104676 | JGI IMG/M metagenome (GOLD analysis project Ga0154007, IMG submission 104676) | Attine ant fungus gardens microbial communities from North Carolina, USA - TSNC091 MetaG | ecosystem: Host-associated > Fungi > Mycelium > Unclassified | place: USA: Connecticut, Klassen Lab... | reverse complement strand
TCGTACGCTGTTTCACATATATTTATTCTGATTTGAAGCCTTCGTCGGTACACCAATATTTTGCCTGTGAAGATGAGCCGCCCGGCGAGTGTTCTAGTACCTCCCGAAGAGAAGCCTATGCAAAATTCACCCACACCTTCCTCCTCTAGTTACATGCCTTCTGTAGGTTCTCTTGTTGGGAATAGAAATTCTGAATCAAAAAAAAAAAAGAAGGGGAAATACACGTGCCAAAAGATAGGTGTTGATCTCCCTCATCAGTGCGGAGTTCACATTCCTACGTGCAAGCTGTTCCGATGCCGTTCCGATACTCAAAGTTCACATGCTTTCAGTTGCTTTCAGTATGCATTACCCAATGTGAATGGCCGTAGCCACTAGGTCCATTGTTCTCAAGATATCTATTGATTCGACGATATGAATAATACGACTCCAGATAGTCATGAGAAATAAACAAATGAGATCTCGGAGATCTCGGAGAGTCGAGGTACAAGATCAAGCATTATCTACTTCAAACGATCCTTGTTGTCTTCTCTACAATCCTCGGCTTCCAATCATATGATATCCGTAGCAACAATGATGTTGAGTTTGGCGACTAGAACCATGGGTTCTTAGAGAATGTTTCTAGCGACCCGGCTGATGTATCTGAGAATTTCTATTGGATCGAACGAGCGTCTTAATGATCCGTTGACAAAGGCATTTGCGGACGTTTTCCGAAGCGGTTCACAAAAAAGCACTGGTCATTTTCTGAGCTGCAAAGGAGACGATGTGAAAATATGATTGAGGCTTACAGAGTCGCTCGTTCGATCTTTCAGACGTTTGAAAATGTCCAACTACGCCTTCAGTGAACGGGTTGTTCTCAACGCCTGACATGTAATTTGACACTTTTGAATTCCAACTTAATGTTTTCGTTTTCTTCTCCAGTGATTCCTATTGTCGATGGAACGAGGGCTTCAACTGGTATGCATAGTCAGAGGTGATACTGACAGTTGGTGATTAACAGTTAGCTCCTTTGACGTTCTCCCTTACGTAAAGATGATCGAGGCCATGGATCGACTTGCAAGGAAATGATGACGTGTGTTGCCAATACACTTGGATCATCCGCCAGTTTGTCCATTGCCGATCCTGCCTCTGATCTGGGTGTTGTACTATGTCAGATAATCATCTATGCAGGTTGTTTTCGTTCCAATATCAATTGTTTTATATTTTGAAGAATGGGAATGGTAGCCCTCTGATTTGCTAGATATTTACTAGATGCAATATTCAGTTGACTACACTTTTAGCAGCGGCTATTATAAGATCATTTTTGCGCAAATTCCTTCAACTTGTCAAGAAATTAGCGAGTCTAACACATACCTGGGTGAGGCTAATGTGCGATAGGGTCAGGCCTTTTATCTTACCTTAATGTGATATCAATAATGCTTGGTCCTTCTGTCGACGTTACTTATTTCGTTTGGTATTTCCTAATAGACTGTGAAGTAGGAAGTTGAATTGGCAAATTGTGGACATTGGTCTGGATTGTTGGATTGTCTACTATAATGTTTGTGGGTGCAGAGCGGGATGGTGGATAGCCTTGCTTATGAGCATCCAATTATGCTCGATGTACATTTGATCTATGACTTCTTTCAGACAACAGAGTCTCATCGTATATGCGGCTGTAAATGAGTGTCTAAATTCAATCTCACATTGGGCTGTGGACGAGAGGTTAAACTATAGTTACATCGTTTCCTCGAGTCATCCCCCATTTAATCCCGAGAGAACGTTAAAAGGATAGATCACCCTTGGCGATAATGCCTGCACCCCAAGGTGAGTCTAAATTATTTGATGACGGTTCAATCTAGGTGCACGCAGAAGGTACTTACCTTCAATTTCAACATTGCTCAGTTCTTTCATGGTGTGCGTAAATTCCAACGGAACAAATACTGTGTCCTGGTGTACTAGCGTTGTGATCAACGTATCCTCTAAACAGGGGGCCCGATCGCTTTAGATTCAGCTTCAACTTTCTGTGCTCTGGGAACTGAGGACTGATTTTCAGTAGACGGAAATTTTCCGTGAGTTCAAGTCCCTTGGATCCAATTGTTGAAGTGGCTGTATGGCTTCGAAAAATTGTCAAGTGGAAAATGTCACCAGCAAAGGATTATTCGTACCTTAAATCGCAAGTGGTGCAATCTGAGGCCACAGAGATGGTGCTTGAGGGTGACAAAGCCTCATCTTTCCCCTTCTCGGATAGAGATGGACGGCAACGCTTGCGTGGATAAATATTGGCTAAATTCTGAGACTCAGATGTCAACAAATCTATAGCAAAGTCTTTGGGCAGTAAGTAAGGACAAACATGAGGATATCCAAGATTTTGCTATTGTTGTCAGGTCAGGTAATTTATGGCAATCACTCTACGCACATTATCGTCTTGGTCAAATCCGTCGTGAGGTTTTTTACGTTTGAGCGATGTCCGTCGAGGTAAAACATGTACGTTCGATGTATCTGAACGTCCAGCATCGATAGAGTCTTTCTTGGTTACTCGATCCTTCTTTGACGACCGATCATCCTTGACTTTGAAGGCATTCGGCGGCCCGCTTTCTCTACTAGCAAATTAATTTTGAGATGAGGCTGATTCATGAACAACACCCACATCGTAGGATTGAACTTGTGATTTGCATAATTGACGGCTGCAGCGCAGGTTGTGATGCTGGCAATCATAAAGTGGGGATCGGAAATGGGCATCATGACGTCGAGTTGTGCGTTGGTGATCGGGGAGCTAAGGTGAGCGGCATCAGCCTGCTTCGAAGGGAAAGAGAGCTAGAGAAAAAGATCACTACTCACATTGGCTGGTTATATTGTATCGAGTTGGCCTGTGCTCGGGTGGAGTGCAAAAGAAATCGACTCCAGACAAAAATGGTATATAAATGTTTCGATTGAACACCTTTTTCCATCATGCTCTGCCTCACTCATAACACGCTGTCATCAGATTATCATTCCCAAGACGTCTTTTGAGATCCACGAGGCCACGTGTGCTGAGACGATATTGATTATGTAATTATGAATTGATAGAGCGACTTCGATTTCTTTTAGACACCCTTGGTCTACTTCGACTACCACATTGCTATCAGGTTAGACCTCACTCTTCCTTGTGTACTGCCCATGTGTTATGTAGGCTAGTCCGTGACTGCTTCACATTTGGTGTATTCCGTTAGGGCCGTGCGCGTTTGAGAGGATTGTCAGCTGTGTTGATGAACGTGACCTGGCGGATTTCCTATGGTTGGTTTGCTGTGTTGGTGGGATGTTTTGTCGCTTATTGCTATGGATAAGAGTGTGATCTGAGTGGCCTCCTCAACCTCTGCGATCTCACCTTGGATTGAGCCAACTCGCAACGAGATCGGGTCTGAACACTCTGATGTTGTATCAGAACAGAAGGCCTGGATGAGATAACGAGATAACATGTCAGGAGACCAACTGGGACTCAGACTTTTGTGTGCCTTCAGATTGTGTGTGAGGGTAAAGACCAATCGAGGGTAGGTAGCTTGGCACTCCGTGCTGACCTCTTCCCATTGAAATCGATGCTCGCCGGAACTCACCGTGCCATCAGCTGACCACCGGAATACTTGCCTTAAGTTATAGAGTAATTGGGCTCGCCTCTTAATTGACAATGAAATGGACGGGTTCTGACCAGTTGTGTGCTTGAAGACGACCAAAAAGAAATTGATCCATGTTGTGTGGTGGTGTTCTTGTCTGACTACACTTGACAGGAACTTGTCTTTGTAATTGTTCAGATGCAAGTCGACTGTATCATCTGCTCTCTTATTCTGCCAGCAAGTAGATTGTGCTGACTATTGACTAAGTAAATGACCTTGAGAAATAAACAGTCTAGTCACCGACAGGATCCGACTATGTACAGTCAGATGATGCTCCTCAAGCACAGTTCATTGATTTCTTTCGTTCAGAGCCCATGTTTGGTACCGTCGGTGACTCCCAGTGTTACTTGTATATTTGTGAGGCTATCATCCGAATCAAACATTTCTTATAACGCATGGCGCTTCTTCAGAGCTCCCCAGATATTTCACAACGCATCCAGATCCAAGCACCAGCAATCCAATCGAACTTCTTAGTTCTTCGCGCACAGAATCGTGGCCACGTGGAGAAGAGAGTTCCGGTCACCTCCGTGTTTCCGTGCGCATGTGTGAAGTTTGGTTGAGCCGGCATTTATGAAGTTCGAAGTGATCTACTGCTGTCGCCCCCCCAGATGCACAAATTGGTGTAAGTGACCCTCAGACATCATCAACTTCTTCATTTGCTGGTTTGGAGAGATCAACCTGAACAACTGCTAGGCTGTTTCTTGGAAAGAGTGACAACGGTAATAATAATCATTTAACCTCTGTCAGTGCTCTGTATGCATGAGTCGAAATGGTAATCAGCCAAGGCGACATCGATGACTCGCACTTGAAAGAATGTAGTCAGTACTGAAAGAAAGCTGAGATATATCGTTGAACATGTCAGATCTTGACACTGATGCCACAGCCAAATCAAAAGTACAATTGCTAGCGTTGTGGTCTTTACTTGGTTTAACTACCTCCCAAGATGGACTCGCACAACATTATTACGCTGCATAGTGATGATATTTAACCCTGCAATCAAGAGAAGTCAGGCACCGGTGTTCCTCGAATTCTGCGCCGCAAGGCAGGCCCGTGTTAGGTAAACTTCACACCGGGCGGCTACTGGGTGTACTAGCTGCATACCAAGCTGACGACAACTGCAGCACATTTCAGATAACCCTATAAAGTGGATATCGTATCGCAAGGACATGTACTAGGCGTCAATGGGATTTCAAGCGCCGCCAGGGGTCAGAAGCTAAAATATTGTCAAGATTCTCGGGGATGAGCCCAAAAAGCGCCAGGGCCGCGGGACCCATTAATTGTGCACTATTCTTGCTTCAGTATAGACGACATGAGGCGCTCAAAGCTCCATTTAAGGCCGATGCGTCACTATTCTTGCTGGTTCCCTTTCTTGCCCACTTTCCACTTCTGCTATGGACACGTTAAAAAACTTACTTTCTCCCCTCACCATGGGCACCGGGGCCATTCAAGATACGATGGTTAGCTTATGTATTTGTTAACAACTAACGTTGATTCACTTGTTCATGGGCCAGAAACTGGTCGTCATCGGTGGAACAGTTGAAACTGCCCGCCGGGTCTCAATGTCTGCATGGAATGGTTTCATTGATTGTGTGTTGTAAAATATACCATATTTCCCGAGACTGAGCCCTTTTATAGCTTTCTTCCTTACAGCGCACTTCAGTCAGGATGATTACCCTTACGACTGGTTAGCATTCTCGCTGCGTTGCACACATCCACATCTCTAACTTCTTTTTGTCAGGCTGATGTATTGGTTATCAAAAGTGGGCGGTTTCAATGATATATCTATGTCTTCTTTTTCGCCTCCTGAACATGAACCAGCAACCTGCTTGGGGTCGAAGCAGGGAATTTGATATCACCACTCGTGCACTATCTCACAACGGCATCATTCAAAACACTACGGGAGACTTGGATGATGGAGAAGAAGACGAGCCTCTTGTTCATGGCAAGAAGAAGCGCAAAGTCACATTCATTCCCAGTCCAGGTGGGTTGCTTGGATTCTTGAGGCGAAATTAATGACTGAGCTTGCTTCATACAGAGACTACACATACAATATATTACCGTGGCCACTGGCTTAGGGTGTGTTTATTTAGAAAGATAGATATACTTGGCTAAACTCCGCTCAAAGATCACAAGGACGAAGCGCCAGAGTGACTATGGCAGCTATTCACTAAGAATCAGGTATGTGGCGATCACGTTCAGCCGCACGCGACGTGACTCACGACTCTTAGCGTTGTGGCTCGTAACAATGATATCTTGAAGAAACTTGTTTTAGAAGCCAAGCGAACATATGAAAAGGATGCCGAGCACCGTGTCCACATATTCCTAGCCGATACGTAAGTGTAATTGATTCGTTATGGGCCTGCAAATATCGTACTAGACCTTATCAGGTCATATGGAATCTGGCGCTGGAACGGCGCCCGCCAGAAACGCCCAATGAGCTCCATCGTCCTTCAACCTGGTGTCAAGGATATGATCCTCGCTGACTGCAAGGATTTCCTCGCTTCTGAGGAATGGCGAGTGTTCTGCGTTATTCATAAATGAATGTGAATTCTTATGTCTGTTGATCCTGCAGGTATGCTGAAAGGGGTAAGTTCGGTGCCTTTGGTACTTCCCGTGGATTCGTCCTTAATTACATGCCTAGGGATCCCTTTCCGAAGGGGATATTTGTTACATGGTGTCCCAGGAAGGTATGCCTATCTCTCGGGGTACATCTGAGCATTCTTGTGGTTGATCTGAAATGGAAACCAGCGGGAAAACGTCGCTGATCCATTCTTTGGCCGGTGAACTCGGACTTGACATTTATGTCGTCTCTCTGTCATCCAAGGGGTCAGTTGAGTTACTACTCATTTGAGACAGTCGTACTCATGTATATATTTCCTCAGAATGAGTGATAACATGTTGACGACATTAATGGGGAATGTCCCTTCGAGGTAAATATATCAGCGCGTTCAGAGGTTGGGTTTCGATGATTTGCTCTTCCAGATGCATACTCCTTTTGGAAGATCTTGATGCAGCGTTCACACGCTCGGTTTCTCGTGGTTCGACGTCAACGGGAGTACCAATTGTACCTCTTGTCTCCGCTAAGACCAGTAAAGAAAACTCGGATGGTTCTACATTGAGTTTGAGCGGTCTCTTGAATAGCTTAGATGGCGTTGCTGCCGCTGAAGGCCGGTATGTTCCATCAGCTGACATCGATAGGAAACCTACTGAGGATGTCACACCTAGCCTCCTATTTGCCACCACAAATCACATTGAACGTTTGGATCCGGCTTTGAGTCGTCCAGGACGGATGGATGTATGGATTAATTTTACCCATGCCACAAAGTGGCAGGCGGAAGGCCTCTTTAAGTGTTTCTTTCCTGCCACACCATCTACAGAACCCTCTGAGTCATCTGAACGAGGTGGATCCGACGCCTCTCAGTGCAACCTTCCCCTTCCGAAGCGCAAGCGCATTCACGCTTTGCCCCTGTTAGCAGAAGAGGAAATTGCTGAGCTGGCTAGGAAATTTGCTGAACAGATTCCCGAGGATGAGCTCAGTGTGCGTTGTCCAACTTCTATCCAGTCAGTGAGATATACTGAGGGGTTGCGTAGGTGGCCGCTTTGCAGGGGTATCTGCTCAAGAATAAGACCCGGCCGCGTGAGTGTGTTGACGAGATCACTGCATGGGTGATTCAGGAGCGTGAGACGAGAGAGGCACTCAAGAAGCAGAAGGCTGAAGTAAGTCCCATCTTTCTACCTCCGACCTTTGCTAATCACGCACCCAGCTTGAAGCCAAAGAACTGGCAGAAGCGAAAGAGAAAGCCAAGAAAGAGGTTCGCAGCTACTAGCATTCACAACTGTTGTCTGACCATTGATACGGTATAGTGGGAGGCAAAAGAAAAAGAGGTGCTTATAGGCATTTGTGCATCATGCGATATACCTGACACATTCCCCTAATAGGACAAAGAAAATGCAGTTAATGAAATCAAGGGGGTCAGCCCACTTCTCAATTCTGAAGTCTCTTTATTGACACCTTGGCAGAAAGGCGAGAAGACTTCCAAATCCAAGAGATGGTCAGTTGAAGCTGCCGCAATAGAATCCATGATGTTAAGCAACTCCTATGAGAGTGGCATTGGCGCCGACACTGACTCAGAAAATATGACTTCAGAGGAGGACACAAAGAAGGCTAGCGGTATTGCTCTTCTTGCCTCGAAAGACAAATGGGTTGCCATCAAGTCTCAGTCTACTGGGATGCAGGCAGTTCTAGAGGAGACTTAGCTTCGTAAAACCTCTATTGTGGTTTCATCACGACTTGTCCGGCATCTTCTGATTACGTCTAGTAGTTCATGGTGCCCTCCCCAAGCAACATGTGTTGCCTGCTCGACTCCTGACCATACCGACCGATTTCTGTGCGTTCCGAGTTTCGATTGTTTCTTGCATCGGCCGATGATCCAGACATGCATAGATGGCAGCCTATTTTTTGATTCACCCAGTATGCACCACATTCACCTGTATATCCTTAGGGCTGCAATACACACATGCTTTATCACGAAATGGCTGCCTGAAGGTGATGGTTTGAACACTCTACGAAGGTGTTCATCATTAGATGCTACGGAATTCACACTTGTCCTAGGGTAAAATGAAAGTCTAAGAAACGTCGTGCTGGCCTATGAGGATTTAAGATTAACATCGGAAAGTGTTTTGAATGCATCCTTGTATGCATCCAGTAATGCCTTGACTCTTGTTCGCTCAGCAACGAGTGCCTCATCCTCATTGAGGAGGTTAGCGAAGAGTTCAGGTTTATAGAGTGATGAGACGAGACGATTTTGAACGTGCTGGCAAGTATGATTAACAAGGAAATGCATGATTGCTTTTGGTATTAGGTCTTGAATGCTTTGTCGTACGATGTTGAAGTATGATGTGATGAGTGATCGAATGAGATTGGTCTCCATTTCTTCTCGTGCGGTAAGCTGTGATCCCTCCACAGACACCTGAACTTCGTCAGTGATTTGACAGGTCAAAAAAATGTCTTGCGCTTACTGCTTCGATGTGTTTGCCCAAACTCTTCATATCCCAGGCAGCACTGTTCCCATCCAAACCTCTCTTCCCAGCCATAAGCCCGGAAGAGAGCGTTGAATCAGCACCAGAGATATCCCGTCCAACTGGTACAATGCCGGTCTCGGAGGATCCTGCCGCATGAGATCTGTCCAAACTAGAACCCGCGATTGGTCCAGGTCCATTCTGGCCAAAGAAATAATTCAAGAACGTCTCACGCGCACTAGAAGACGAATCGCCGGTGCTGCCAGCGAGTGCGGACGGACGCTGATGTGCTTGAGAAGGGCGACTGGAGCGTGTTTTGGATGAAGAACGCTTGCCACCAGCGTGAGCATTGTTCTGATTGGAGGGGTTGACAACAGAGGATATTGAACCCGCCGGACGTGAACGATCATGCGATCCAGACGTAATACGATTTTCACGGGGTGGGAAGAGGCTCGGTGGAGCATTGATATCATCCGAGAGCTCCTCGTCAATATCCTCACCAGGTGTTGAACGACCATTAGGATGTTCTGTTGAGGTTGGCTGGTTATGGAGACAGTGATCAGAAGAGAAGATCAAGATTCTTAATAGGAATGACGCACTCGAGATGATATCAGAGGTTTGGCGGGCATTGGTGTCTGTTGTGAAGCTGCTGTTGAGCCACTAATGAATGCAGGATGGTTGGTGTTGATGTACGCTGCTTGGATCTCGATTAGGCTTTGGGCATACTCGGAAGTGGGTCCGAGGCGTTCTCGGAGAAGTTCTGATACAACTTCAATAAGTTGAGCGTGAAGTCTTGGGAACCGTTGAAGCTCCTGAGAAGAATCAACAAAAAAATCCCGGAGCAATACAGGAGTGCTTACGGCGCTCGTACAGTTATGACAAATTTTCACCAGCTCTTCGTAGACAAGCTCAACGCACCGTAATCCTGGAGCTTCGAGAAGCTTGATTTGAGGCTTCACGAGTATATCGAAAGCGACCTCTGGCACGAAGAGGCTTGGCCTCGGGCCAGTGGAATTTCGAATGGCGGTACGGATATCTTGGTTATCCAGATTATGTGTAGCATCGATGGAAGTCAGGGCTTGACCAAAGACATCATTGAAAATATAGTATATCCGCGCTCCGCCGGAGAGTTCTTTCGTAGATATGTCAAATTTGGTACCTTCAACTGACGAAACAAAGTCGCGGGCAAATTGAGTCATTAGCCGCAAAATCAAGGAACCTTGCTGGGAAATGTTAGCGCTTACCAGTAACGCATTATAAATATAACAAAAGTCACCTGGTTCTTGTCACCAAAAACAGCTGCATCACCGAACGAGTTGAGCTCTTGTTGAGCTTGACCCATCAGAGTGTTTAGTCTGGCTTTCATATCCGGAAGTTTATCACGGATGTGGGTCATCAGCACCTATCCAGCATTAATCCCTAATTCAGTCGAGAGGCATACGGCATGCACCTGATTCAAAGTCTTCGCCAGGTATCGTGTACCGTTTTTGTGCGCAATGTTGCGATATGCCGAGTGGTTACGAAAGAATTCTGTTTCACTGCCAATAGCGTCACTCATACTTTTTTCGGTATTAATGTCTTGCTGGCTGCGGTTGACAACACCGATAAACCCAAGCTTCAAGGGATAGACGCGTCCCGTAAGGATATCCAGAGCATTTGTGCCAGCATCCATCAAGTCGAGCTTGGTTAATACTCCAATTGTACGCCGGCCCTGAGGATCGACTGAGCGGGCAAGTTTCAACGATTCAGAGTTTGCGAGATCGACATTTGCGGCTGAAACAGCAAGGATAACACTACGGAAAAATTATGAATTTCCGTGTGTAGGAATATACAACCGAATACCTGTTGGGGTTTGAGATGTGGTCAAGTACCAAATTCCGAATCTGTTTTTCAATGTCACTGGGTTGATCACCGACAGGAATCTGTGAAAAAGTATGAATTATAATGGACTCTGAGTGACAGATGAATAAGACCTTTGTCAGGCCGGGCAAATCCACTAGAGTTAGATCCAAAACATTGGGACTGTATATCCGCAGGGAGATAGGTAGCTTGCTTATACCTTTATTCTGTCCAGCCACTCGATACGTCTCTTGTTCGATCTCCTTTCGAATCTCATTGAAGTCTGTGAAGCGTTTGTCGATGTGAAGAAATTGACCCCATTCAGTATACGAAGATGCGTTAGGTGATGACTCCGCAGGCGTAGGCGTGTAGACGAGTTGGAGGACAAGCGGTCGCCGAGTGACAATGCCTTGACCACGAGGGAGAAAATCTTTCCCCACAATGCTAGACCAAAGATTAGTTGCCATATACACAGTTTCCTGTGGACAAACATCTTTACGTTTCTAAGACACTGGATTTTCCGGCTGACTGACTACCAACCTTGAATGCGAAAAATCAACTCATATCTCAACGTCGAGAAAATTGTTACATACAACAACGATTTGGGGCATGTCTAACTCCCCTCCTAATACAGTGTATTCATGTTCCTTGTTTTCCAAGGAGAACTCATGGTCATACCTAGATTGCTGAACGTGTTCTGGAGCTCGTTGACAAGTCCAATGAGTTCCTGGTCCATGGTTATCGTGTTGCAAGGTATAGCTTTGGACTGGAAATCAAGAAGAAATGAGCGGAAACCCGCAGGGGTATTGATGCTTGAACGACCAGTGTCCGTTTATTTGGCTATATTATATTTACTTGCTACACACAGGCTGGGAACAAAAATATAGTAAACTTTGTCCAATCATCTGTGACGATTTCACCTCGTACATATCCTATAGTACTTCTTGTCCTCCCTATGATGTTTGCATCAATCTGGCTTTGTTCTGATCTGCATCCTCTTTGTCGTCTGAGATGATGTTTTTCAAAGTGGTCCCTGGATATTTCAGACAATAAATAAGGCTTGGGGCTGGAATGTATCATGACTATTTCAGCCTGTCATGTTACATATATTCTGGAATATGAAGCCCATTCCACTGTCAATTCTGCTGTAATTGATATAAATCTTGCTGAAATGTGTTGTTTAAGCTCACATTCACCCCTGCAGAAAACTTGTTTCTGTGATGGTGTCTCGCTATTCCTATATCCGGTACGAGAGCCTTTCAGATTGAGCCCATTATGTCGAATTTCACCATGTAAAGCTCCATTAATCAACTGTTCACCCTTAGGTCTGCTGTTTACCATCAGCGTTCCTTAGTACCAAAGGCGGACATCGGCTTGCAAGGTGACTTTCCTGCTGATCACAGACCAATGCTTGGTGAAAACTCGATCAGACTAATTATTTGGATGATCATGCCTTCGAACACCCGATTGTACTGACCAGGAAGTCACCCCAATCGAATGAGATTTAAAGAAGACACTTTTTTAAATTCAAATAGTATGCCAAACGCATGGGCGTATCTGCTGATAGTGAGTTTAAACTGTGGCACGATCGGATCATTCGTTGGCGAGGGCTCAACGACATTTCTTGCATTTTTCTCCTTGCTTGATTGTCGACTTGACTATCCTGTCCCTGTACACGCTCACCGATCCATATACGTTGACCGCCTAATGTTTTCCAACAGGTAATGGCAATTGGACATGGAACAATTCATTACACTGTTACCGGATCACGCTATCTAATGTCCATTAATCAGAATGGCTGGCGCACTGACTGATCCAGCGGCTAGTGCACCCCAATCACTGATGCAGAGGCTATATAAGTATTCAGGCTAACGAGATACCATCACTCACATATTGCAGAAAACAGGATGCATCTTCATCCTTCGAACAGTCAGGCGGTTCATAGGGCTGTGGGCAAGAACTTTGCTCAGAAAGTCATACGCATCAGCATCCATTGTCTTATCCACAGATATCTTGTCATAGGCGTAATCCCGAGCAACCTGGTCAAATTCAAATGGTGCCTAGGGGAAAAGATCTTTTACTCTCGTGAAATCGCAGATATACAGATCAATACGCACATTACTGGTGATTAACATATGCAAAACACAGCCCATTGCAAAGTAATCAATTCCAAAGCTGTGTAACTGGCACTTCCACACTTCGGGTGGTGCATATCCCTCCGTTCCATTAGCCAGGTCTGTCTGGTGCGGATTGTGAATCGTGGCCCATAAGAGAGGAAATGTATCCCCGCCCAGCCTTTTTAGCTGATGAAACAAGGGATAATCTTTCTCAGAAACTGTAGTATGGTCAAATACTTGGGCGAGTCCAAAATCAACGAGTTTGAGATTGAGCTGAGAATCAAGCATCATATTTTCAAGTTTGATATCTCGATGTATTATACCACGAGCATGGAGGTCATGGATAGCGAGAATCTACGGTGAAGTCTGAGACAGTCGTAATAATCGGAGGATGTTCACATACTAATTGTGCGATGTAGAATCGGGCCGTTGCCAAGTCCAAAAAAAAGCCCGAGCGTTCCCAATAGGTATGCATGTCTCCGCAAGGTAGGTAGGACTCGATTGCTTGATCAGGATCTATCAAATACTCGAACAATAAGGATGTACTCACCAAAGCGATTAAGGCCTGTTCTTGCGCTGTCTGAAAATAAATTAACTCCACGACCCACTCACAACCTTTCGCAGCGCGTAATGCCTGGATTTCGTTCAAGATGGCAATCTCCTGTGTCATTGTTCCTCTCTGCATCAGCTTTACTGCAATCGGTTGGTCCCCGACCGCTGTTGCACGAAAAACCTGTCCAAATCCACCTTCGCCAATCGGTATCATGTCCATCTTCAGCGCTTTCATGAACGTATCTTTTCTGTAGTAGGTACCCTTTGCTTGGAAGGGAGGAGGAATTTTGTTTTCTTTTCCATCACTGCTAGTGGTTTGGATCTTACACTTGGATGCCTTCAGTAACGATGATGACAACGCTGGCTGGGGCCTCTTATTGGGTCTAGAGAGCTCTGTGAATGGCAGGCGTCTTTTTGGTGTGGACATTGCTGCAGCCGACTTCAGTTTCTCTTCGGAGTCATCCGTTACGAGCGTAGCACCTTCAGAAGATATGGCAGTAAAAATCACAGGAGGTGAGGGGAGGGGATTAGCTGAGCTTGAGGGTGAGGCCGGAGAGAGTGTGCAGGCAAACCTTGTGAGAACATCTGTTGGAGTAGTCGGTGGCGTGATAGCCACATCAATGAATGAACCACTGGACGATTCGAGGAGGACATTTAATTTTGTTGAGTCGTCGAAGCCGGGAGTATCTGAAGTAGGAGGAGTGCTATCAGAAATCATACTGACAGTCAAGACCGATATTGCTGTAGTGATCTCTTCCAAACGAAAGGACGTATTGAAGATATCTAGCGTAGTCCGTTGCCAGAGTTTCGGGTAGTAACCCAGAAGCTTGCTTACAAGGCGGTACGGGAGCGCCAGGCAGTATTGCATGTATCCGAGAAAGCTCCGCCTAACACAGGACCTTATATTGCAAAGCTTCTGTGGGAGGGAATGGACGAGAGAAGGCTCGATAGAAGAGCCTGATAAGCAAAAGAGCGTGGAGTTGACCATGAAGCGTTCGAGGCTACAAACTCCTGTAAGGATGCAAGCCATAGAAGCACACAGTTTAAGAGGGTATGAAAGAATGCGGAGTGCTACCCGAAAGATCAGGGAGGAAGAGAGATAAAAGAGAGAAGCGAAAAAGAGCGGGATATCAAAAGCCAGTTCGGTCATTATCACAGTCCCTCGTTCGTCACTCGCACGAGACGAAGGAAATAGAGACAAGGAGCAGATGTAAGGAGTATCTGAAAAGAGACACAGGGATTTCTTAGACCAGTGCCTTAATGAACAGCCATCCGAGCAGAGGAGGAGAATTGAAACGTTTCCGCCGAGTCCGAAACCAAATTAACGACGATAAGGGGGCCAGTCGCTGTCTTCAGTGTAATAGCCTGGCTCGGACCGAAATTATGAGTGACCCCTTGAGTGGTATAATCCAACAGTTTGATTGCTAACAAAGTTTACAGAACCCGGTATGAACGGAGACAAGAAAGAAAGTGAACGGTAAGTTCCGAGATCATCTTATTTATTTGGATTTCAGCCTGGCACCTCCACCAAACGTCTAAATGGTCGCTGACCGCATTCTGAGTATCCAATCTCACGTCGTCTTCGGTTATGTAGGAGGAAAAGCTGCAGTGTTTCCTCTGCAGTGCCTAGGATACGATGTTGATGTTAGTAAAATTCTCAGATTGGACTTAATCGGAAGAGCTGATCGGTGCAATCCCAGATTATCAACACGGTCAACTATTCTAACCACTCAGGCTTGCACACACTTATGATCTTCTGATCATAAACGCTTACTTTATCTGACCAATAGGTTACGGACGTGCTGGCGGCACCAAAACCTCCGCCGCCGAGCTCAATTCCATATTTGACGCGCTGGAACAGAATGAACTACTCGTGCCCACTCGACTTCTGACTGGGTATATACCTGAAGCCACGTCACTCATCGCAATACAACAGTTCGTGGAGAAGCTGAAGGAAAGAAGACAAAAATTGATATATCTACTTGATCGTGCGTAGCATGGACCGACTCTCATGTGGTTGATGTATAACGAACTTTCCTCTCAGCCGTTCTGGGAGATGCAGGGAAACTATATGTCTCTGCAGATGTAATACCCGTGTATCGGAAGATGCTTCCTCTTGCAACGATAATCACTCCAAACTGGTACGAAGTCGAGTGCGGAACTTTTCCCTTTTATGCTTCATATCAAATTTGACCGCTGTTCTTGTGGTTTAGAGTTCTAACCGACATATCCATAAAAGACATCGAATCTCTTCGAGAAGCTCTCAGTATCTTACACGAGACATATCAGGTACCAAACGTTGTAATCAGTTCCATCCCTTTGAGGCCATGGCTTCTCGCTGCATTACCACCCTTTCTATCACCCCCAACATCTGATGGGGAATCAGAACATCTTTTTTGCCTTGCTTCTTCCACGGAACCCAGTCCTAGTGCCATGCACGTTCATGACATTGATGGACAGAGAAAAATTCATGGTTCCACCAACACCTCTAAAAGATACCTTTACAGGGTACATGCTGCTTGTATCCCCCTTCTCTCAGGCTACTTTTCTGGTGTGGGAGACCTCTTCTCTGCCCTCGTTCTCGCACATTTCCAACCTATCTCCCCTCATTCAAACCAATTCATGACCTCCCCTTCCCCTCCATCCGAGCTCTCAAATTCCCTCACACCCTTAACGTATGCTGTCTCACTTGCAGTAACCAAGACCCATACAATCCTTGCAAAAACGCACGAACATTCAGCTTCACTCCCGATTGATGAACGTCAACCTTCTGATGATGAATTGGATGCTATGAACCCTATGCGACGGGTTAAAAGGATGAGGGGGCGCGAATTAACGTTGATCCAAGGTCAGGACATCATTCGAGGTATTGGGCTAACTTCTGAAAATATTCGGTGGATGGGAGAATGGGACGCGTTCTGGGGGCCTTGAGTATCCGTTTCCAGCTGGTAGGTGGCATTTGAATGATCAAAATTCTTGGTTGGATCGGAGAGTAATAAACTTTTTTTTCGTAATATCATATGGTGATAGGGTAACAATTGCTTTACATTCTCTACTCCTACAGTACGGTCTAATACAGCAGCAATCAAGACATATTATCTCTTACTCGCCCCTGTTGAGCTTATCAAGTGCCCTGGGTCCCTGTTCAAACCACTCCTCCCTTGATATCCAAAACTCTTCACGGTTTTTCATGATATCAGCGAGCACAGCACCACCCAAAAAGACCATATGCTTCCTCCGTGGGGGATCTTCAATTCTGATCTTGAATTTCTGAGTGACGACGTTAGAGAATGGAGATCGTGAGGAAAAGTAGACGTAACATACACTCAAACGAGAAGCATCGCCATTCAGGACCCGGGTCAAGTATAGTTGTTTCATTTCCTTTTCAAGGCGACTAGGAAGACCGGGGTACATACTTGAACCCCCGGAGAGCACAATGTGTTTGTATAGTTCTGCTCGGACATCAACAGCAGCTTGTTGGATTGTGCCGAAGAGCAGTTCTGTATGATGATACTGGTCAGACTGAGAACAAGAGGAGGAAAGATGTATATACCTGCTACGCCAGGAGATTCAAGGTCAATAAGGTGGGGCTGGAACATGCATTCTGGCGCTTCAAATCGTTCCGAGCCAACTTTGATTGTCCGACCATCAGGTAGCTATGAAGTGATCAATCAGCTACAAGAGAGAACACAATTAATGGGGATTACTGTGTAATTCTCTACAAGAGTGGTTGTCTCTTCGGCTAGTTTGGTATCTTGATCAAGATCATAACTGGAATTCAAAACAGTTCAGTGATGCAGTAGAATATCGAGGTCAGCAAGCGAACCTGACATAACAGAGTTTCTCTTTGATCTCGCGCACGGTCTCGAAATCCGCAGTACGGTTGAACGCATATCCTCTCATGAGTAAAAGCTTGATCAAGTATCGCGTTACGTCGCGACCCGCAATATCTAATCGGCGAGTAAGATGTGGCATGGCGAAACCATCATATACCGGTACTATGTGCGTAACGCCATCTCCAGAATCCACGACTACTCCAGTAGTCAAACCTATGCGAATACATCAGCCACAAAATCAAATCAGGTCGCCGAGTGACACACCTTGCGCATAGAGTGTCAACACTGCTTGAATAGCAACATACACGCCTCCAAACCCATATTCCTCAAACATAACCTGACACATCTTTTGCCGATTTGCTTTTGGATTCATAGGCGGCTCGGTCAACAAAACCTTCCTTCCCATTGGGTCAACTTTCAATTTCTCGTCAAATGTATAGTCCCAGAGATGCTTCATGTCTTCCCAGTTTTTCACAATGCCATGTTCCATGGGCTGCGTCACCTGCAGGTAATTTCGATTCTGAGCAGCTTCGTCACCGATCATGATATCCTTGATTACAGCAGATCCTACCCGCTCTTCGGCGCGGAGAATAGGTCTACCAACTATAGATGGAAATACTGTTTTGAAAGGTCTTTTAAGTAAATAATCGGAGTATTTAGATGATTGCATGTACCGTGCTCAGGAAAGTTGGAACCTGCATAACCAACTTTGACGAACTGGTTGCAAAGACTTGAGGCTTGATTGAATTAATTGAAAGTCAAATCAAGACCTACACCAGTACCATTATCTATGACGAGCGGAGTTTCTGAGTCCATGGTGGTACGGTGCTACTATGGGATATTGTTCACAATAATACCGTATTTGTCGTTGTTTTTAATGAACAACATATGATTATATGATTAATGAGCCGAAAGATGCCTGCTCAGTGACTTATCTCACTAGTCTTATAAGCAAATCTAGGACTCTGAAATTAATTCAGGATAGAGGAAGATGAAATCTGGAACATAGCGGGTATGTGTCTAGACAGATAAACTGGCAGTAGACCACAGATCATGTGAGAACAAATACATACAAGCCTGCCAAATGCCACAGGCTGCAGTTTGCCATTCTATCCCCCACAAGGAACAGATGCATCTTCGAGCACAAATATTTTTCTTCAGACCCTAAACTGCTTACATGGTTGTTTGAACGAAAGACTGGTATGTTGTCGCTAACTCATGATTTTTTGGATATCACTCTAGGGCTAAGACGTGGTCTCAAACAATAAGGAAACGGGATAAACAGTGATGCAGTCATCAATGATGGTAGATGTGAAGACGAAGTTTCTTGGTGAAGCTTGGTGGTCAAACAGTCAAGGGGGCGTACGTGGCCCTTTGAAGGTCAGCAACAGCTTGGAGATCATTCAAGTCGATCGTTGGGGTGACGAGGCGAGCCAACTTAGGAAGTATGAGAGCTTTTATCTTCGTCCTTCCTTCCTCCTCTCAATGAAATTTGTCTCGATCATCATCTCCGCTCAACAAAAGATCCATTCTCCTTCAATGAACTAGGCTCATGAGTTAACTCAACTGCTTTCTTCGCTATGCAGGGACCGTGCATGTTCGTCGTTGAATGGGACAATCAACCCTTTTCCTATCTTCCAGCATCATGTATCCCTGGAATATTAGCTTTATAGATGATCATTTGGCACTCACAAACCTCAGCCTAGCCCAAGCCAGGCGACTCAAGTCTCCTCTCACGAGTATAGCAAATATCCTTGGCCAGCTACATGAAACCTTCTCACCGTGCAATGAAGAATGCAGACCAGGAACACGCGTCATGGACCTGTGAAGTGACCAAATCCACTTCCATCAGTGCAACAGGAGAGACGATGAAAAAGCCTCAGAACATTGTACGAAGTGTGTGACAAAGCTGCCCATGACACATCCCAGCGTCCCCACATCAAGCCGATGGCAAGCAATATCAGTCGCTGCATGCTGGGTCGGTGGTCACCAGATAACCTCTGTTAAATCACCAACAGGAAAAGTAACAACACTAGATGCTGAACTCTTTGCGATCAGCCTAGCAAAGCCACGACCACAGGATGCAAGGACATCATTATATTCACAGACAACATCCCAGCAGCCAAGAGAGCCACAGATACGTCCATCCACTCAGGACAAGAGCACTCCATAGCAGTGTCGAGACTTTTGAGGTCACAATTCACAGCTTACCCGGAAGGAAATTTACATTTCTGGAACTGTCCCAGTGATGCTAAGTGGTTTATACAAGCAAGTGTACACGACGACGCAGTCAGAACCCAATACCCAGTGGCAGAACAAATGCGCACATCGCTCGACGCTCTGAGCCAGAGGAACAGCAAAGCATGCCTGGAGGAATGGATAGCGGAATTCTCCGGAGGTGAAACCCGAGGAAGAAATTTCCTCACCTTGAACACGGAAGCTACTCCAACATACGCTAAGGGAGGAACGTGGATGTCCTACCTAGGCCACTTCATCTCTTTATGTGCAAGAGCCACTAGAGCGATCTTAAACCACGCCCCAATAGGCGAGTATAGAGCTAGGTTTTTCCCTCAGAAAACATGCCCATGTGGTCAATCAGATAGACGTCACATCCTCACCGATTGTCCGAGATTTGCAAAAGACCGAGTATCCCTTCCATCTCCATGCATAGGCGACTTCATCAAATTCCTCATCTCTAACTCATCCACTTTTACTTTCCCAACACCCAGGGAACCTCCGTGAGCCCACGATGGCCACCCCATGTGTCCCCTGAGACACCGCCCCAGCTCAGAATGAATCAGCCAAGTCCTCCCGAGCGAAACACATGTCCTCACAGCCCTCTGCTTCCCTTCTTCCCATTCCTTTGTGCCTATGCTCAGTCTCCTCGTAGTACAGAGCCTGGCCCAATCGTAAAGTCAGTGCTAGTTAAGGCCCTGTGCCTTAGTGGTCAGTAGACTACCGCGGACACAGTCCACACACCGCGTAATAAATTGTTGAGTTAAAAAAAAAAGATAATCATTGTGGAATTTCGGTCATGATCTTCCTCTTTCTCTCTCTCGATCACTAAAACCTGGCACCTTCTGGAACCTGATCTTCACGCAAGTGCCGAATGCGGGGTGCCACCAAGGAACCTAGTTCGGTATGATGCTAATGAAACAGAGGCAAATACAGGTGCACATGACCTATTTTGATAGCCATAGAATAGGCTTAGGACACCAGAACTCGAAGTTGATGTTGGTGGCGCAGGCAACTTTGACAGAAGTGTTAGAAGTAAACAGTGCTACTCGGAATAATCCGTAATGATGGCAGGTCTTCTTAGCACCCGGTCGATTCTTTTGGTGGAGCTTTTTGACTTCTTTCGCTTCTTGATTGAGGTAGAGAAACATGTCAAAATATGAGACTATTCTTAATGCTACAGAACAAATGCTCTCAAATACTGATCTAGTTTGATGTAGTTTTACTGCCATCTGTAAAGCACTGGAGGCTACATCTAGGAGGTCTGTGTCGGGGATGAAGAGCCACACTACCACTGGAATATTAAACTAAATACTATCTTCCTATAGTTTCAATTACTGTACTCCATCTTTGGGGATCATTGGGTAGAAACTATGCCATCCTTTACTGAGTGCAGCTCAAATACATAATTTGTAAATCACAGTCTTATCATAATGGATAACAACCAAGAGCCATGTTGAAAATAGGTGCGCTACCTAAACAGCATTTCAGGGGTAGTAGCAGATAGGATACTTACCTATATAACACTATATGACACACGGAGGGTGTCAGAAAGGCTGTTTTAGGATCCCACACAAGCAGTAGTGGGACCGAAGAGTCCCGTATCATATCAGTCTTGCGTTGTGATACGCGTGCTACTACTGCGCATCCCACGGCATACTACTTACAATGATATAAGTACTTAAATTATAAATCATCTGATCACCTACTGACTTCGCAGGTAATCTGTGACACATGGTCTTACAGCCTGACGCATGGCATGGATCAAGGACCATGAAATGGATGCTAACGAGAGGGACCCATGCTGTCTGCTGTTTGTGACTAGACTCAAGGTTTAGTCCCAGAATCGGCGGTGTAGCGTGAGCGCGGAGAAGAGGCATTTCTCTATAGTGTGATTTGTAGCTTACTCCACTGAGGAGCTGGATGAAAATATACGCTCAGGAAAAGTTTCAACTTCCTTGAAACCCATTTGTTAGATGAACAACATTTATCGTGGTCACAATTGGATGCACAAGACCTATATTTAGATGCACTTGTGCGGCGCGCTGGTTGATAGACACAAATTATCCGCAGTTCTTCGTCCCACATGCCCATCACAGATATGGTCTCTCTTCCTCGGAAATGAGTCTCAACTCTTCAATAGTGATCATGGTATATTCTCCATCACAATGTCATACCAGGACTTTCAGCCTCCATGTTCACAACTTGCCTGTAACTGACTCTCAATCAGTAGTTCCATTCCCACAGATACTTCGACAATCCACACCGCATTAGCGCTTCGAACCCGGCGCTAAATTACTTAAAGAGGTGTCCTGATTGGTCCGACGAAGGATCTCCTCGGATCATCTTTGCGAAGCTGCGCCAGGTATAAATCCTACTGAACCGCTGTCGATGACACGATTGTCGCTCTGGATTATTATTAAGCCCACTCCACCACATTATGCTCTTCTGGTGTATTATTTTATTTTCCCAAAGAGCACAACACTCCGGGTAACGCATCATCGTTTTCGTCGCGACCGAAGTCAAGTGTGATTCACTGATGATCCGGCGCGGTAATTTTGCGACTCCACACATTCTAAGCCCGATCTTGATCTGTCCTTTGATGCCATGGCATGATATTCAAAATCTCTTGTAAATGATCCAAGGTCAGTGTATATATTTTCCAGACACAGAGGAAGGGAAGAGTCAATTTTTGAGGGCGAGACATTACCATTAATCCATGATATTTGGTTAAAATCAAGGTTTTCTGTCAAACTATTTCTGTGATCGAAAATTGTAACCAAACACATTGTCCATCAAATGAAGACACATGGATACCACTGTTCCGCATGCTGCATTCCAAAGCCAGGGATATAACTAAATCCCACTCCTGACTTGATGGATTTTTTGTCAGCCATTTGCGATGTCAGTGCGCATTGGTCACAGACACAGCTGTTGACCATAAATCGATCAGCTTCAGTATGATCTGTGTGCTGTAACCATGTCTTTTTCCATTTTAAAGTTGTTCTCAACACGGAAAAATCTCTCCAGGTCTCTAGCCACCCCCCAGCACAAACACCTCAAGATTAAACATCTTATTTCTCAATTCTGGGACCCATATTGGCCTTGGCCTTGACATAAACCGAAGTCTTTATCAACCCAATTTTTTCATAACCCAGTAAAACTGTTTACAGACAATCACAATTTACATCAAGGATCTACCCCGGAGGGGACCGTGAGTGTAAATAACTATTTAAATTCCTGTAGGCGAAGCTCTCATGCTGGGACCTTGGCTGCAATTCATCAGTACTAGAATCAATCCCATAATGACTCAAGTGACTTACGTCCAAGTGAAAGTGTTTGTTACCGTTACCATGTAGGGTGGTTCTGAGATTGTACTGCGAGAGATTCTTGTCCCAGTGAACGTAGACGGGCCACCTTGTTCTGCATAGTGCCCAGCCTAGGCACATCATTGAGAATTCAACGAATGCCGAAGTTGAGAGTGTACGTACCGCAGTTGTAATCAAAGCGAAGGCAAGGAAAGAGAATAGAGACCTCATTGGTACAAGTTTGAAGGCAAGAAAGAATGGGCAACAGAAGCTTTTCAGACCGATTATAATGTATTCTCACCTGCCAGAATTCTAATTCAGATTTTCCAACCTTTACGATTTTCTCACTCCTGTTAGTCTCCATGGACTCCTAGATCTCTATGAGATGCCCCCTATCCCACCTCACTCACACTGTTAAGCGAATAAAGAACTCACTGTTGGGAATTTGAGCCTAGAAAACTGAATAAATTCATCCGATTGAATCTTGTATCCATGTGTTTCGGTCAGGATGTACTTTAAAGCCTTACTTCCACGTCGAAGATAGCTCAGAAACGACTCACTGATATTCCACAATGGTGCATCTCCATGATTTCCGCCATAATTCTCGGCTAAGCACCGAACTGGACGGTCGAGTAGCTGTTTCCCACTTATTTCGGCTGGGCCGTTCAGATCTTTGATGCGATTCTATTTCAAGTCCGTTGTTAAAACCATACATAAAAGGCCGTGCCAGTTTTTTCTTCCCCAGAGCTTTCTCATTTTTTTTACGATGAGGACAGCGTTGAGTCTTCTTGCATCCCTCGTTTCTCCTTTTCTGTTTGTTAGTCATGTCCAAGGTGTTAGCATTGGGCCAGTTGCCGACATGTACCTCGTCAACAAGGACATCTCTCCTGATGGTTACACTCGGTCGTAAGTGCTTATAGATCTATTTTTTAAGTCTTTCGACACCATTCTCAACCGGTTTAGGGCTGTTTTGGCAGGAGAGACAGAAGATAGTGCCAGCGTTCCTGGCCCGTTGGTCGTAGGGACCAAGGTTTGATTTGAGTAGCTGCTAATCTGGCTCTGTGGCTCAGTCGTTGTAGGGCGCAACCTTTAAGATGAATGTCATTGATAACCTCACAGACACTACCATGTTGCGAACCAGTAGTATTGTAAGCATGCCAATCTGTTTTTATATAGCACCCTGACGAAACATTATAGCACTGGCATGGAATGTTCCAAAATGGTACTGCTTGGGCTGATGGAACTAGTGGAGTTACGCAATGTCCGATATCTCCTGGAAATTCATTCGAGTATGAGTTTACAGCAACTGACCAAGCTGGTACCTTCTGGTATCATTCCCATCGTTGTGCGTGTGCCATTATGCTCTTTCATTCAGTCTCTAATTTTGATACCATCAGCTACGCAGTATTGTGATGGCCTGCGTGGTCCATTAGTTATTTATGATTCGGATGACCCCTATTTGTCTGAGTATGTACATTGGTCGTGAGAGTTGATCAACTGCCCTAACATTATGATTAGATATTCGGTTGACAATGGTTTGCCGATCTTTAGAAATCCTTGCACGTGTTCTGAATCTTTGATGCAGAAACTTACGTCATAACATTGGTAGACTGGTGAGGGTTCTCCTCGGAACGTGGCCTAGCTAACTTCGTTGTATATAGGTACCACACTGTTGCGCCTTCTGCTGGTTTAGTTCCCACTGCCGATTCTACCTTGATCAATGGCCTTGGTCGTTATCCTGATGGCAATGCAACTGACCTTACTGTCATTTCAGTACAGCAAGGGGTCAAATACAGGTTCCGTCTGGTTTCTATTTCATGCGACCCTAATTATGTTTTCTCCATTGACAATCATACTATGGTTGGTTTACCCATAAAATTCATCAGTAAAATTTTTTATCATTTCTGTCTAGACAATAATCGAAGCTGATGGGGTCAACGTCGAACCTGTTGTCGCTGACTCGATACAGATCTTTGCTGGTCAACGTTACTCATTCATCCTCAATGCCAATCAGTCAATCGATAATTATTGGATTCGTGCGGACCCGAACGTTGGTAATACCGGTTACAGTGGCGGTCTTAATTCCGCTATCTTACGATACCTTACTGCGGATGATGAAGACCCGACAACGCCAGAAGTCACGCTTACGAATCAACTCGATGAAGCCAGTCTCATACCTCTTGAGAATCCAGGCGCCCCTGGAGGCAGTGATGCTGCCGATGTTTCTTACAATCTCGCAATCACTTTCAACGGTACCGCTTTCCTGATCAACGATCACTCGTACACTGAGGAGGTCACGTTACCTGTCTTGCTTCAAATTTTGAGTGGAACGACCTCTGCTCAGGACTTATTGCCCGAAGGAAATGTTTACACTATTCCTCGCAACAGTACTATTGAAGTATCCATACCTGGAGGGGCAGTCGGCAGTCCAGTAAGCAATTTGCTTGATTAACATAAACACTGTACTCAAGAACATCATTCTAGCATCCTTTCCATCTTCACGGGGTAGGTATTTTCATTTTTGTTACCGTTCAGTAAATTAATCATCTATAATTAGCACACTTTTGATGTAATCCGGAGCGCGGGTAGCAGTACCTATAACTACGATAATCCGCCACGCAGGGACGTCGTGTCGACAGGAGCATCAGGGGATAATGTCACGATTCGTTTCAGCACCTATAACCCTGGTCCTTGGATTTTCCACTGGTGAGTGGCGAGTGAC